>Ga0163162_10005096_pt1 | contig 12663 bp, 11 predicted proteins | sample S55metaG_FD_115310 | JGI IMG/M metagenome (GOLD analysis project Ga0163162, IMG submission 115310) | Switchgrass rhizosphere microbial communities from Kellogg Biological Station, Michigan, USA - S5-5 metaG | ecosystem: Host-associated > Plants > Roots > Rhizosphere > Soil | place: USA...
CAAAGCCGCGCTCTGTGCGGCTGCGCACATATCTTTCGTCGTACCTTACAGAAACTCATCGCCAGCAACGCGACCGGCGGCCCGCCGCCTCATCGAAACGAGGCGCTCCCGATGCGCGATTCGCGTGGCGCAACCGTGACGAGGTGCAGGATGGCAGCCCGATATCCCATCATCTATATCCGCGGCTACGCGATGACCGAGTCGGAGCGCAACGAAACCGCCGCCGACCCGTTCTGCGGTTTCAACGTCGGCTCCACGCTCTATCGCGCGGTGCCGGACAAGACCGCGAAGCCCGCGCGCTTCATCTTCGAGTCGCCGCTCGTGCGTCTCGTGACGGAATACCAGTACCAGCACGTCTACCAGAACGGCGCCGACATCATGGACCCCGACTGGCAGCCGCCCCGCGACGAGGACGGCAACCCGACCGTCGGCATTCCGTCCGGCTCGCTCGTCATCTACCGCTATTACGACGACGGCTCGACATTCTTCGGCGAGGGCAAGGCCCGCGACATCGAGGCCTACGCGAAGGGTCTCAATGACCTGATCCTCAAGATCCGTTCGCTCGTCTGTTCGCATGTGCCGAAGGGCGGGCAGCAGATGAAGGAAGCGGATTTCCGCTGCCATCTCGTCGCGCACTCGATGGGAGGGCTCGTCGCGCGGGCGTTCCTGCAGAACGCGCGGCTCGGCGGCAGCGAGGCGCGCAAGTGCGTCGGCAAGTTCTTTACCTTCGCCACGCCGCACAACGGCATCGAGCTGCTCGGCCTGAACGTGCCGCACTGGCTGACGAAGGACGAGATGAACACGTTCAACCGCGAGAAGATGGCGGAGTTTCTCGACATGAAGGCGGTTTCCGCGGCGTTCAACGGCCGCGTCGACCTGATTCCGGAAAGCGCGCTCCCGTCGGAGCGCATCTTCTGCATGGTCGGCACGAACCGGGGCGACTACGAAGTGGGCGAAGGGCTCGCCCGCGCCTTCGTCGGCCACGGCAGCGACGGACTGGTGCGCATCGAGAACGCGTCCCTGTGGGGCGTCGAGGGCCAGAAGGCGACGCAGCCCGCCGCCACCGCGTACGCCTACCGCTCGCATTCGGGCTACTTCGGCATCGTCAATTCGGAGGAGGCGTATCAGAACCTCGTGCGCTTCCTGTTCGGGGACGTGCGCGTGGACATCTGGCTCGATGTCGAGAGCGTGCGGCTGCCCGCCGACCTGGAGCAGAAAGCGGGCGTCGAGGCGCTCTATCAGTTCGAGATTCGCGCGGCGCCGCGCGGCAAGCGCTGGTTCCTCACGCGCAGGACGGCGGTGGAGGATTCGCCCGCCTGCAGGACCCACTCGCAGTTGAGCGGCGCGGACGCCCAGCAGCGCAGGATCTATCTGTCGACCGTGTTCCTCTCGAAGCGCGGCAAGGTGGACCAGGACCGCAAGTCGCTTGCCTATGCGATGACCGTCGCCGTGAAGGTGCCCGACTACGAGATCGAGCGGCGCTTCTGGGCCGACGGGCACTACGAAGGCGCCGACCTGTTCAGGGACACCGCCGTCATCGAGCTGACGCCGCCCGACGACGGAAAATCCGCATGGGACGTGAAGTACAGCTGGGCCAGCAACCCGGATGCGCCGATGACCCGGCCCATCGACTTCACGGCCGCCGCCGACGGCAAGGTGGAACTGTCGATCGACTTCGCGAACCCCAACAAGCCCGGGATCTCGGGCAAGATCCGGCTCGTGGTGAGGCCGTGGTCGTGAGCGTGCGATCGTGCTCACCGGCCTTCATGTGCGTTCCCGGCCGGGGATCGCGCGAAACGCTACGAGCGTCCGGCCGCGGCGCGCGTGCGCCGCGCGGGGCGCGCCGGGCGGACCGGCTGCAACTCGGACGGCGCGAGGAAAAACCGGCTGTTGTCGGCCATGCGCGCCACCATGAAGTCGATGAAGGTCCTCACGCGCAGCGGCTGCTCCTTTCGATGCCCGTAGTAGATGTAGATCATTCCGTGCTGGCTCACGTGCTGCAGGAGCAGCGGCACGAGCCGGCCGCTGCGGATATGCTCGGTCGCGGTAAAACTTCCCAGCTGGCCGACGCCGAGGCCTGAAAGCACCGCCTGGGTCTCCATGTCGGTGTCGTTCACGCAGACCGTCGCGGGCACGTCACGATAGACGATCTCCTCGCCGACCTGAAACGCCCACGGTGCCATCTTGCCGGTGTTCGCCCGCCGATACCCCGTGCACCGGTGACGGGCCAGATCGTCGATGGACTCGGGCGCGCCATGCACCTCGATGTACGCAGGCGACGCGCAAATGATCAGCTGAATCGGCACGAGCCGGCGCGCAATCGAGCCGCCCGCCGGCGGCGGGCCGCCGCGAAAACCCACGTCCGAACGTTCGGTCACGAGGTCGGTGAAGTGGTCGTCGAACTGCACTTCCAGCTGCACGTTCGGGTAGCGCGCGACGAACTCCTCGAAGAACGGCCACAGGACGGACAGCCCGAGCGCGCGCGGCGCGCTCACGCGCAACGGCCCGCCGACTTCCTCCGTCGAACGCCGGGCTTCGTCGAGCGCGGAGGACAGGATGGTGAGCGCGGGCTGCACGCTCTCGAAGAAGCGCTGCCCTTCCGCCGTCAGGCTCAGCTTGCGCGTGGTGCGAAAGAAAAGCCGCACGCCCAGTTCCTTTTCGAGCTGCATCACCGCGTGGCTCGCGGCCTGCGGCGAGATGCCCTGGTCGACGGCCGCCTTGCGCAGGCTGCCGAGCGTCGCCGCGCGCATGAAGATGGTGATCGCACGAATCTCGTTCATCGTGGCCGCCCCGGATTAGCAAATGGAAGTTGATTATCAGTCTATCAATGTGCGGCTAGTTTGCGTGACTCGCCGGCCCTAACATGGCGTCACTTTCACTACACACCCGAAGGAGATACATCATGGCTGAAGTCAAACAGAACGGTTTCAAGCGTGTATGGCTCATCACCGGCGCCTCGCGCGGCATCGGCGCACTGATCGCCGAAGCGGCGATCGCCGACGGCAACGCCGTGGTGGCGGCGGGCCGCAACGTCAAGGCGATCGTCGAGCGTCTGGGCGAGTCGGCCGCGCTCCTGCCGGTGGCGCTCGACGTGACGGACGAAGCGCAGGCGCACGCCGCGGTCAAGGCCGCCGTCGCGAAGTTCGGCCGCATCGACGTGCTGGTCAACAACGCGGGATTCGGTCTGCTCGGCGCGGTCGAGGAATCCTCCGACGCCGACACGCGCCGCATGTACGACACGAACGTGTTCGGCTTGCTGAACATCACCCGCGCCGTGCTGCCGACGATGCGCGCCAACCGTTCCGGCCATGTGATCAACATCTCCTCGATCGGCGGCTATCGCGGGGCGGCGGGGTTCGGTGTGTACTCGTCGACGAAGTTCGCGGTCGAAGGCATCACCGAAGCGCTGCATGACGAACTGAAGCCGCTCGGCATTCATGCCACGGTGGTCGAACCGGGCTACTTCCGCACCGACTTTCTCGATGCGTCCTCGCTCGTCGTGGCGCCCGACGTGATCGAAGACTACGACGCCACTTCGGGCGAAGTGCGCCGCGTCGCGGCCCGCCTGAATCACAGCCAGCCGGGCGACCCGAAGAAGCTCGCCGCCGCGATGGTCACGCTGGTCGACGCGAGGACGCCGCCGCTGCGCCTGCCGCTCGGCACCGACACGCTTGCGGCCATCGCCCGGAAGAACGCGTATGTCGAGCAGGAAACGCAGACGTGGAGAGAACTGTCGGCATCGACGGACTTTTCCGCGTAAGCGTCAGACGCCCTTCGCCGCAACCGATGCGCTGAAGGCCAACCACTGAGCCGTGCCGCGCGCCCGCCGCTTTTCGAAAGCGGCGGGCGCTTTTGCGTGACGCCACCCCATCCCCCGCGCAGCCTGCCGCGCCGCTCTCGATTGACGAGAAGTCAACCATCCCTTCCGAAAATGTCGTTTGAGGCGCCCCCGTCGAGCGCCCTAGCATTCATTCACGCCATGCGGTTCCGTGTTTATGCGAAACGGTCCGCACGGCGCATCACAAGGCCCGAATGACAGGACCCACCTCGCAGGCTATCCATAGAGACGGAGACATGAACACTATCCTGACCACCCATCCGGACGCGAAGTCCGACGCCCTCACGCCTGCGCAACGCAAGGCGATGTTCGCCGCGACGCTCGGCACAATGGTCGAATGGGCCGACTGGCTCATCTACGCCACGCTCTCGTCGGTGTTCTCGCGGCAGTTCTTTCCGTCGAGCGACCCCGCGGTCAGCCTGCTTTCATCGTTCGCGGTGTTCGCGGTCGGCTTCCTGATGCGCCCGATCGGCGGTGCGGTGCTCGGCGCTTACGGCGACCGGCACGGACGCAAGAAGGGCCTCACGCTATCGATCACGCTGATGGCGCTCGGCTCGTTCATCATCGCCTTCTGCCCCGGATACGCGTCGATCGGTCTCGCGGCGCCCGTGATCCTGATCATCGCGCGGCTCTTGCAGGGCTTCTCGGCGGGCGGCGAGTTCGGCTCCGCGTCGACCTTCCTGATCGAGACCGCCTCGCCGCGCCGCCGTGCGTTCGCGGGCTCGTGGCAGCACTTCGCGGTGAACGCGGGCGTGCTCGTCGCGGCGATGATCGGCTTCCTGCTGACCTCGGTGTTCGACGACGCCACGATGGCCGCCTGGGGCTGGCGCGTCGGCTTCGCGGTCGCGGGGCTGATGGGGTTTGTCGCGCTGTGGGTGCGGCTCGCCGTCGACGAGACACAGGCGTTCAAGCGTTCGGCCGCACGTGAACGCGAGCACCACAACCCGCTGCGCTCGATGCTCAAGGAGCATCCGAAGGCCGCGCTGCGCGTGATCTGCATCGCGATGGCGGGCAACCTGCTGAACTATCTCTGGCTCGTCCACTTCCCGACCTACGTGCACCTGAAGACGGGCCTGCCGCTGCGCGAAGCCTTCACGGCGAGCGGCATCTCCATCGTGGTGTCGCTCGTGCTGATCCCGCTCGTGGGGATGCTTGCCGACCGCATCGGCCGCAAGCCCGTGCTGATGATGTTCGCCGGCGGCTCCGCGCTCTTCGCGTATCCGGGTCTGAACCTGCTCAGCAACGACTTCTGGACGGACACGCTGCTCGTCACGATCGGCATGGCGCTCGTGACGGGCTTCTCGGCCACCTGCGCAGCCGTCATGGCCGAGCAGTTTCCGGCCAAGGTGCGCGTGACGGGCGTGGCGCTGCCCTACGCGATCTCCGTGACGCTCTTTGGCGGCACGGCGCCCTACATCATGACCGCGATGACCAACGCGGGCCACTCCGGCCTGATCTGGGTCTACGTGGCCGGCATCTCGCTCGTGGGCTTCGTGGTCTACGCGACGATGCCCGAAACGAAGGGCAAGGAGCTGGACTGAGCACCGTTCGCGCGTCCTTCTTCTCCTCATCATTCGCCTGACAGGAAAACCATCATGACCGACAACGCTGACACGACCGCAACCGGACGTCCGTACTGGCAGACGCCCGACGGCAAACACCTCGCCGCATGCGAGGAACGCGCGAGCCGCGAGCGCTTCTTTCCGCCGATCCCGCAGGGCTCGCCGCTTCACGCGCGCTACGAGAGCATCACGCTCGGCGACGAAGCGCGCATCTACAGCTTCACCGTGATCCATCCGCACCCGAAAAGCGGCAAGGCGCCGTTCGCGCTGGTGTATGCGGATTTCCCCGAGAAGGTCAGGGTGTTCGGGATCTACGAGGGCGACGGGCGGCCGTCCATCGGAGAACGCGTGCGCGTCGTCATCGGCGCGGCCGAAAGCGGCGCGCCGCGCTACACGTTCACCGCCGCGCGTTGAGCGCGCCTCCCATCACAGATCGAGAAGCATGATGAAAGACATCTATATTTCAGGCGTCGCGATGACGCGATTCGGCAAGCACGACCAGGCGTCGATGCAGGACCTCGCGCAGGAAGCCGTGCTCGGCGCGGTGGCGGATGCATCGGAGACGCTCGACAACGTCGAGGCGTTCTACTGCGGCAACGTGTTCGGCGGCATGATCCTCGGGCAGGTGCTGCTGCGCGATCTCGCGCTTGCGGGAGTGCCCGTCTACAACATCGAAAATGCCTGCGCGAGCGGCGCGAGCGCCGTGCATCTCGCGATGCACGCACTCCGTGCCGGTGTCTACGAGACGGTGGTCGTGTTCGGCGTCGAGCAGTTGACGAAGCTCGGCGGCGGCACGATCCCGCTGCAGCTGAACGACTACAAGACGGGGCTTTACGCGGAGCAGGGCATGGTGCTCCCGGCCGTCTACGCGATGCGCGGCACGCGCTATCTGCACGAGCACGGCGTGACGAGCGAGGTGCTTGCCAAGGTCGCGGTGAAGAACCGCTACAACGGGAGCCTCAACCCTTATGCGCAGACGCGCAAGGAAACCACGGTGGACGAAGTGCTCGGCTCGCGCATGATCGCCGATCCGCTGACGCTGCTGCAATGCTGCCCGTCGGCGGTCGATGGCTCCGCGGCCCTCGTCCTCACCACGCGCAAGCCGCAGGGACGCCACGCGCCGGTGCGGATCATCGGCTCGGTCGTGCAGTCGGGCATTCGCGAGCAGCACGACGACGACATTCTCGATGCCGAGATCACCGCGCGCGCCGCGCGCCTCGCCTACCGGCAGGCGGGCATCGGGCCGTCGGAGGTGGATGTCGTGGAGTTGCACGACGCCTTCACGATCGCCGAGCTCATCTACTACGAAGCGCTCGGCCTGTGCGCACCGGGCGAAGGCGCGGCGCTGCTCGAATCCGGCGAGACCTCGCTTTCCGGCCGCATTCCCGTGAGCCCGAGCGGCGGCCTGCTCGCGAAGGGCCATCCGCTCGGCGCGACCGGCGTCGCGCAGATGACCGAGATCGTCTGGCAGCTTCAGCGCCGCGCGGGTGACCGGCAGATCACGAAGCACGCCCGCATCGGCCTGGCGCAATGCACGGGCGGCGGCATTGCGGGCGTCGATCACGCGGCGTCGTCGGTTCATATCCTTTCCCTGTGAGTCTGATCATGCAAACAGTTCAAGCAAACGGCGCACGCGAAGTCGCCATCGTCACCGGCGGCGCGAAGGGGATCGGCTTCGGCATCGCGGCAGAGCTCGCCCGCTCGGGACGCCATGTCGCGATCTTCGATCTCGATCGCGCGAGCCTCGAAGAAGCGCAGGCGGCGCTTTCGAAGGAAGGCCGCGAAGTGCTCGCGCTTTCCGTCGACGTGACGAAGAGCGAATCGGTGGCGCAAGGTGTCGAAGCCGTCATCGAGCGCTTCGGCCGTATCGACGTGCTCGTGAACAATGCGGGCATCGTGCGCGACAAGCGCATCACGAAGATGAGCGACGAAGACTGGGACGCGGTCATCGACGTGAACCTGAAGTCGCAGTTCCTCTGCTGCCGCGCGGTGCTCAGGCACATGTCGGCGGCGCAGTACGGACGCATCGTGAACATCTCGTCGCGCGCGTGGCTGGGCGGCGTGGGCCAGTCGAACTACTCGGCGGCGAAGGGCGGCGTGGTGAGCCTCACGCGCAGTCTCGCGCTCGAGTGGGCGAGCGCGAACGTGACGGTCAATGCGGTGGCGCCCGGCATCGTCGATACGCCGCTCTTTCGCACCTTCGACGAAGACCTTCAGGCACGGCTGAAGAAGTCGGTTCCGGTGCAGCGCATCGGCACGCCCGAGGACATCGCGCAAGCGGTACTGTTCTTCGCGCAGCGCGAGGCGTCGTACATCACGGGGCAGACGCTCTATGTGTGCGGCGGCCGCTCGCTCGCGTCGCCGAGCGTTTGAGGAGGCATCATGGCGATTCATTACGCGGTTTCGAACCATGTGGCGACGGTCACGCTCGATCGTCCCGAAGCGCTCAACGCGCTCGATCTCGGCAGCCTGCGCGAGCTGCGCGCGGTGCTCGCCGACGCACGCGACGATGACGACGTGCGTGTGATCGTGCTGACCGGTGCGGGCACGAAGTCTTTCTGCGTCGGCGCCGACCTGAAGAACACGCTGCCGCCGTCGATGAACTTCGGCGCGTCGTTCGTCAAGTCGATCGACCGGGCGGCGGCGGAAGGCGTGTACGTGCGCCTGATCGACCTGAGCACGCTGCGCATCTTCAAGCCGCTCATCGCGGCGATCAACGGCTACTGTCTCGGCGGAGGGCTGGAGCTCGCGCTGCAATGCGACCTGCGCGTCGCGGCCGGCAACGCGGTGTTCGGCCTGCCGGAAGCCGTGGTCGCGAGCATTCCGGCCGTGTGCGGCATTCAGGCGCTGCAACGCGCGGTGCCGAGCGCCATCGCGATGAAGATGCTCCTCACCGGCTGCAAGATCGACGCGGCCTATGCGGAGCGCGTCGGCCTCGTGTCCGATGTCGTGCCGCCCGAAAGCCTGCTCGACAAGGCGCGTGAACTGGCCGCGACGATCGCGGCGAACGGCCCGCTCGCGGTGCAGATGATCAAGAAGGTCGCCGAGACGAGCAGCAACGTGCCGCTCGCGCAGGCGATCGAATTCACGGAACTGGCGTGGGGCGCGATGCGGGAATCGGAAGATCGCGTCGAAGGCCGCAGGGCTTTCGCGGAGAAGCGCAAGCCGGGCTACAAGGGCCGTTAGTCCGGCAGTCCGTTAGTCCGGCAGCCACTCACCCGCGTGTCGTGCGCGCGGGCTCAGGGTTCCTCGCGGCCGCTCGACACGAGCCAGTCGCGGAACTCCGAGAATTCCGGCGACGACTCGCGGTTCTTCGGATAGACGAGGTAGTACGTGAAGCTGCCTTCATCGAGGACGAAGGAGAAGGGCATGACGAGACGGCCGGCTTCCAGGTCGTCCATCACGAGCACGCGCTGCGCGATCGCGACGCCGTTGCCCTGCGACGCGGCGAGATAGGCAAGGATCGAGCTTTCGTAGCTCAGCCCGCCGAGCGGATTCACGCCGCGCACGCCCGCCGCCGTGAGCCACTTGGCCCAGTCCTCGCGGCGCGCGAGCGAATGCAGCAGCGTGAGATCGCGTAGCGCTTCGGGCGTGGCGTCGCACAGGCCCGGATGCGCTTCGAGGAAAGCGGGGCTGCACACGGGCACGAGTTCGTTGGGCACGAGGCGGTCGAAGCCGAGCTCCGACGACGGTGCATGCGACAGCCGGATCGCCGCGTCGACTTCTTCGGCGGCGAAATCGACGGGCTGCAGCGAGGTGGTGAGGCTCACGTCGATGTCCGGATGCTGTGCATGAAACGAGGAGAGCCGCGGGATCAGCCACTTCATCGAAAACGTGGTGTAGGCGCGGATTTTCAGCGTGCGCCGTCGGCGGCTTTCGGTGAGGTTGACGGTCGCCGTGCGCAGCATCTCGAACGCCCTCACGACATCGACGAGATAGCGTTCTCCATACGCCGTGAGCGTGATCGCGCGGTGCGTGCGCTCGAACAGCATGAGCCCGAGCTGGTCTTCCAGCCCCTTGATCTGGCGGCTCACGGCAGCGGGCGTGACATTCAGCTCGTCGGCGGCGAGCTGGATGCTCAGCAGTCTGCCGGATGCTTCGAAAGCGCGCAGGGCATTGAGTGAAGGTAGCGTTCGCATGCGAAATGCTAGCACGCGACGCGGCCGGGACGCACGCGGTGAACGATGCCCGGGAGCGTGCCCGCCGCGCGGCGCGGGGTCGATGGAACCCCGTTGATGAAAACTCAGGCGAGGGCGCAGGAAAAGTCGGTTGAGACCCGGCCCCCGCGCTCGTATCTTTTATGAAAGAGCACCGTGAATGTGGAGGCGACTTCTTCGCCCGCCGCACGGATGCATAGCGAATACGGAGACTGACATGCTCGACGGAGTGCGGATTCTGGCGTGCGGCACGCGCGGCGCCGTGAACATGTGCGCGGCGCTGCTTGAGCGCGCGGGCGCGCGGGTGGCGACGGCCGATGACAGCGGCGGGATCCCGCCGTTTCACGCATACGATGCCGTGATCGCATCGTCCGACACCGCGCCGCGCGCCTTGGCCGACGCTCTCGCGCACGTGAAGGCGACGGCCGGCACCATCGTCTGCGACATCACGGCGACAGGGCCGAACGCCTCGCGCGTGGGCGTCGCCTACTCGGATGCGCAGATCCAGGCGATGACGGGCCTCATGGACACGACCGGTTTCGCCGACGGTCCGCCGGTGAAGATCGGCGTGCCGTTCGCGGAAATCTCGGCGGGCATGTACGCGGCGTCGGCCCTGGTCGCGGCGCTCGGCGTGCGGCGCACGCGCGGGCTCGTCCAGGCGGTCGACGTGACGCTTTTCGGCTGCGCCGCGGGCGCGCTGACCACATTCCTGCCGAAGGCCTTCGCGCAGCGCGACGGGGCGAGGCCGGCGGGCGCCGGGCGTGTCGGCAACCGGCATCCTGCCTGCGCGCCGTGGAACGCGTATCCGACGCGCGACGGCTGGGTGCTGATCTGCACGAGCACCGAGGAGCAGTGGCGCAAGCTGCGCGATGCGATTGGCGGCGACGCGCTGCTCGACCCGCGCTTCGACTCGCTGGCGAGCCGGCTGCAACACGTCGACGAACTCGACGCGCACATCGCCGCGTGGTCCGGCAGCCTGTCCACGGCGGCGTGTTCCGCGACGTGCGAGCGGGGCGGCATCGCTGCGGGGCCCATCGTGTCGCTTCGCGGCTTGGCCGACGAGCCGAACTTCCGGCTGCGCCACGCGGGCACGGCCAGGGCGCTGGAAGATGCGCCGCCTGCGCCCGGCACGTACCGGACGATGGCGCCGTTTCGCGTGTTTCCGCTCGCATCGGGCGTGGAAGCGCCAAAGCGCGCAGCGCCATCCGGGGCCGTCGAACCGGGCGCGGGTCCGCTTGCGGGCATGCGCGTGATCGAGATCGGCCAGTACACGACGGCGCCGCTCGCGGGCAAGCATCTCGCGGCGCTCGGCGCCGAAGTGATCAAGATCGAGCCGCCGGGCGGCGAGGTCGCGCGCACGTGGACGCCGGGCCAGGGCGGACTGAGCTATTTCTTTGCGCTGAACAATACCGACAAGCGCACGATCGCCCTCGACCTGAAGCGTTCCGCCGACCGCGCCCGCTTCGAGGAACTGGTGCGCACGGCCGATGTGCTCGTCGAGAACCTGCGTCCCGGCGCGCTCGGCAAGCTCGGCTTCGACCGCGCCGCGCTCGCCGCGCTCAATCCGCATCTCGCGTACTGTTCGATCTCGGGCTTCGGGCTGGATTCGGCGTACCCGTCGCGGCCCGCGTTCGACACCGTCATCCAGGCGATGGGCGGTCTCATGGACCTGACGCGCAGCGGCGATGCGCCGGTGAAGATAGGCGCATCGGCGGCCGACATCCTCGGCGGCCAGGCCGCGCTGTTCGCGATCCTCGTTTCGCTGACGGGCGCGCTGACTGGCGTGCACGAACGCCGCGCGGGCGTCTTCATCGAGATCTCGATGCAGGACGTCGCCGCGTGGTGCGCGCTCTATGCGGCGGGCAACCCGCCGGCGCCGGGCGCCGTGATCGCCTGCGCGGACGGCCACGTGTGGCTGGAAGATCCGCGAGCGGCGCCCGGCGAGACACGCCAGCTCGCGCGGCGCGCACGATGCGCGCTCAGCACGCGTGCGCGTGCGGTCGAATCGCTCGGGCGGCTGGGCGTTCGCGCGGTGGCGGTGGCACGTGTCGACGAACTGATGGAAGATGCTGACTTCGTGACTGACATTCTGAGCGTCGGGCGCGGCGCGGACGGCGCGTTCTGGCCGGTGCTCAAGGTGCCGTATCGCCTCGCGCGCACGCCGGCCGTCGTGCGCACCGTGCCGGGAAAACCGTCGCATGGGGAGGCAGGCGACCCGGCGCCTTCCTTTCGTGCGGCCGCGCGGGATGTCGTCGATTGACCGGACGCTCGCAACAACAACTGGAGCCGCAGTGGCAAAACTCGAACTGGACAACCCGTTTCTCGAAGCGCTCGGCGCGACGCTCACGGAATGGCGCGCGGGCTACGCCGAATTCACCATGCCGATTCAACCCGGCCACCTGAACCGGCAGCGCGTGCTGCAGGGCGGCGCGATCGCGACGCTGCTCGACGCCGCATGCGGCTATGCGGGTGTCTTCACGACGGCCGACACGCCGGTCCACGGCTTCACGCTGTCGCTGACGGTGAACTATCTCGACCGCGGGCTCGGCGAAAAGGTCGTCGCGAAGGGCTTTCTCGAACGGCAAGGGCGTTCGATCTTTTTCTCGCGCGGCGAGGCGTGGGTCGATGGCACGCTGCTCATTGCGAGCGCACAGGGCACGTTCAAGTACGCGCGCGGCTAGCGGGCGGGACTCGCGTCAATGAAGCGGCGAGGCGGTCGATGCGCCGCTCAGCGCAGTTCCAGCCACAGCGGCTGATGATCCGAACTGCGGCTCGCCGCATCCACCTCGCAGCCGGCGATGCGTGCCTTCAGGTCGTCGGTGACGAAGATGAAATCGCAGGCGAACGCGCCGTCGGGCCACTGCTCGCGATCGTACAGGCCGACGGTCGCGGCGCGCCGCTCGTCCGGATGCGCGCAGGTCCAGGCGTCGACGAAGGAAGGGGCATCGTCGACGGGCGTGATCATCGAGCGATACGCGGCGCTTTCGTACGCGCTGTTGAAATCGCCGCACACGATCGCGCTCATCGGGCGGCCGGTGTCCGCGAACGGGCTGTCGGTCTTTTCCGCTTTCGCCGGCCGCCGGGCGTGATCGCATGCCTCGTGATG
>Ga0163162_10005097_pt1 | contig 12662 bp, 11 predicted proteins | sample S55metaG_FD_115310 | JGI IMG/M metagenome (GOLD analysis project Ga0163162, IMG submission 115310) | Switchgrass rhizosphere microbial communities from Kellogg Biological Station, Michigan, USA - S5-5 metaG | ecosystem: Host-associated > Plants > Roots > Rhizosphere > Soil | place: USA...
ATGTGATATACGTGATTCGCGATACGCGGCCCGAGCCGCTGATGCGCGCCATCGGAGGGCTTGCGCCGGATTACACGGTGAAACTCGGTGGCCGTCCAAATTTCAACATCGTAGACCCAGCCAACATTCCGCCCGCTGGTTATCTGTGGACCAACGCGCTCGCGGCCGGACTCAGCGTGCGCGATTACGGAGTGTTTGTCCGCGATGGAAAAGCCATCGATCCCGCAGCCGCGACCTTCACCAAGCCCGACGCCTCGACTTTCGCCGTGGACCTGAAACAGTTCGACTCCAGCGGCATGATGCCCCGCCTGATCCTGGTACAGATCGCCAGCGACGAAGCCCTGGCATCGCTCAAGAGCGCAGTCGCCAAGAGCCGCTTCGCGGCGAAAACCGAGATCGTGGTGGGAGATTTGCGGCGTGTCGAAGCTCTGCTCGGGCTGCATCCAATGACGCGGAAAGATTGACCAACTTCAACTGACCCGAAAGGACCGATGACCACCGTCTGCTTCCTCTGGCACATGCACCAACCGTTCTATAAGGATCTATGGAGCGGCGAATACAAACTGCCATGGACTCGCCTCCACGCCATGAAGGATTACGCCGGCATGGTTGAGATCCTAGCTGAATTTCCGGCCATCCACCAGACCTTCAACCTGGTGCCGTCGATGGTCGCGCAGATCGAGGAATACGCATCTGGCAAGGCTTCCGATCCGTTTCTCGACTGTGCCCTGGCGCGCGCCGAAGACCTGAGCGAAGCGCAGCGCAACTTCGTTCTGAAGTATTTCTTTCAGGCGAACCTCGACCGGCTCATCTCCCGTTATCCCCGCTATCTTGAGCTTTACCGCAAGCAAGAGCGCAAGGAGACTTTTTCGCCGCAGGATCTTCGGGACCTCCAAATTTTCCATCTCGTGGTCTGGTTCGATGAGGACCTGCTGGCGCGCGATCCGGAATTGATCGCTCTCGTCCGCAAGGGTCGCGGATTTTCGCTGGCCGATCAGAGAATGATCGCCCGCAAGCAGCGTGAAGCGCTGGCGCGCGTATTGCCCGTCTATCGCGAATTCGGCGCGCGCGGCCAGATCGAAATCTCGACGACGCCGTTCTACCATCCCATCCTGCCGTTGATCTGCGATTCCGACCAGGGCGCGGTTTCTAGCCCCGGTCTTCCGCTGCCCCCGCGCTTCTCGTATCCCGATGACGCCCGCGAGCAACTGGACCGCGCGCGCGCCTACATCCATGACAAGCTGGGTGTCGCACCGGTGGGCTTGTGGCCCTCGGAGGGCTCCGTTTCAGATGAGGCGCTAGCCCTCGCTGCGCGTGCCGGGTTCACCTGGGCCGCTAGCGACAATGGTGTCCTGGCGCGTACGCTTAACCGCGATGCCGGCGTGGACGTCACTTACCGGGCCTATCGCTGGCAGCAAAAAGGCCGCCAAATTCGGATGATATTTCGCGATCGCTACCTCAGTGACCTGATCGGCTTCGAATATTCCCGGATGACTGCCCACGATGCTGCCACACATTTCCTCGATCGGATCCGTCAAAACACGCAGGGACGCGAATGTCTAGTGCCCATCATCCTCGATGGCGAAAACGCCTGGGAATGGTACGAAGCCAACGGCCGTCCTTTTCTGCGCGAACTCTACCGCCGCATCTCGGAAGACACCAGCCTGGAAGCTCTCACGGTCTCCGAAGCGCTCGCGAAATTCGAGGCCGAACCGCTGCATGGTATCTTCCCTGGCTCCTGGATCAACGCGAACTTCAACATCTGGATCGGAGCGGAAGAGGACAACCAGGCTTGGGCGCTGTTGCTGGCCGCGCGGCGCGCCTACGATGAAACGCCGGGCGTCCCCGAAAGCGCGCGTAAGCTCGCCTACGAAGAACTGCTGATTGCCGAAGGCAGCGATTGGAACTGGTGGTATGGCCCCGAACACGGCTCCGAAAATCGTCCGGAATTCGATCAACTTTATCGTGACCATTTGATCAACGTCTATCGCGCGCTCGGCCTGGTTCCACCTGAGGCGTTATCCCGATCCATCCTTCGCATCGAGCAGAAAGGCGAGATCCACGACATTCCGCGGAATCCCATCCACGTTACGCTCGACGGCGAAGTCACATCCTATTTCGAATGGATGGGTGCCGGACGCTACCGTCCCGACCCGCGTTCCGGCGCGATGCACGGAGCTGCGCCTCCAGTATGGGAAATGTTCTACGGCTGCGACGGCCAATCGGTGGCGCTTCGCCTGGATGGCCTCGACAAGGGAGTAACGGTCGAGGTTGAGTTTGAAACCGGGATCGTGCCGGCTGAAATCGTGATCGGACGCATCACGGAACTGCGCACTCCGCTCGCCGGGAGTCGCCTTCGGGTCCACTTATCTAGGAACGGACTGCCGGTCGCCACCCTACCCCTGCACGGCTGGATCGAGGTGGGCGAATGCATGGCTCTCGTGAAAACGCAGTTGTCCGAGGCTAGTCCTTTGTGACGAAACGCCCCATACTATTTTGGCTGTTGACCGCCGCACTCGGTTGGGCGCAGCAAAGTACCCAACAGGGCGTTATTCAGGTGAACGTCGACGCGCGAGACGCGCCGCGCAGGTTGATCCACGTCCAGCTTCACATTCCAGCCAGCCCCGGACCCATGACGCTGCTCTATCCGCAGTGGATCCAAGGCGAGCATGGGCCCACGGGGCCGATCTCCGATGTAGTCAGTCTCAAATTTCGCGCCAATAATACGACGATTGCATGGCGCCGCGACTCGTTGGACCTATATGCATTCCACGTAACCATCCCGCAAGGGAGCACCGCGCTCGACGCCGCTTTTGATTTCATTTCGCCGGCTGACGCGGGTGGGTTTACGGAAGGGACGTCGATGACCACCGAGCTTGCGGTACTGAACTGGAATCAGTATGTGCTCTATCCGCAAGGCACGCCCGCGGACCAAATACGCTATCAGGCCACGTTGCGCTTGCCGCGCGACTGGCGCTTTGGAACGGCGCTCGGTGTCGCCAAGGAGTCAGGCGATGAAATTGAGTTCCAGCCCACTTCTCTCGCCACCTTGGTCGACTCGCCGGTCTCGGCAGGAGCGCACTACAAGACCATCGATCTGGGCACTTTCAATGGAGCGGCGCATTACATTCACATCGCGGCGGACAGCGAGCGCGCTCTGGCCATGCCGCCGCAGGCTGTCAGGCAGTATAAACGGCTGGTCGCGGAAGCGGGCATGCTATTTGGCTCGCGCCACTACCGCAGCTACCATTTTCTGCTGACGCTCAGCGACCACGTTGCCAGCTTCGGCCTGGAGCATCACGAATCGAGCGACGACCGGCTCGGCGAGCGGACCCTGCTCGACCAAGACCTGCTGACATTCTACTCGGAGTTGCTTCCTCACGAGTACGTGCATTCCTGGAACGGCAAGTATCGCCGGCCTACTGGACTGGCGACGAAAGATTACAGCGAGCCATTACGCGGCGACTTAGTGTGGATGTACGAGGGCCTCACCGAGTATCTGGGCTCCGTGTTGGCCACCCGCAGCGGCATGGAGACTCCCGAATTGTTTCGCGAGCGGCTGGCATATGTGATTTCGCATTTGGAGTACGAATCGGGACGCACGTGGCGGCCGCTGGCCGATACCGCGATCTCCGCGCAGATTTTGTTCCCAGCGCGCGAAGATTACTCCGCATTGCGGCGTAACATCGATTTCTATGGCGAAGGACAGTTGGTGTGGCTGGAGGTGGATACTCTGATTCGCCAGTTGAGCCAAGGGAACAAGTCGATCGACAACTTTTGCCGCGAGTTCTACAGTGGCAGCGAGACCATCCCAGTCGTGAATCCCTACACGCTGGATGACGTCGTCGCCGCGCTCAACCGCGTGCAGCCTTACGCGTGGGCGGACTTCTTCCGCGAGAGAGTGGACACAATCCAAACCGGTGCACCGGTTCAGGGCATCGAGAACGCGGGCTGGAAGCTCACCTACGACGATATTCGCCCCGGATACTGGAACACGACGGAGGATCAGGATAGGACCACGGATATGATGCCTTCACTAGGCATGACCGTGAAGAGTGACGGCCTGGTCGCAGACGTGGTGATCGGGAGTCCGGTGCAAAAAGCGGGAGTGGCGCCGGGAGCCACGCTCACGTCGGTGAATGGGCGTCAGTTTACGGCCACCGTGCTGCGCGAGGAAGTACAGGGCGCCGCGAAGAACGCTAATCCGATCGAACTCATGGTAAGGAGCGGCGAATACACCAGCACGCGCAAGGTGGATTACCACGGCGGTGAACGGTACCCGCATCTGGAGCGGCGCAACGCCAAACCGGATATGCTCACGGAGATCGTGCAGCCGCGGACGAAGTAGCTACAGCCCCATGATGTGATAGCCCGCATCGGCAAACAGCACGTCGCCGGTGACGCCGCGACCCAGGTCGCTTGCGAGGAAGACAGCCACATCGGCCACTTCCCCCGGGGTCACGTTGCGGCGCATCGGAGCCTGCGCCTCGCAAGCGTCGAGGACCTTTGAGAAATCTTTAATGCCGCGGGCGGCGGCGGTTTTTACCGGGCCGGCCGAGATCGCATTTACGCGAATGTTTTTCGGGCCAAGATCGCCAGCCAGATACCGGACTGACGCTTCGAGCGCAGCTTTGGCAACTCCCATCACATTGTAGTTTTGCACTACGCGCGTCGAACCAAGGTACGTGAGCGTGATCATCGACCCGCCGTTAGTCATCTTGGGAGCCGTCGCGCGCGCCACCGCGATCATCGAATAGGCGCTGACATTCTGCGCCAGCAGATAGCCTTCGCGTGAGGTTTCCACGAAAGGCCGCGACAGGTCGGCTTGATTGGCGAAAGCGATGCTGTGAACCACCGCGTCCAGGCGTTCTTCGGAGGCCAGCGTCTCGCTGAGCTTCGCCAGATCCTCGTCGCGCGTCACGTCGCACTCGAATACCCGGGCGGCGCCGAGTGACGTGCCCAGTTCTTCCACCGTCTTCTGCAAGCGCTCGCCTTGATACGTGAGTAACAGCCGCGCCCCTTCGCGCTGGAACGCTTGCGCAATCGCGTAAGCCAAGCTCCAGCGATTCGCAACACCGAGCACCAGTGCGGTCTTCCCTTCCAATAATTGAGACATGAACTCGCATTGTACACTACACATTGGATCTCTCCACTCCACTCATGTATGTGAAAGGCGTCGGGCCGGCACGCGCCGCGATGCTCGAAGCCAAGGGGTTGAAGGTGGTGGAGGATCTGCTGACCTACGCGCCTTTCCGCTACGAAGACCGCAGCAATGTGAAGGCGCTGCGCGACCTGGCGCCGGGGGAAATGGCGACGGTGTTGGCCGAAGTCCGCTCGACAAAAGTATCGGGCTTCCGCCGCCGCAATCTGGGATTGTTCGAAGCCACTTTCACCGACGCATCACGCGGAGTGCTGGCAGGCAAGTGGTTCCATGGCGCATATCTGGCCGACGTGCTGGCTCCGGGGCAGAAAGTGGCGCTCTTCGGCAAAGTGGAGTTCGATTCTTACTCCGGGCATCTGGCGATGATGCATCCCGAGTATGAGATTCTGGCCGACGATGAAGATGGCGACGTGTCGCTACACACCGGGCGCATCGTGCCGGTGTATGAGGCCGCCGGGAAAGTCACCACACGGGCGCTGCGCACGCTGCTCCATCGGATCTTGGGAAGCGCTTCGCCTCTGCTAGACGATCCGCTGCCCGAGCATATTCGCGCACAACTGAAATTGCCCGACCGCTGGAGCGCGATCCGCGAGCTGCATTTCCCTTCCCCGGATGCCGATCTGCGTGTCCTCAATGCCTTCCGCTCACCCGCGCAATACCGTCTGATCTTCGAGGAATTCTTCTGGCTGGAATGCGGTTTGGAATTGAAGCGCGCCAAAGCGCGTGTGCAGCCGGGAATCCAGTTCGCGCTGACGGACCGCGCGCGCGAGCGCATCAAAGCGATGCTGCCCTTCCGTCCCACGGGAGCGCAGAAGCGCGTGCTGGCCGAGATCGCCCACGATATGTCGGAGCCGCATCCCATGTATCGCCTGCTGCAAGGCGACGTCGGCAGCGGCAAGACGCTGGTGGCTGCCGAGGCGGCAATCGTCGCCATCGAGAACGGCTATCAAGTGACGGTGCTGGCCCCCACGGAAATCCTCGCCACGCAACATTATTTCTATTTCAAGAAGCTGTTCCAGAAACTGGACTACGTCACTATCCTTGTCACTGGCTCGTCCACGGCGCGGGAAAAAGTGCAATTGAAGAAACTGGCGGCGGCGGGGCTGGCGCATGTCGTTGTCGGAACACATGCCCTGCTCGAATCCGACGTAGTGTTCAAGCGCCTGGGCCTGGCGATCGTCGACGAACAGCATCGATTCGGCGTGGAGCAGCGGCAGGCGCTGCTCGAAAAGGGCGCCGACAAGGGAACTCCTCCGGATGTATTGGTGATGACTGCGACGCCGATTCCGCGCACGTTGGCGCTAACCATTTACGGCGACCTGGATGTGAGCGTGATCGACGAGCTACCGCCGGGCCGCAAGCCCATCGTCACCAGCCACGTGACCGAAGATAAGGTGGAGCAGGTCTACAGTTTCCTGAAGAAGCAAATTGCGCTGGGGCGTCAGGCGTACGTGGTGTATCCGGTGATCGAGGAGTCGGAGACCCTGGCCATGAAGGCCGCGCAGAAGATGCACCAGCATCTATCGCAACTAGTGTTTCCCGATCTTGAAGTAGGCCTGCTGCACGGCCGCATGCCCGCCGCCGATAAGGAAGCCTCGATGGATAGGTTCCAACGCGGGCTGACCAAGATTCTGGTGTCGACCACAGTGATCGAAGTAGGTGTGGATGTGCCGAATGCGTCAGTGATGGTGATCGAGCAGGCGGAGCGCTTCGGCCTCGCGCAGATGCACCAATTGCGCGGGCGCGTGGGACGCGGCGCGGAACAAAGCTATTGCATCCTGGTAACAGCGAAGATGAGCGAGCTCGCGCGCGAGCGCATTCGAACCCTGGTGGAATCGGGCGACGGATTCTATATTGCCGAGATGGACATGAAACTGCGCGGTCCCGGCGAATTCTTCGGGACCCGCCAATCCGGCCTGCCCGCCTTGCAGATCGGGAGCATTGTGCGTGATGCCGACGTTCTAGAGGTGGCGCGCAACGAAGCGGCGGCGTTCGTGGCGCACCCACCTTCAGAGCAGGAGTTGCGGCGCGCGGTCACGTTCATCCGCGATCATTGGCAGCGGCGCTATGGATTGGTGCAGGTGGGCTGATCCACCATGCGAGTGATCGGAGGTGAGTTTCGCAGTCGCGCGATCAAGAGTCTTCCGGGGCTCGACGTGCGGCCGACGCCCGACCGTTTACGGGAGGCGCTGTTCAACATCCTAGCGCCGCGGATCGAAGGTGCAACCTTCGCCGACTTGTACGCCGGAACCGGCGCGGTCGGCATTGAGGCCTTGAGCCGCGGAGCCGCGCACGCGATTTTCGTTGAGCAAAAGCATGCAGCGGTCAAGGCCATTCGCGAAAACTTGCGGTCGCTCGGAATCGAAGGCCGCGGGGAAGTGCGGCAAGGGCGCGCGACAGCCATGATCCCACAGCTCGAAGCCGGTATTGTGTTTCTCGATCCGCCCTACGCCCTCGAAAACGAGTACGCGGCTGCGCTCGACCTGCTAGGCGAAAAGCCGCCGCCGTTGGTGATCGCCCAGCATCCGCCGCGCCTTAAATTGGCAGACCGTTATGGTGCTCTTCACCGCACTCGCCTCGTGAAGCACGGCGACAATGCGCTTAGTTTCTACGGACAAGTAGCTAAAGAGGACTGACCGGCCACTGGCGGGGTCGACGTGCCTATCGAATTGGTCAAAGTCCCAGTGACCGCGACGAACGGGACGATACTTCCCGGAGGGCCTGTGAAGGAGAACTGCACGGTCATTTTGAACGTACTTCCGAAAGCGTTCGAGTTGGAATTGCTGTACCACGCTCCGAAGGCTGTCGTCAGAGGTACCGTAACATCCAATGTGGGTGGTTGCGTGTTCGTTGGTAACGTGAAATGGAACAGCGCGCTGGTCATATCGCGCGGCGTCGAGCGTCCGGTCACCGAAATGCTGAATCCGTTGAGGGTTATTGCGCAGGGAATCACACTGGTGATGACCGGAACCGTGGGATTGACGGTCATGACAAAAGGCGCTGGCGGCGTCAACGTAGAACTCTGAATACTGGTGGTGATGGTGATCCTTCCAGCCACGGTTCCAATCATCACAGGTATGCTGGAGGCGGTTCCGAAGAGGGCCTGCGTACTTCCTGCCGCGATAGTGAAGTTAGCCGTATAGGGCGAGCCACTGGCGAACTTTGCATCAAATGCCTGAGTGCCGCCACCGGCGGGCGTGAAGGCCAGTGTCAGTGTGCCGTTCGTAGTCACTGGGGACGGCCCACTCAGCGTTACGGCCGCCGACGGTTGCGTCGCCGCAACGCCGGTAGTAGGCAGCCCACTGATAGTGACCGTAACTTGGCCCCACGCGCTGACACACGCCGCAGACAGCAGCATCGCGAGAAGAAGAACACGACGCGCGATCACTGCGTACCTCCGTTGGCGGCGGGCACTGCAAGCGGCACGAACCAATCCTCGTTGGTCGAGGCATCGAACACTTTCACCACGCCATCGGTGAGGCTCGTCAGACGGAACAGCGCTCCGCCCATTCCATAGAGGCTCGCAGGCTCACAAGCGCAATTCAGGCCCACGCTCGTGCCCGCCGTCAGGTCGAATGTCGACAGTGCACCCAGGTTTCCAGCGACGCTCAGATACCGGTTATCGAATGACGTAGCCAAACCGACGGCTATTTGCACTGGCGGAGGCGTGGCCGGATCTGCCGGCGGCGGATCGTCCGGTTTGCTCCAGAGCACGTTGGGCGTTACCGCGCCGGCGATGTCGGTAATGAGGGTCACCTGACTCGCCGTGATCGCCGCCACATCATTTCGTCCATGGAAGAAGCACACTGCCTCCGCCGCGCCGCCGACCGGAAGCACGATCGCAGAGCCGGAGGGGCCCATTGCATATGTGCTGAAGGGCCAAGCTCCCACCATCCACTGGCCGTCGTCGCTAACTGCCACGCTTGTGGGATCGGAAAGCGTGAAGGAGAAGTCGATATCGCTAACCACTGGAGTTGCCGACAAACTATGGAGCAACTGAAAATGCCGGGTGCTCGAGAACCACAACCCGGCCGCGGTTCCGCTGGGGCTGAATACGATGCGGTCAGGAGCGGCGGCTACACCCTGCACGGCCACGCTCGTACCCGAGCGAATCGTGTATAGCATCACCGCGCCGGTATCGGCCGCAACCGCCAACGCCTGAGTCTGGTCTGGAGAAACTTCGATGCGGGAAAACGCGCCGGCGGGCGTAATCGCGACGCCTACCGAACCCGCGGCGGGAATCCCGGACATCGTGCGCAACGTGCCGCCATCCGGAAGATAACCTATAACCGGCCCCTGTATCTGCGCCCAAGCCGCACCCGCCAGCGCAAAGAAGCATAACGCGCGGAGCATCGCCGTTCGTCTAATCATTGTGGTGCTCCAACGGTGACCGTTCCGGGGGTGATGGTAGTGGTTGGGGTAGCGGTTGTCGAACCGCCCCGGTGAGTGGCAGCAATTACACCGCCCGCCACTCCGCCCGCGATCGCGACCAGGATCAATATTTTCGTAGTACGACTCATGCCGCCCACCGAGCCTCCGGACGTCGCCGACCCCAGCACGTTAGTTTGCGTGATGATCGCGCTGGCGGTTTGCCCCCCCAAGGAAGCGGCCACGCGGATCTCCATCGTGCCGGCTTGATTGTTGAAGCGGATGCCGCGGGCCACGGCCTGGCCTTGAGCGTTGGTAGAGGTGGTCAGCGAATTCGTCCCGTTAGCGAAGGTGCCGCCGGGTCCCTGGTTCGGAAGAAAGAAGGTGACAGAGGCTCCGGCTATCGCTTTGTGGTTTTCGTCCTCCACCAGAACGATCGGTTCTCGATTGACACGTTGCTTGACGTTGTTGATCGCGCCCTCGCCTTCTACGATCACGATGCTTAGGCTAGTAGGAGTTTGACTCCAGAGAGGAAGGCCCCAGAAATTGAGCAGCAGAAGAGTAATCAGGAATAGGCAGTGAGGAATTCTCGGATGCATAGGAGATCATAGCGGCGCAAGGCCTCTGAAATGAGTTTACCGCAGCACCGTCGCGACCCCACCAGAAAATGGCTAGGAAATGAAACAATGAAGTGCATGACGCTGAGAATCGAGCCTGCAACCGAGCGCGATCTACCCGCGATTGCGCATTTGGTCCGGCAGTTGGCCCGCTATGAAAAGCTGGAGCACGCCATGGTTGCGAGCGAGGATGATTTCCGGCACGCTTTGTTTGGAGCCGAGCGCAACGCGTATGCGCTGATGGCGTTCGCGGATGACGCCCCGGTTGGGTTCGCTCTATATTTTTACAATTTCTCCACTTTTCTAGGCAAGCGCGGCATCTACCTGGAAGATATTTATGTCGAGCCGGAACATCGCGGCCGCGGCATCGGAAGCGCGCTATTGAAGCGTCTGGCGACAATAGCGAAGGAACAGAACTGCGGGCGCATGGAGTGGTCCGTGTTGACGTGGAATCGGCCGTCAATTGATTTTTATCACCGGCTGGGCGCAGTCACGCTGGACGATTGGCGAATCTTTCGTCTGCACGGGGAACCGCTGGAGCAACTGGGGCTGGAGCAACTAAGGAAGAATGCGAGGTGACGGGTGCAAATCGACCCTGAGGATTTCAAACGGCATTATGCGCTGCTGTCCGACGACGCGCTCCTCGAAATGGATCGCGACGAATTAGTGGACGCGGCGCGCCCCTATTACGATGCCGAGTTGGCGGAGCGTAAACTGGCTCCGCCGGACACGGAAGAGAGCGGGCTGTCCTGTGATCAGAACGATGGTCCGAGCGACGGCCCGCAACTGGTGGCAACCTTCCTCTCGCTCGACGAAGCCAACTTTGCGCGAGGCTTGCTGCAGTCGGCGGACATCCCGTGTTCGTTCGAGAATGAAAAGGCAGCGGCGTGGAGCGGCATCGGCGATATCAGGTTAATGGTCCCCGCAGCGGTGTACGATCGGGCCTGCGAGATCCTGGAAACCGAGATCAGCGAAGAGGATCTGATTGCGCAGGCGGAGGCGGAAGCTTCCGATGACGAAAAGTCGTCGTAAATTTTTTATCGGCTGCGCCCGCCGCAACCCGCTATAATCGAACATTCGATGGCGATCGTGATTTTATGCAAATAGACTGGTTCCCGCTGTGGCTCAGTCTGCGCGTGGCGCTCCTGTCGACAGCGCTGGCCTTCGCCGGCGGCCTATGGATCGCATACTTGCTGGCCAATCGGCAATTCCGCGGCAAAGACGTGCTTGATGCCGCGGTGACGTTGCCGTTCGTTTTGCCACCCACTGTGCTCGGCTATTACCTGCTAGTGCTGCTGGGTCGCGCGAGCCCGCTCGGCAAGCTGTGGGAAGCAATCTTCGGATCGCCCTTGGTCTTCACATGGAAAGCCGCTGTCGTCGCCGCGCTGCTGCACGCCTTGCCGCTGCTGGTGAAGTCCGCGCGGGCAGCTCTCGAAAGCGTGGATCGCAGTTATGAACGCGCCGCGCGCAACCTCGGCGCTTCGGAATGGAAACTTTTCTGGAGGGTGACCATGCCCCTCGCATGGCGCTCCATCCTGGCGGCCACGGCGCTGGCTTTCGCGCGGTCCTTGGGCGATTTCGGAGTCACGTTGATGGTGGCGGGCAACATCCCAGGCCGCACGCAGACCGTCGCGGTGGCGATCTACCAGGCGGTCGAATCCGGAAACGGCGCGCTCGCGCGAACTCTGGTGCTGATCGTTTCGGCGACAGCTTTGCTTTTGTTGGCGCTTGCGAATCGCCTTAGCCCCAGCCGGCTTTAGAGCGCCATGTTGCACGCCCGGCTCCGCAAATCCTTCGCGCCCAGACCCGATTCCGTTGGGTTCACTCTCGACCTCGAGTTCTCGGCAACAGCGGGCGTCACCGTGCTCTTCGGCCCCAGCGCCGCCGGGAAAACGCTGGTGCTGGATTCCATCGCCGGATTTACGCGGCCCGACGAAGGCCGCATCCTGTTGGACAATGAGATTCTCTACGACGCCGCGGCAGGGGTCCATCTCCCGCCCCAAAAACGCAACTGCGGCTACGTGTTCCAGAACTACGCGCTGTTTCCGCACATGACGCTGCGGGAGAATCTGGCGTTCGCAGCCGAGCGCAAGCCGCGCCTCGAACGGCACCGGCGAGTCCACGACATGCTGGATAAGTTTCGGCTGGCGGAAGCGGCGGGCCGGCGTCCGCATGAGGTTTCCGGCGGCCAGCGCCAACGCTGCTGCATCGCGCGCGCGTTGATCGGCGAGCCTAAACTGCTGCTTCTCGACGAACCGGCCACTGGTCTCGATGCGGTGCTGCGCGCGGAATTCTACGAAGTTCTGCGCCAGGTTCGCAGCGAATTTGCTACACCGATGCTGCTGGTGACGCACGATCTAACCGAGTGTTTCGAACTGGGCGAGGAAATGCTGATTCTGCACGCGGGTAAAATCGTGCAGAAAGGAACGCCGCGCGCGGTGCTCGACGAGCCAGCGACTCTCGAAGTGGCGCGTTTGCTGGGCGCTTTCAATTTACTGGACTGCGAGATTCGGACG
>Ga0163162_10005098_pt1 | contig 12662 bp, 13 predicted proteins | sample S55metaG_FD_115310 | JGI IMG/M metagenome (GOLD analysis project Ga0163162, IMG submission 115310) | Switchgrass rhizosphere microbial communities from Kellogg Biological Station, Michigan, USA - S5-5 metaG | ecosystem: Host-associated > Plants > Roots > Rhizosphere > Soil | place: USA...
CAGGGAATTTTCAATGGCAGGGGCAGAAGTAAAGGATGACGTAAGCGAATGTGATATTCTTTTAGGTATCAAAGAAGTTCCTGTTGAACAATTGATCCCGGGAAAAACTTACCTGTTCTTTTCTCATACAAAAAAAGAACAGCCAAGGAATCAAAAGCTGCTGCGCGCCGTACTTGATAAGCAAATTACCCTTGTCGATTACGAATGCCTGGAACACGATGATGGCCAGCGTATCATTGGCTTTGGTTTTTTTGCCGGCGTTGTTGGGGCGCACAATGGAATGATGGAATACGGCAATCGCACCGGAACCTTCAAACTTGACAGAGTTTATAAACAGCGGAGTTTTCGCGAACTGATCCATACTTATTTTGGATTGAGATTACCCAATATGAAAATAATTGTAACAGGCTCCGGGCGAGTGGCGCATGGTGTAGTGGAGATCGTGAACCTGATGGGGGTGGTAGAAGTAGAACCCGACGAATTTTTAGAAAAGAAATTTACATACCCGGTGTATGTGCAGATAAAAGGGGCTGACCTGTACGAACGCAAGACCGACAAAACATATTCAAGAGAGGATTTTCATCTACATCCTGAAAACTATCAATGCAAATTTTTGCCATATGCTTCGGTGGCTGATATTTTAATGAATGGCGTTTACTGGGAAAAAAATATCCCGAGACTATTTGACAAAACTGACGTACAAAAAGAAGGCTTCAACATACAGACTATAGCTGACATCTCCGATGATGCGGACGGATCGGTGCCGATCAATCTTGGTGACCAATCCATGGATAATGATGTCTACGGTGTGGACCGGAAAACGTTGCAAAAAACAGCTCCTTATTTGCCCGGTTCGATTGACATCATGGCGGTTGGAAATTTGCCCAATGAATTGCCGCGTGATGCTTCGAGATATTTTGGGGAACAGCTGATCAAATATGTGTTGCCTGATCTTTTATCCGGTGGCTCTCCTATTCTTGATAAAGCTACCATTGTGAAAAATGGAAGGCTCACGGAATATTTCCGGTACTTAAAAAATTATGCGGAAGGAGAAATTTCGTCGTATCAAAAATAAACTACAAAAGACACTCAGCGCAGGGAGTTACACAGAGATAAACCTCTCTGAATCCAGGTGTCCTCTGTGTCTCCGTGGTAAAAATTCCATTACTTTGCAACCATGAAATCAATTGCACTCATTTTTTCTTTTCTTTTTTTTCTGATGGCTTGTAACAGTTCTGATAAAGAGGCAGGAACAAGATCGGACAATGATATGGATGCTGCCAGGAATTTTTTGAATGCAGCTTTGAAAGGCGATTACAAACAAGCTTCCGTATATATGTTGCGGGATTCTGCTAACCAGGAATATTTAAATGTTTCCGAGCGAAGCTATCAACATCGAAGCCCCGATGCAAAGGCAAAATTAAAGACCGCTTCTCTTCGGTTTTTTGATACAAACCAGGTCAATGACTCCACGACGATCACTGTTTTCGCGAACTCGTATACAAATAAAAGGGACACGTTGCGTATTGTGAGAATAAATGGTCAATGGCTGGTGGACCTCAAGTATCTTTTTGAACACAGCATGGATACTTCCCATTACAATCAGAAAAATAAGATCGATACTATTCAGAAATGATCAAAAATCTTTTATTGGTAGGGTTGGGTGGCGGCATCGGAAGTATTGCACGTTATCTCTGTCAAAAATGGTTTAGTGAAAACTATCCTCACCCCTTTCCATGGGGCACTTTCCTGGTCAACCTTTTTGGATGTTTTTTGATAGGTATCATTTATGCAGCTTCTGAAAAATCTGCCGCGGTCAGTCCACACACGAGGTTATTGCTGATCACTGGCTTTTGCGGCGGCTTTACTACCTTTTCAACTTTTGCATTTGAAAATATGACCCTCCTCAGGAGCGGGGATATCTTGTATTTCTCAATGTATACTGTCGGCAGTGTTGCTTTGGGTATTGCCGGCGTTTTTGCGGGTATCGCGATCATGAAACTTTTATAAATGGAACTGCAGGGCCAATCTAAATTGTTGCGCATTTTTGTTGGTGAGATCGATAAGGTCGGTCACCAACTTTTGTATGAGGCCATTTTACTGGCAGCAAGGGAAAAAGGACTGGCCGGTGCCACTGTATTAAAAGGGATCATGTCATTTGGCGCCAGCAGTCATATACACGTGGCAAGACTCATCGAATTATCAGAAGATCTTCCGGTAGTCATTGAGATCGTTGACAGAAATGAGAAGATCGAATCTTTTCTTCCTGTTGTAAATGATCTCTTTGAAAGATGCGGTCGTGGTGGTTTGGTCACCGTGGAGAAAGTGGACGTACTCTATTATAAACCGAAGAATACAACGTAACCTTTAAACCATACAAATATGCTAACCGTTCATCATCCCTGGCATGGCGTTTCGCCGGGCGAATTTGCCCCGGATAAAGTAAACGCATTGATCGAGATCCCACAGGGTTCGCGGTCGAAATATGAAGTGGATAAAGAGAGCGGCTTATTAAAATTAGACCGGGTGATCTACTCGTCTTTTCATTACCCGATCAATTATGGTTTTATTCCACAAACTTTAGGACAAGACAACGATCCCCTGGATATTTTGGTTCTTTGTTCACAGTCTATTCAGCCTCTGTGCCTGGTTGATGCAAATGTTATTGGTAATATGCAAATGATCGACCAGGGTAAACAGGATGATAAGATCATCGCCGTTGCGTCAAAGGACCCTTCGGTAAATCATTATAAGAACATAAAAGAACTGCCACAACATTTTTTACTCGAGCTAAGAAATTATTTTGAGCAATACAAGGTGTTGGAAAATAAAAAAGTTGAGATCGATAATTTCCAGGATAAGGAGGCAGCCCTGGAGATCATAAAAGATTCTATCAAATATTACAAAGAAACGTTCGATAAATAAATTTTGTGAAACATAACAAGCTGGTAAATATGAATTCGGAAACTATTCTTTTGTTGATCCTGATAGGATTTGCGGCAGGGACATTGAGCGGCCTGGTCGGTGTAGGCGGAGGTATTATCATAGTACCCGCCCTGGTCTTTTTTCTGGGATTTTCTCAGCAAGAGGCCCAGGGAACCTCCCTTGGACTGCTCCTGCTTCCCGCGGGTATCCTGGCTGTCATCAACTATTACAACAAGGGCTTTATCGATCTGAAGGTTGTCGGAATCATGTGCGCCGCATTTGTATTGGGTGGCTGGCTGGGAAGTAAATTGGCCTTGTCACTCTCGCAAGAGGTAGTAAAAAAAATTTTTGCTGTCGTTCTTTTTTATACGGCTTTTAAAATGATGGGTTGGGACCTGCTCATTATAAAATGGATAAAAGGATTATTTTAACCGTGAGAAAACTTTTTCTCTTAACGCTGTTTAATGCGCTGGCTGTCCTTTGTACAGCTCAACATGAGGAAGATGCACAAATTCCGATCATCATTCAAAATCCAGGCACTAATTACCTCCTGAAAATCGTACAAGATTATTTTCGTTCCGACCCGTATCAGAATCAATTTGGATTTTTCTTAAAACACCTGATGGATGACCCCATCCTGATCACTAAGACAACTCGTCTTAAAACAGATACAAGCCTTTTTTATTTCCAGGGGGTGTATAAAAATTATAGCCCCTTTGGATTCCTTGCTGATCGTACTGAAGTGAGATTGGCAGAAAACGAATTTATTATTGACGATTCAGTTTCTTTAAAAGATACATTGGTCGTCTACCAATTGCTTGGCTTTAGTTATAATGGCAAAACCGGTCTGGAGTCTGTGAAAAATGAGTTCTCCAAATTTAATCGCCGTTACAGCAAACATTTTATTACGCAATCTTCAGACATAAAGGACGGCGAAGAAATTGTTGGAGCATCCAAAAATTATTTTGTTTATGGTGTGACTTCCTCTCCGCTCACAGTTTCCTGGGCAAAATTGGATGAATTTCAAAACGCCTTTATCATAACCTTACGGTTAAAAATAAAATAGACGCACAACCGTTGTACAGCGTGCCCTGCGCCTGGTGTCGGCAGCCAAAGCCTTAGGCGACGGCACGCAGGCAGGTTTGTGTTTGTGACCATGATTATTGAAGAAGGAGCGGCCGCGAAGGCACAAAGAGCAATAGATTTAAATACTTTGGGATCTATATACCCGGATATCATCTAAATCGCGTAAAAGCTTCCCGCCCTGATAAAGAACGACCCGGTTAACTGTTAAATGTGAAATCTTATTTCATTTGCATCTAACAGAAACAAATTGGTAATTTCCGATTGTGAACATTGATAAGTACACACATATAAGCGACCAGGAGCTGCTTGAAAATTTTTACACGACGCACGATGTCGAATGGCTGGGAATATTACTACCCAGGTATACCCTATTGCTTTTGGGGGTTTGCATGAAGTATTTGAAAAATGAGGAAGAAGCAAAGGATTCCGTACAGCAGATCTTTTTAAAGGTGATCACGGAACTGAAAAAATACAAGGTCGAATATTTTAAGTCATGGTTATACATGGTGGCAAAGAACCACTGCCTCATGAAAATAAGGGACAACCATGGAAAGATCCCGCTGGAACTCACGGAGCGAAATATGCGAGGTGCAGAAGAACCGCCTGATAAACGAAGCCTGGTACAGGACGATGAAACTATCGAATTCATGAACGAGGCATTGAAAGAACTTTCGCCCGAGCAGCGGCAATGTGTAACTTTGTTTTATTTGGAAAAGAAAAGCTACCAGCAAATAAGCGAGGAAACAGGATTTACTATGATGCAGGTAAAAAGCTATATTCAAAATGGGAAAAGGAATTTGAAATTGATGATCGAGAAGAAATTGAAGAAGAAGTAGGCAGGGGACAGTTGGCAATATACAATAAACAACCCCCGGTATCTAATAACCAGTAATGAGCACAAGCGTGTCAGAAAATTTAAAAGACATATTATCTCATCTCTCATCTGAAATCGACCAGGAAACTCTATTGCTGTACCTGCAAAATAAGCTTAGCGCTGAAAAAAAACACGAGGTGGAAAAAAAATTACTTGAAAATGAATTTGCCGGGGATGCTGTGGAAGGGTTACAAACACTGAAAGATAAGCACCATATCGATCATATGGTTGAAATGCTCAACCGCGATCTGAAAAAGAAGCTGGCGAAAAAAAAGCACCGCAGGGAAAAAATGCGGGTCAAAGATCAACCGTGGCTATATATTTCGCTTATCATCATCATTCTGCTTATTGTGATTGCCTATGTTGTGATACGGAAATCTTTGACAGGGCAATGATAGGAATCTTAAAGAAAATGAATTAACTTCATTTCTACCGCTCCCCTTTGTACAAAACATACTTCTGTTCCCATTAAAGCTTATGGTATTGATCTTTCCGGGCAAAACTATCTGACCCGCGTTATCTATTCATTTAAAAAAGAATGTTTTGCTATGAAAGTATTTTTTACTCCAAAGAGATTACTGTTTTCATTTTTTATTTTCCTTACAATAAATGGGATTGGACAATCGCTGCGATTTACGGACACGAGCTATGTGAATCTCGGGAACAGTTCGACACTTCGTCTTACCAATTTCACCATTGAGGCCAGGATCAAAATTGAAGGCTATGGATCAACGACCGAAACAGGTTCAACCGGGAGCGGCGGAGGTCAAACGGGCGTGGTTCCTATTGTTACAAGGGGCAGAGCTCAGTCCGAATCTGCAAGTGTCGATATAAATTATTTTCTTGGCTATCGTCTTTCCGATATGAAACTGGTGGCAGATTTTGAAGACACCAGGTCTTCATTGAATCATGCTGTTGTCAGTACGGCAACTTTACCGATGAATCAATGGATACAGGTAGGTGCTTCGTTCAATGTATCAACACAAACATGGAGACTTTTTATTGGGACCACAGTGCAAACATTTGTGTTAAGCGGAGGACCATTTACGCCGCAGTCCGCGAGTACTGTGAATGCCTGTATTGGGTCTTCGCTAAATACAGGAGGAACGGTTCGCCAGGGTTTTTTTAATGGAAGGATCGACGAGGTGAGAATTTGGAATACAGCATTAACAACACTGAATCCTAACGAAGTCACGAGTGGAACAGGGTTAGTAGGAAGATGGGGCATGAATGAAGGTAATGGCACTTCGCTCGCTAATTCTGTTGCTGGTGGTCCTTCCGGCACATTTTCTCCAATGGCCCCTGTATGGGTCACGGGGTTTAACCAGGCCGATACTTCAACCAATGCTTCAGTTGATTTTAATGGCGTGCATGATTACATAAGTTTTGGCGCTGCATCATCATTGAATACTTCGGCACCCGCGTCGACAGGATTTACCCTGGAGGCGTGGATAAAAGTTGAAGGAAATGGTATTGCAACGAGCACAGGAACGGGTGGTGTGACGGCTATTCCTATAGTGGCAAAAGGACGAAGTGAATCGGATGCATCGGGGATGAATATGAATTATTTCATTGGGATCACAAGTGCTGATATGCTGGTTGCCGATTTTGAAGAAGCGTCAGGCGCCAACACGGGTCTTAATCACCCAATAACCGGCAGTGGCGCGGGACCGACTATCACAAGAAATGTGTGGACCCATGTTGCAGTAACTTATAGCACTTCCAGTGGCGTATGGAATCTTTATAAAAATGGGGTCAATGCAGGTACGCTGGACCTAACAGATGGTATCGTTCCCGAAAATATTTCCAAGCAATATGCCTCCATTGGCTCTGCACTTAACTCAACAGGTACACCGGCCGGCTTTTTCAATGGAAAAATCGATGAGGTAAGAATTTGGAATAGGCCCCTCTCTCCTTCCGAAATTTCGACGAACATGAATTTACAATTAACCAGTGGCATAGGTCTGCTGGGCAGATGGGGCTTAAATGAAAATGGCAATGTAACAGCAACAAATAGTATTGCAGGATCTGTCAATGGAACTTTGAGAAGCAATAATATTTCCACGCATCCAACGAATGGCGGACCCTCATGGTCAACAGAGGGTTTTATCGGTAATAATAATAACAACAATCAACCACCCAATCAGCCTGGTAATCCTTCACCAGCTAATAACACTTCAACTTCTTCGCTTAGTCCTAACCTGTGCGTGAATGTAAGCGACCCGAATGGAGGTACAGTCAGAGTGAGATTTTTTGGAAGAAAGAAATCAAATGCCGGTCAAAAGTTTACGGTGATTGTTTTGCCGGATACGCAATATTATACTGCAGAGCCGCAAGGAACAAATGGCGGAAACAATAGTATGTTCAAGGCCCAAACAAAATGGATAGCTGATAACAGGCAGTCCAGGAATATTGTTTACGTTGGACAGTTAGGCGATTGCACGAATAATGGAGATGATCCCCCCGGCGCGGACAATACCATTGAATGGAGAAGAGCGGACACGGCTATCAAAACAATTGAAAGTTCTTCGTTGACAGGTTTAGCGGAAGGAATTCCTTACGGAATAAGCGTAGGCAATCATGATCAATCTCCCAATGGCTCGGCATCAGGGACCACTAATTATTTCAATCAATATTTTGGCCAGGCACGCTTTACCGGTCGCAGTTATTATGGTGGACATTTTGGAAGCAACAACGATAATTTTTATGACCTCTTTAGTGCAAGTGGTATTGATTTCCTGGTGATATCACTAGAGTATAATACATCCCCCACGGATGATGTACTGAGCTGGGCAGCAAATCTTGTCCAAACCTATAGTACAAGAAAAGTAATTGTAATGACCCATTATGGCATTGATGAAAGCACCGCATTTGGTACCCAGGGTCTTGCTATTTACAACAAACTAAAGATCTATCCCAATTTCATTCTGTTCGTTTGCGGGCATATTCACCAAAGTGATGGCGAGGCACGACGTTCGGATGTATTGAATGGGAATACTGTGCATACACTGCTTTCTGACTACCAGGGCCGGACGGGAGGAGGAAATGGACTTTTGCGCATTTATGAATTTGATCCCTCGGCAAACAAGTTATCAGCAAAGACTTATTCTCCCTACACCAATACATTTGAAACTGATGCTGACAGTCAATTTGACCTGGACATTAGCCTGACGGCAGCCGCAAACAGCTTTACACTACTTGGTGAGATGGCCAATGTACCATCAGGAACCAATGCCTGTCTCAGCTGGCCGAATCTTCTGGCGTCTTCCGGTTATGAATGGTATGTGGAGGTTAGTGATGGTCAATCAACGACTACAGGACCCGTTTGGACATTTACGACTCCTGCGCAATCGATAACCAAGTCCAATGCATCTTCTATCGAGGAAAGGGGTTTGTCTCCATCGAAGTATGGGATCCAGATCTATCCAAACCCTGCCACTGACAGAAGTTTTCAAATTCGCATTAAAGATCTTAATACAAAAAAGATCTTTGTTTCGATCTACGATATGAACGGAAAATTGCACCTGCAAAAACAATATGGAGGCGCAAACGATATAACTGTTGATCATCATTTAAACCCGGGAGTGTATATCGTAAAGATCGTTTCAGAGAATTTTACCGAAAACCGCAAACTGGTCATTCAATGAAACAATAAACGGATCTTAATATAATTTTTTATTCTCTATCTTCTTCCAGTCTTCAAAGACCTGTAAGGCTAACGGATGGGGCTCATGAATGAAAGGTATTGTTCGCTGCAACAGGTCAGTGTTGATCTGCTGGTAAATAAATTCATCATCAAATTTGATGGCGGCTGCATCGAAGCGGGTATTCGCGTAGATGACTCTGCCAGGGCGGGCCCAATAGATAGCACCCAGACACATCGGGCAAGGTTCACAGCTGGTATAGATATCACAATCGGTCAATTGAAAAGTTTTCAGTTTTTGACAGGCCGCACGGATCGCAACTATTTCCGCGTGTGCCGTAGGATCGTTTGTTGCGATAACCATGTTACATCCTTCTCCAACAACTTCATTGTTACGCACGATCACACAGCCGAATGGTCCTCCATGCTCATTCATCATTCCCCGTTTCGACAACTCAATGGCTTTTTCAAGGAATCCTTTTTCTTTTGGTGTTAGCATTGGCAAATTGTTTATTTAAATGCCTCAATTTGACACATCTTATCCACAAAGTTAGATGCAATATTAATTTTAGGTTAACGAATAATGAACGGAGTAATTCTTGAGAGGCAATAGATAATTTTAGAGACACACAATACCAGGTATATGAAATGGCTTTCAATAACTAACCGGGTGCAGGAAAAGATCTATGAGTTGTGGAATTCAAAGGAAAAATTACTTGCCCTCGCTTACCACCCTGCTTCAGGGACCTTAAGAATTTCAGCGAATAATGAAAAAAGAGTCTTTTTGATCGGAAGGGAAGGCTTCCTGCGCAGACGCACGGTATTGCGCAATGAATACGGGATCAGGATCGGCCAATTAACTTACGATAGTAACCAGGATAAGGAGGGAATGATCGATGTTCATGAAGAAGATTTCACTTATGTACTTCAAAGTGATGCCGGTCCAAAGGCTTCCATCTACAGGAACACAGAAATGCTTGTAGTAACTGAATTACCCGCTATTTCAGAAGATATAAACAGCGATAACTATGACCTCCTGATGCTAATACTTTGTTGGTACGTCTCTACAACCGTTAAAAAGCAAGTGGAAGAATATGCTTAGTACTTATTGAGTTTCAGAACCGGAACCATGTTGGATGAAACCAATATATTTACTACAACTTGGACAAAACACTTCTGTAAAATCGCCAAGCGGGAAATACTCACCTTCTTTTAACTCGGTAGAAGGGCCCTTCCAATGGCAATGATGACATTCAATCTGCTGAACATTATGATCAGCATCTTCTAAGACAAGATGCATGTTAACTTAACGTTTAATAAGGTGCCGTAAGTAGAGGGCTAATGAACCACCTGAGAGTGGGTTCATAAAACTAGACCAAATTAGTTATTAGCGATAATGAAGACAAAGAATTTAGCATTTGTCAAAATTTTATGTCCAGTTTTCCTGGTCTTTTTTTAAGGCGCGAAGCATTTCAGGATAGCCCAGCTTTTTGGCCAAAGCGTTTACCGCTTGTGCAATGCGCTTTGCTTTTGTTGGCTCTGTCTTTGCCGAATCTATCCATTTGCTAAAATATCGCTGGTGTGATCCTGGTAATGTTTTGAAAAAATCGGACGCTGCCGGTTCATCGTTGAGACATGCCATCAGGTCAATATTGAAAACAAATTCAGACTTATCCTCGGTCAGCTGAACTTTGACCATTGCGCCATGTCTTTTACCAATTGCTTTTCTCATGGCAGCGTTGACCGGCATGATAAAGGCCCCGCCGCCCATCGGCAATAATGAGATTCGATTAATTGTGTGCCCGTCTAATTTTCCTTTTACTTTAAACTCTTTCCTGTTGCCGGGTTTTAGTTTTTGAGCAAGATCTGCAGGAATTTCAATATAGGTCCACCCGGTTTTTTCACCCTGGCTGTTAAATTTTTTCATCATAACTGTTAACTGTACCATCGCGATTATAAACTTAAGTAATTGCCTTTATTATTTACAAAAATAGATGACTGGCATAATCTTATATTAAGAACAATATGGAACTAGTGGCAGGTTATCCTTACTGGCTCATTAAAGATGGTCTTTTATACAGCTACCCAAAACTTTTGGAAAATAAAAAATGCGATGCCGTTATCATTGGTGGGGGTATATCGGGTTCTTTAACAGCCTGGCACCTCATACGAGCGGGTATTGACTGCATTCTTGTAGACGGTCGCGCGATCGGCTTAGGAAGCACCTGTGCAAGCACCTCATTGTTGCAATATGAGCTGGATACTCCATTGCACAAACTTAAAAAAACAATTGGCGAGGATAAAGCTGTTCGGTCCTATCAACTTTGTGGTGAAGCCATTGACAAGTTGATCGCCCTCATGAATGAAATTGGCCACAAAGAATTTAAAAAAAGGAAAAGTCTTTTCTTTTCAACTCACCTCAGGCAGAAGAAATTCATACAGGACGAGTACCTGGCAAGAAAGAGGGCCGGGTTTGAGGTAGAAACATTATCTGCAGATGAACTACGTGAAAATTATAATTTGAAAGCGGCGTATGGAATTCTTTCGTGGAAGGGAGCTACCACCAATGCATATTCTCTAACTCATGAGATACTGCAATATTGTATGCGAAAAGGGCTAAAAGTTTTTGACCGAACGAAAATCAAAAGTGTTGATTACGGCAAGGATAAAGTGACCTTAAAAACCAATGAAGGATGTGTTATTACAGCCCGTCATATCATCAATGCCTCCGGGTACGAGGTCATTAATTTTATAGATAAAAAGATCGTCGACCTTGACTGCACTTATGCTATTGTCTCAGAATCACAGGCAGAAGAAAATGAGTTGTGGAAAGATGAGGTGATGATGTGGAATACTGATGACCCCTACCTGTATATGTGCTCCGCAGACAAAAACCGTACTATCGTCGGAGGGCGTGATGTATCATTTACCAACATGAAAACCATGCACGCCTATCTTGATAAAAAATCGTCCTTGCTTGAAAAAGATTTCGCAAAAATATTTTCCGGATCCTCAATTAAAAAAGAATTTGCCTGGAGCGGTGTGTTTGGTAAAACAAAAGACTCGCTTCCGTATATTGGTAATTATTCCAAAACGCCTAATACGTTTTATGCACTGGGATTTGGTGGCAATGGGATCACATTTAGCCTGGTGGCCGCTGAGATCATTACTGATCTTTTGCTTGGACAAAAAAACAGGGACGCAGATATTTTCTCATTCAGCAGGTAATTTACATTCCATTCACATTGACAAAGGTTGGTTTTTTCTCAAAGAGCCTGCTATAAGTAAACCGCACATTGCTATTAAACTCCAAACGCCAGCGATCTCCTAAAAAGTTTCCATTGGGAAAATAGTAAGCCCTGAATTCCATGGTTTGAAAAACCAGGCTTTCATTCCTTGTTCTTAAGCCCGCACCAATGCTGTTGTACCAGTTGCTTTGCGAAAATTTTGCTTCTGTGGGAGTAAACAAACAAAGATCAGCGAACACAAAAGGGGCAAATCTGAATTTTGCCAGCTCCCAGGGTGTAAAAAAAACAGATTCGGCTTTTAAAGTGATACGCGTGTCCCCGGCCATCAATGTGTCACCATGCCACTCTCGTACTCCGAAATCACTTTGCAACAATAGTGGCTCATCTAAAGATCTTCTTACCTGGTGACTGATACTGGTGCTTATGAAATTTCTTTGACTCCATTTGCTTCCCATTCGAAGCAGTTTGGTAAAATAATCTACACTGAATAACAAATTGATATCTTCCAGTTGTTTGTCGCGCCAAAACCCGTCAGCTTTCAATGTATAATTAAAGTAACTTTCTTTGGCCGTAAAAAAATACCGCTGGACATCGATACCAATGTAGGGTCGCTCCACTCCCACTTTTTTTGTCCAGCCAGTTATCAATGAGATATCGGCACCCTCGGGAATATCTTCATTTCGTCCAAACCCCAATACGTTATGTACTTTGTAATAATCCTGGCGGAAAATTGTGACCGACCCCAGTACGGCTCTCAGATCAGCATATTGATAACCATATTCAGTCCGGTATTTCAATGGTACGGTATTAAAGCTTTGCTGCAGATAACGAAGCCCCAACAGTGTTCTGATACGGTTATCCTTGTTAAAATCAGATGAGAACTTTA
>Ga0163162_10005099_pt1 | contig 12661 bp, 11 predicted proteins | sample S55metaG_FD_115310 | JGI IMG/M metagenome (GOLD analysis project Ga0163162, IMG submission 115310) | Switchgrass rhizosphere microbial communities from Kellogg Biological Station, Michigan, USA - S5-5 metaG | ecosystem: Host-associated > Plants > Roots > Rhizosphere > Soil | place: USA...
AATATTTGACGCCGTAAATCCAGGACATGCTGTTAATACGTGAACACCCGTTTTAAGGTTTTCCATCCGTAACACATCCAGGAAACCGTTGAGCGCAAATTTAGATGCCGCGTAGCCCGAGCGCCCGGGCAGGCCCTTATACCCAGCGATGGATGATATGCCTGCAATGCTGCCTTTTGTTTTTAATATCTCGGGCAAAGCATACCTGGTACAATATACCGTTCCCCAAAAGTTAACGTCCATTACCGATTTTAAAACTTTTAAATCAACATCTTTAAACAGCGCCCGCATGGAGATGCCAGCGTTATTTATAAGCACATCTATTTTACCGAAAGTAATGAGGGCTTGTTTTACCAGGTGCTCGCAATCATCTTCAATGGTTACATCGCATTGTACCGCTATTGCCTTTACACCGTATTGTTTTTCAATGCTTTCGGTTATTGCGCACAGGGTTACGTATTGCCTCGCCGCTAAAACCAGGTTAGCGCCGCGTTTGGCAAATTCTATAGCAAGGGATTTTCCGATGCCTGAAGAGGCGCCGGTGATGATTACAATTTTATCATTTAACTTCATACGATGAAGGGAATAACTGGGGCATGCCTTTCACTTTTATTTCAGGCAAGTTAAACAAGTACTTGGCAGCGAATATAAACATAGCGCCATAAAAATACTTGATATAAGTCCAGCTAAATTTAGCCAGGTGCTGGCTATCGTAGTTAATGATATAAGTTTTTGGGAAATAGTAATTTTTGAAACCTGCCAGCCTTATTCTGTAGGAGAGGTCGATGTTATGCCCGTACATAAAAAACCGTTCGTCAAACAAACCGGTTTCACTTAATACAGATCTGCGCAGCAGCATACAGGCTGGGCTTAATATATCAACTTCGGCAATCTGGAATTCTTCAACCCAATCTTTTCGGTTACGGTTATACAAGCGGGTTTTTGAAAAATATTTTTCAAAGCCAATAAGCTTAAAAAAAATGATCCAGGGTTTGGTGAGCCCATGCACTGATTCGGGCAAAAAACGCCCCTGCGGCGTTAACATCCGGACGCTAAGTCCCCCGTTATCAGGATGCTGGTCCATAAAGGCACACATTTTTTCTATTGTGTCTTTGCCGCATATTGTATCCGCATTGACCAGTAAAACATACTCACCTGTTGCAATCTCTAGTGCCTGGTTGTTCGCTTTTGCTATACCGTTATCTGTGGTATTGGCAATTATATGAGCATTAGGGAACTCTCTTTCGAGCATTTCCAACGACTTGTCTGTCGAAGCATTGTCAACTATAACTAACTCATAGTCAATGTTTTTGCATGCATTAACTATGGAGTTTAACGCTTGCTTTAACAAGGTACAGGCATTACGGTTAACGATGAGTACGGACAGCTTCATATTACTTTGACAGTGAATTTTCGTAGGGTACACGTGTTGCAATGGATCGCCCGAGAGTAATCTCATCTACGTACTCTAATTCACCCCCAAAAGCTATGCCACGAGCTATGGTTGAGATAGTTATGTTAAAAAGTTTTAGTTTTTTGTGCAAATAAAAAAGTGTGGTGTCGCCTTCCATGGTGGCGCTCAATGCAAAGATGATCTCCCTGGCTTCATTTTCCTTTAAACGTTCTACCAGCGAATCCACTTCCAGGTCGGTTGGTCCGATGCCGTCCATTGGCGATATTAGTCCTCCCAAAACATGATAAACCCCATTATATTGGTTGGTATTCTCAATGGCCATTACATCACGGGTGTCTTCCACAACACATATCATAGTATGGTCGCGTTTCGGCGAGGCACAGATCTGGCAAACAGGATGATCAGAGATGTTTAAACAAACCCGGCAAAACTGTATTTCGTTGCGTAGCTTGCTTACGGTGCCGCTAAACCGGTCTACGTCGGTTTTGTCCTGCTTAAGCAGGTGCAACACCAGGCGCAAAGCGGTTTTTTGGCCAATTCCGGGTAATTTGGCAAATTCGGCAACAGCATCCTCTAACAACTTTGATGAAAAGTTCATTGTGCTAAGATAGTCCGAAAGTCGGAAAAGTCCGAAAGTCCGAAAGATTTTTGCGGGTCAGTGAATAGTAAAATTGTTAGGTTTATAAGTTTTGTATAATTAAGTACTATCCCTAACTTGTCGGCAGTTAAATTTAAAAACCACAAACTTTCCGGTCCCGATAGCTATCGGGATTCCGACTCAACAAAAACTATGTCTCCAGGAATACTACTCACTTTCATCATCGGCTACTTTTTTGTATTGCTGCTTATTTCGTGGTTAACCTCCCGGAAATCGGCTGATAATGACACTTTCTTTGTCGCCAACCGCAATTCAAAATGGTACCTGGTAGCATTCGGGATGATCGGCACTGCGCTGAGCGGCGTAACTTTTATATCCGTACCCGGGAAGGTGGGCGCTGTAACAGGCGATCAGTTTGAATACTTTCAGTTTGTTTTGGGTAATGCTGTCGGCTTTGTAGTTATCGCGCTCGTTTTACTGCCCTTATACTACCGGTTGAGATTAACTTCTATCTACAGCTATATCGAAGGGGCATTGGGTGTTTGGAGCTATAAAACAGCTGCGGGTATTTTTTTGATCAGTCGCATTATCGGTTCGTCGTTCAGGCTGTACCTGGTGGTTATCGTGTTGCAAAAGTTTATTTTCGACAGTTATCATGTGCCATTTGCTATTACTGTTTTAATATGCCTGGTGCTCATATGGTCGTACACTTTCAGAGGGGGGCTGAAAACAATCATCATAACCGATAGCTTACAAACGCTGTTTTTGGTGTCATCAGTGTTTTTATCGATATACTTTATTTGCCGGGGGCTGCATTATAATGTTTTTGAAGCCGCCGAGGCAATTAAGAACAGCAGCTATTCCAAAGTTTTCTTCTTCAATGATTTTTTAAGCAATAAGTTCCATTTCACCAAAGCATTTTTAGGCGGCTTGTTTATTACTGTAGCCATGACAGGCCTCGACCAGGACCTGATGCAAAAAAATCTGAGCCTTAAAAATATCCGCGAAGCGAAAAAGAACATGTTCAGCTTCACGGTTGTGTTTGTTATCATTAATATATTTTTCTTAAGCGTGGGGGCTCTGCTGTATATGTATGCTGAACGTTATGGCATAAAGGTTGGAAAAACAGACTACCTGTATCCCACCATTGCGTTAAAATACCTCGGCCTTGTACCGGCTATGGTATTTATGCTGGGCTTAACCGCCGCCACTTTTGCCACTACCGATTCAGCGTTAACAGCGCTTACCACCTCATTTTGTGTGGACTTTTTAGGCTTTAAAAAAAATAAGGATGTTAACAGCAAAAAAATGGTCAGCGCCCGCCACTACGTGCATATCGCGTTTTCGGCGTGCTTATTTTTAACCATCATCATCTTTAACTCGGTAAATAATAGCGCTGTGGTGAGTGCCATATTTAAAGTGGCTTCCTACACCTACGGGCCGTTACTGGGTTTGTATTCATTCGGCTTATTTGCCAGTAAAAGGCAGGTTAACGATAAGTTGGTGCCGTTTATTTGTTTGATATCGCCAGCGGTATGTTATTATCTCAGTTTGTATTCCGATAAATTGCTGGGTGGTTATGTGTTTGATAACGAACTTATTCTGGTAAACGGGTTGATTACCTTTGTGGGGTTGTTGGTTACTTCGGGGCGGAAGGTGGTGGGGGCGTGATTGATGTGTGGAATACTAGGCGTTGATTTGTTATCTGTCAGTAAGCCAAAAGTGGTGTAAAGCGGATCACGCCGTGGAGGAATTAATATACTTTTAAAATCTTGTGTGCTATGAAAAAAACACCTTTGGTTATTTCAATGATTCTCGTGGCTTCTTTTTGTTTACCATCTGTCACTGCAGAAAGAAGAAATGCCAAACAAAATGTTTATGTTCCTAATGGTCAAACAGCTATAAAAATAGCTGAAGCAATCTGGTTGCCCATATTTGGCGAATCCATATATAAAGAAAAACCCTTTAAAGCTATTTTAATAAAGGATCGTATTTGGTATGTGCATGGAACATTACATACAGCGATCGGAGGCACAGTAAATATTGAAATACAAAAATCAGATTGTAAAATATTGTCCGTTTCACATGGAAAGTAAATTCCCCCTCTCACGCGAGAATGAAGGGTAGGCCAGAGCGTAAAGGCTTCTCGTGATATGATACCCCAAATTACAGCCAAAAAGTAACTTTTTATGTTAACCCCGCTATGTCTTAGTTATTTGATTGTCAATTAATTATATAAAACTAACATTATGTTCGGTTAAACTATGTTAAATGGATTTGATCATTTTGAAAGTAAAAGATGCGGCTCGCCCCGATTTTGCTTTTTTTATTCCGTCATCATCAACACGCTAAAACTAAAATCCGTAATTTATTGTAATATTACCGGTAAATCATTCTTCTGGACTTTTCCGTCTTTTCGGACTTTCCGGACTAATCCATTCCTATGACAGGTGAAGAAAAAATAAGACAAGCGTTCGAAAACAAAAACTGGCAGGAAATTAAGGTTACGGACTCCTGGCAGATATTCAAGATCATGGCCGAGTTTGTGGAGGGCTTTGAAAAGCTGGCTAAAATTGGTCCTTGTGTATCTATATTCGGCTCGGCGCGTACGCAGAACGACAACAAGTACTACAAATTAGCCGAGGATACCGCACGCTTATTAACAGAAAGGGGCTATGGAGTAATATCCGGCGGCGGGCCGGGTATTATGGAGGCCGCCAACAAGGGCGCTTACGAGGCAGGCGGTAAATCGGTAGGGCTTAATATCGAGTTGCCGTTTGAGCAGTTTCATAACAAATACATCGACAGGGATAAAATACTGGAGTTTGATTACTTCTTTATCCGCAAGGTAATGTTCATGAAATATTCTCAGGGGTTTATCATCCTGCCGGGTGGTTTCGGTACGATGGACGAATCATTTGAGGCCATCACGCTGATCCAAACCGGCAAGATCGCCCGGTTCCCGATTGTTTTTGTGGGGATAGAATATTGGAAGGGGCTTTTTGACTGGGTGGAGGAAAAAATGTTGGCCCAGGAGCATACCATTCACCCGGACGACCTTATGCTATACCGCCTGGTTGACACCGCCGAAGAGGCTGCGGAGCACATTTTCCGTTTCTACGATAAATATGTGCTGAAACCGAATTTTTAGTGGAAACCGGTGCCGTCCGACCCATAAAGTCATGCTGCTTGTTTCAGGGCCTCACAGGATGGTAACCGCCATGTTGGTGACTTGTCTCGAGGGGTGCTTTGCTGCACATGCAAATCAACTCAATACTGGTTCGTGATTTGCATGTTTATAGATTGCTTCGTTCCTCGCAACGGTCGGTCGGTTAGGTTTGGCAGTTAATAATAGCTTAAAATTAAAATTGGGCCACACTTATTACAATCCAAAGGGCAAAAGAGCGTAAAGGCCCGACAGAAAAGCGGGCCAAGGTGTTTTGCCTGCGGGCGGAAGCTTTTTTCTGTCTTGATTTTTTTGGTCCTTCTTTGTATCAAGACAAAAAGGACTAGCCCCGCGGCAATTGAGCGGGGATCATCGTTTGAACCAATAATATTTATAGAGGGAAACCTTTATAAAATCATACAGGAACAAAGACCTTTCTTATTAGTTTAGCATGGAACATTGACCCTCGCACGCCGTGCTTCGAGTGCCTCAGCAGGACACCCCCTTTTGTTATTAACGCCATTTAAAAATAACTGTTGGGTTTAAATGCGCTTATTGCTTATTTTGCAAGATGCATAAACCCAAAGGCCAGGCTGCATTAGGCTTTATTTTTGCCACCTTATTAATCGATGTGATGGGGTTCAGTATTATTATACCTGTACTACCTCAATTAATCCAACACCTTATACATGGCACGATAAGGCAGGCTGCGCCCTGGGCCGCATTCTTAGCTCTTGCATATGCAATAACCCAGTTTTTGTTTTCTCCATTAATTGGCAACTTAAGTGATAAATTTGGGAGGAGGCCTGTACTATTAAGTTCGTTACTGGGTTTCAGTATTGATTACCTTTTTCTTGCTTTTGCGCCAACAATATGGTGGTTATTTGTGGGACGTATAATTGCTGGCATAACTGGTGCGAGTTTTACAACAGCAACGGCATATATTGCAGATATAAGTACGCCCGAAAAGAGGGCTGCTAATTTTGGACTCGTAGGGGTGGCGTTTGGTATAGGTTTTATCATTGGCCCTGTAATCGGCGGCATATTGGGTACCTACAGTACTCAATACCCCTTTTTAGCGTCGGCAGCTTTAGCCTTATTAAATGCTACCTATGGTTTCTTTATTTTACCGGAGTCATTATCGCTTGAAAACCGCCGACCATTTAGCTGGTTAAGAGCTAATCCGATAGGGTCACTGGTGCAATTGAGCAAATACAAGGCGGTAATTGGGCTTGCCTTTTCATTATTCCTCGTTTATTTTGCAGTTCAATCGGTGCAAAGTGTATGGACTTTTTATACCTATGAAAAATTTCATTGGAGCAAGGCTTGGGTAGGGTATTCATTGGGTTTCGTAGGTCTGATGATCGCAATTGTGCAGGGGGGACTTATCAGGATAGTTATTCCCAAAATAGGACAAGAGCGCAGTATATGGATAGGATTGCTTCTGTATAGTTTAGGCTTAATTTTATTTGCGTTTGCGTCTAAAGGCTGGATGATGTTCGCGTTCTTAATCCCCTATTGTTTAGGAGGCATTGCTGGTCCCGCGTTACAAGGATATATGAGTAACAGTGTTCCGGCCAATGAGCAAGGTGAATTACAAGGAGGCTTGACGAGTCTGGTGAGTTTGAGTACCATTTTTGGCCCTATGGTAATGCTTTGGTCCTTTTATTATTTTACTAAACCCGGTGCACCATTTCAGTTTCCCGGTGCACCATTTCTAATCGGTTTTGTACTAATGCTTCTCAGCGCCCTTTTAGCAGTTAGAAGTTTTAAAAGAACCGCAACAACCTAAAACAACGTATATAAATCAGTTTAGAAAATATTTTACGTCGAATAAAACTTTTTATAACAAAACTGCTTTTTCAGACTGATTAATTAACATGGCAAAACCCACGCAATCACGGGCACTCACTTTTATCTTTATTACCATCTTTATCGATGTGCTCGGTTTAGGGATTATTATACCGGTATTGCCCAAATTGCTGCAAACTCTGGGGCATATTGACGTAAGGGAGGCATCGTGGTATAATGGCTGGCTGACGTTTGATTACGCATCCATGCAGCTGATATTCGCCACAATAATGGGTAACCTGAGCGACAGGTTTGGCCGCAGGCCGGTTTTACTTATCTCGTTGTTTGGTTTCGGAATTGATTATATGATAATGGGTTTTTCGCCAAGCATCGCCTGGTTGTTTGTTGGCCGCACCATTGCGGGAATATGCGGCGCCAGTACTTCAACGGCAACCGCCTACATTGCTGACGTGAGCACCGGCGATAAACGAGCGGCAAATTTTGGCCTGGTAGGTGCAGCGTCCGCCGTTGGTTTGATATTCGGAATAGGGTTGGGAGGATATCTGAGCGCGATTAATTTAAGGCTGCCGTTTTATGCCGCAGGAGGATTTGCGTTTGCCAACGGACTTTACGGCTTATTTGTTTTGCCGGAGTCATTAGCTAAGGAGCATCGCAGAAAATTTGAATGGAAACGGGCTAATCCTTTGTTATCATTATATAGGATATACAAGCAGGAACCGGCGCTTGCCGGTTTACTAGGCGCTACCTTATTGGTCTATATCGCACAAAAAGCAGTAGAATACCTGCTTTCGTTTTTTTTATACGAGAAATTCGACTGGACCCTTATCAGCGTGGGTACCTTAGGGATATTTATTGGGGTGGTGCTGGTGGCGATACAGGGCGGGTTGATACGGTACACCGTTCCAAAATTCGGACAAGAGAAAAACATTACAGCAGGATTGATATTTTATGCGGTTGGCTTGACGCTGATAGCCTTTGTAAGCCAGGGATGGATGATGTATTTGTTTATGATTCCTTATTGCCTCGGCGGGATATCGGGCCCGGCCTTGCAAAGCCTTGCCTCTGCCGAAGTTGAACAAAACGAGCAAGGCGAACTGCAAGGTGCATTCGCGGTTTTAAATAGCCTGAGCCTGATTTTAGGCCCGCTTTTGTTTAGCTATGTCTTCTTTTTCTTTACCAAAAAAACCTCATCGGTTTATTTCCCGGGGGCGCCCTACCTGCTGGCAGCAATTTTAATGATAGTTAGTACATTGATAGTTATCAGGAGTTTTAAGAAAACTTCATCAACTCAACCCGCTCACGCCGCCTGATACCACGAATTTCATCATGTTTGCTGCGCTTTTATCAATAGGTTTTACCTTATCCGCCGAAATGATCACCACCTGCCCGGCGAACGAATAAGAATAGGGAAAGTAAACGGCAACTTCTCCCGGCAGGTTTAATGCGGCCAGGTCCTTTTGCACCAGGAACCCGATTTTCTTTAAACCAAACTCGTTTACCGTAACCAACACGGGTTCATTAAATTTCTTCTCTTCGCCAACAAAAGCCTCTGTCAGGTCCTTTACGGATGAATAGAGAAATTTAAACAGTGGCAAACGGTTTATCCAGCGGTTAGCCCAGCGTTTTATGGGGTCGGTGATAACGTTGGTTACCAATATGCCCGCGATCATGATGATCACAATTACATTTAAAATACCCAATCCGGGTACGTAAACCGCTTTGCCGTTTTTATCGTGCCATAGGAAATCTAGATTTAAAGCGTTATCGATACTGGAGATCGCCCAGTAGATGAGAAAAATCGCCACGCCAAGCGGCACAACTATTAATAACCCTTTAACAAAATATCTTAATAAGATGCTGAATATCTTTTTCATGGTGCATTGTCCTATTTCACCAAGCGTTCCTATGGATCGCTCAATTCTGGTTTGATTTCTTAGCTACCAACCATACGTCCCTCTGGGACGACTAAAGGTAGTTCTCGTCCCATAGGGACGTTTGGTCGGTAGAAAAACATCGAAATCCATTTCACGTTCCATCGGAACGTTTGACTTTGAAGCGACAAGTTGAAATGCGCTATTTAGTCGCGGTAAATCACTTATAAAAGTACACTCTTTAAATTTGGAACCAAATAAAATTAAATAGGACATCTATTGTATTTAAACGCACTTTCTGTTTTCTAAAAATCCTGAACTTGCCCCCTTTTTTTATGAGGAAAGAAAACTATTTTGTCCCTTCGTTTTAATTTCTTTCCTTTTAATAACAAACTATCCTTTTGCGAAGTACTCTACTTACCGCAATGCTTTTTGCACCTAAAACCTCTATAAATATGAGTTATATTTGGGTATGGATTCAAATCAACAGGGAATACAGATATTTAGTTTCTTAAAATATCATCCAATTGAATATTTACAAGATTTGCAAAATGGAATATTACATTGTAATCCTATCCAAGAATTCGCAAAACTTGACCCAATAGATGGACGTGGTGATAAATATGAATATATAGTTAAACAAACATTTGGGGAAAGCGCAATACTTGAACTTGCAAACGGTGATTTAAATATTACACATATAGAAGGTATCCGTATCCGTCCAGATTATTGTATTTATAATTATTATAATAGAAATTTTTTTGCTAATATTTTTTGCTTGTATGCAGTTACACCAAAGATGAACTACTTGGAGCACAAATTTGAACTCCCCGAAATATTGAGAAAAATGGGTGAATATGTTTTGATAATAAATCAGCCGATAGAATTTCTCAATAGAGTAAAAAGCTCTTTAGAAAGAGAAAAAAGGTTGACTTATCACATGCAGCCAGTGGAGTATTTAGACTTGACTAATTTCGAGGGAAAAAAAACATATTTCCAGAAACCTTTGCGATATTCCTATCAAGAAGAATTTAGAATAATGATAAAAAATGATTGTGAAGAGGTACTTCGTTTAGACATCGGAAGCATTGACGATATTAGTGTTATAATGCCAGCCGAAAAACTTAAAAGAATGCGAATATTGTTGTTCTAAATAACTTATTAGTTTAACCTCTAAAATTTAATAGCTCCCCACCCTTGAGTTGAAATAAGGATTAGCCGTTCAAATGAACTTTTTTATAATAGACTCTTTTACTGAAGACTGCTTCTCTAATAAGCTTTTGCTTTCGACTTAAAGTCGAATTGCCGGTTTTGATTTCTAAAAAGTCAATAGAAATGTTGTCGCGGTCATCAATTCCCGTAAATGAAATAAGATCAATTGGACTGCCGACAAAAACCATTTCATCAGAGTCTAAAATATCACTTATCATGAATGGCGCGAAGTGTTCTATTACTTGTCCTTTAGTAACACCTGCACTTCTTCGGATAGCATCTTCAATGAGATATTCTTTCCGGATAGCTATTTTTTCAGCTAATTTTTCTTCTGTAGAAGCATCTATTTCGCCCTTTAATATTTGTATCCCCTCAATGAATTGTTTTTCATTCTCAATTTGAAGGATTCTTGCAGATATTTTAGACGAAATGTTTTTTGCATTAATATTTATAAGAACTATCACTATTATAATAGCCATAACTAAACTGATAAGAAGAGGGATGGACTGGTCTGACATTATAGGTTTATTTCTTGAAACGAGTAATTTCCACGGCTTACTGCATTTTCGACTTTGCTTTTGAAAATCTGTTTGCCTTTTAAATCTTGCTTTTGTATCTCAACAAAATAAATATTTACAGCTTGTTCGTCTGCCGCCCCGTCAAAGATTATCAAATCAGTAAATCGCCCAATGAACTTAATATCCTTTGGGTTAAATGGAAAGTGGTTTTTTATTATACTCAACTCACGGGAGATTTTATCTAGCATATTTGAGTTATTTGTCAGTATAGCTGCTCTTCGAATACCAAATTCATTTTCGCCCATCCATTCCTTAAACTTTAAATCGACCAGATTTGCCTGGCTTTTTTGATATTCTTTAGCAGTAAACCGTAATCTTTGTTCTAATACGGAATTGACCTCTTTTTCAATATTAGAATTTCTATTAACGATAGCGACAATAAAATAAGCTACCAAAATAAGGAGTGCTATCAAAAGAAGGTAAGCCATAAAAATTTAGGTATAGAAGGTGATTTTGTTATACCGTAAATTTATCAATCAAATCGGATAAGTGCTTCGTGTTTTCAAAAAAATGCCGAAATACCGTCGACCTACTTATTTAATCAGATTTGTATAAAATCCTAAATCAAGAGTATAGCTTTTTTTGTGAGTTGAAGACATGGAATTAATAGCTGACTCTACTCATAAAAATACACCCTTTTCACCCTTTGCGAAACATTTGTTAATATTTCATAGGGGATGGTGCCAATTTGCGTAGCCAGTTCTTCGATGCGCAGCTCTTCGTTAAATACAATTACGTCGTCGCCGTCGCGCACGTCGGGTACATTGGTAATATCCAGCATGCACATGTCCATGGTGATATTGCCAACCGTGGGTACCAGCACACCTTTAACCAGCATCTTGCCAATACCGTTGCCAAAAGCACGCAAATATCCATCTGCATAGCCAATGCGCACGGTAGCGATCTTACCGTCTTTCAACAGGCTGCCGCTCCGGCTGTAGCTGATGGTTTCGCCGGCCAGTATTTTCTTTACCTGCGAGACGCTCGTCTTTAAACTTGCAATCGGCTGTAGAGCGTTATCAGCTGTTGAAACAGCTGCGTCAATGCCGTATAAGCCTATCCCAAGCCGCACCATATCGTACTGTGCATTTGGCCAGCGTGTAATGCCCGAGCTGTTGCAGATATGCTTTATTACGGTGTAGCCCAGCGTATCTTCAATCTGGCGGTAAGCCTCCTCAAATTTATTGATCTGAGCGAGCGTAAACAAGTCGTGCTGGGCGGCATCGCTGGCAACCATGTGCGAAAAAACAGATTGCACATGGATATACCTGTTCTCCTCCAAAAGGTCGCACAGGGTTTCAATTTCAAAGTCTTCAAAACCCAGGCGGTGCATGCCGGTATCAATTTTAAAATGTACCGGGTAATTTAAAACATTAGCATCCTGCGCGAACCTGATGTATTCATCAAACAAACCGAAACTATAAATAACCGGCTCGAGTTTGTATTCGGTTAACTTATCAAATGCCGACGACTCCGGGTTAAGCACCATTATGGGCAGCGTAATTCCGGCCTTTCGCAAGGAAACGCCTTCATCAATGTAGGCAACCGCCAGGTAATCAACTTTGTTGTATTGCAGCATATTGGCAACTTCAAAAGTGCCGCTGCCATACGAGAACGCTTTTACCATGGCCATTATTTTTACGCCGGGGTTTAATTTGGAACGGTAAAAATTAAGGTTGTTCAGTAAAGCGTTCAGGTTTATCTCCATCACCGTTTCGTGGGCCTTTTGCACCAGCGCCCGGCTGATCAGCTCAAATTCAAAACTGCGCGAACCCTTTATCAGTATAGTTTCCTCCCTGAAATTAAGCGCGCGTAAATGCTTGAGCAGGGCAGGGGTATCAGGGTAAAAATATTTTTCCGGTACATCAAAGTGGTCCTGGTAACCTGTTATTGCCTCGCCTACGCCGATGAATTTATCCACCTTTTTTGACTTTATCATATCGGCAACTTGTTGGTACAACACCTCGTTCTGCAAACCCGACTGGAATATATCCGACAAAATCAGCGTCT
>Ga0163162_10005100_pt1 | contig 12660 bp, 14 predicted proteins | sample S55metaG_FD_115310 | JGI IMG/M metagenome (GOLD analysis project Ga0163162, IMG submission 115310) | Switchgrass rhizosphere microbial communities from Kellogg Biological Station, Michigan, USA - S5-5 metaG | ecosystem: Host-associated > Plants > Roots > Rhizosphere > Soil | place: USA...
ACCGGATTCCTGGTTCACGCGAAGGACCAGGGAGTCCGCATCGGCGCGCCCGAGCCCAAGATGGGCCTGCGCGCATCCAAGACTGCGGCGGTCTATCTCGACAGCGTCCGCGTGCCGGAGTGGCGCCGGCTGGGGGAGGAGGGCCAGGGCTTTCCCATCGCGATGGCGACTCTCGACCACTCGCGGATCGGAATCGCCGCCCAGGGGTTGGGCATCGCCCGGGCAGCTTATGAGGCGTCGGTCGACTATGCGCGGACTCGCGAGACGTTCGGGAAAAAGATCGCGGAACACGAGTCGATCGCCTTCCAGATCGCGGACATGCGGGTCCAGATCGAGGCGGCGCGCTGGCTGACCTGGCGCGCCGCGCTCCGCTCGGAGATGCCCGGGACCCGGTTCTCCAAGGAGTCCTCGATGGCGAAGGTCTTCGCGACCGAGATGGCAAACGCCGTCGCGGCCCGGGCCGTGTCGATCTTCGGGGGCTACGGGTACTCGCGCGAATACCCCGTGGAACGCTACTATCGCGACGCACGGGTCACCACGATTTACGAGGGAACGAGCGAGATTCAGCGAATCGTGATCTCGAAGAACATACTGGCAGGCCGATGAGCGACCCCGAGAACGGCGCCCCGCGTCCGACGGCCGTACCGGAGGACCCCTCCACGCCCCCCCGGTCCGAGCCGGGAACGCCGGCCGGGCGCCGCCCGTCGCGTCCCAACCTCGCGATCGAGCGGGTCGGCGTCTCGCGGGAACACGCGGGTTTCACGTTCCGGCTGGAGCCTCCGGACCTCGCTAACCTGCGCGAGCTCCCAGGGGCACGCGGCCGCACCGACGAGGAGCTGGGGGCCGAGTTCCTGCAGACGCACGGAGACCGGCTCGCGGCGGCGATCGCGGGCGACCTGCCGGGCGCGTCGCTGGTGCGGGTGCTCGTCGACCCGTACTCGCGGCAGGTGTTCCTGGCCTACCAGGACCGGGTTCGGGGGATCGTCAGTTTTTAACGTCGCTCTCGCTCGCTCGCGATCTGGCTTCGCCACCGGCGTTCGGCTCGGCAGGACGGCCTCGACCGAACGCCTGATCGCTCGCTCGCTTCCGCTCCCGCAGCGTGAGGCTCCTCCCGTCGGGAGACTCCTCACGCTGCGACTTGGAGACTCCTCGCGCCGCGAGTCAGCTCAAAGGTCCGCGCTGAAAACCGGCACTCCGGCCCGGCTGAGGTGGGCCTTTCCCTGGTGCTCGTCGATGCGCACCGAATAGTCGCCGGGCTCCGCCCCCGCGGCCGCCAGGGCGTCGGCCCAGCTCTCCGCGCGCGTCCGAAGGAAGTCCTCGGCCACCGCGGGCTGCTCGCGTCCCTCGAAGTCCGGGAGAGCCTGGACGGCGCGCGCCTCCCGGGCATCCAGGATGAAAGCGAAGCCTTCGCGCTCGAACCGGTAGCTGCGGTCCTTCGTTTCCCGCCTCCTTATGGGGAATTTTAACGGCCTTCGGCCGCTTTCCCCGTCTCGATGTCCCCCCGCAAATCGACTGCTTTCGCGCTCGTCGCGCTCCTCCTCGTCGCCTCGGCGCGGGCGGAGAAGATCCGCTCGCACTTCGATTCCGACTCGGCCGGCCGGCCGCCCGGGTTCTTCGACGTTCTCGTCTGGGGTCCTCCGGGCGAGGCGGAGTGGAAGGTCCTCGCGGACTTCAATCCGCCGTCGACCCCCAACAAGCTCATTCAGACCCTCGCCAGCCGGCCCGCCGGGTCGATCGCGGTGGCGCTCCGCAGGAACTACTCCTTCCAGGACGGCGAGGTCTCCTCCGCGATCCGGAAGGGGGCGGGCCTCGCGGGGATCACCCTGCGCGCCACCGGAGAGAAGGACTTCCTGGTCCTGTTCCTGGACGTCGCGAGCGGCGACGCGCGCCTCTGGTCCTACCGCGCTGGAAAAGCGACAGAGCTCGCGCACGGCAGCGCGGAGATCTCCCAGGAGTGGGGCAAGCTCGCGATTACCGCCACGGGACCCCAGATTTCGGCGCAGTGGAACGACAAGCCGCTTCTGAAGGGGACGGATCCGCACCCCGTGGCCGGTCGCGTCGGGCTCGCCACCATGGGACCGGGCGCGGTTTCCTTCGACGAGTTCGTGTTCGAGGCGGCGCCCCGCCCCTGACACCCGCGCCTCCGCTGCAATATCCTCGCGGCGGAGGTGGACGCGGCTCGAAGCGAGCCGGACTCGACGTGCTGAAGACTCTTTCTCTCGCGGGTCTGCTGTTGATGGTGGCCGGCCTGGTCGGTCTCCTCTCTCTGCACGCGTTATTCGCCCACACGGCTGCCGGCATTGCCGTCCAGGCCGCCGCGGTGCTGCTGATGATCTGGGCGCGGCTGACTTTCGGGCGCCGCAGCTTTCACGCGAGCGCCGATCCCACGGCGGGCGGGCTGGTGACGACCGGGCCCTACCGGTTCATCCGGCACCCGATCTACACCGCGGCGTGCCTGTTCGGATGGGCGGGCGTGGTCTCCAACTGGTCGACGATCGCGGCGGTGCTCGGGGTGACGATGACCGTCGGAGCGATCGTCCGGATGCTCTGCGAGGAGCGACTGGTGGTCGAGCGTTATCCCGAGTACCGGGAGTACGCGCGGACGACGAGTCGGATGGTGCCCTTCGTCTTCTAGCGGCGTCCGCGCCTTCAAAGGGCGCGACGGCCTCAGGGGGCGACGGAGGTCACGAAACGAAATCGTCCCCCGGAAACCTGGAGGATCACCGCCGGCTTGATCGGGTTGCGGTCGGCGTCCATCGTGATCCGCCCCGTGACCCCCTCGAAGTCGCGCGTGCCGGCGAGAGCGTCGCGAACGCGCTTCCCCTCGGTCGACCCGGCGCGGCGGATCGCGTCGGCCAGGAGACGGACGGCGTCGTAAGAGAGCGCGGCGATCGAGTCCGGGTCGGCCCGGTAGCGCTTGCGGTACGCGTCGACGAATCGCCGGCCGACCGGAGAGGGGTCGTCCACCGAGTAGTGATTGGAGAAGTACGCGCCCTCGACGGCGGCGCCGCCGATCTCGGCGAGCTTCGGCGAGTCCCACCCGTCGGCGCCGAGCAGCGTGGCGGAAAGCCCCAGCGATTTCGCCTGCCGCGCCACCAGACCGGCGTCCGTGTAGTAGCCCGGGACGAAGAGGACGTCCGGCTGCAGATCACGGATGGCCGTCAGCTGCGCGGAGAAGTCGCTGTCGCCTTCGGTGTATTTCATCTCTCCGACGATCCTGCCGCCCTCCTTCTCGAACCGCTCCCGGAAGGCCGCGGCCAGGCCCACGCTGTAGTCGTTCCGCGCGTCCACGAGGATCGCGGCCTTGCGCGCGTTCAGAGTGCGGTACGCGAACGACGAGAGAACGCCCCCCTGGTACGAGTCGATGAAGCAGACGCGAAAGACGTAGTCGCCCTTCTTCGTCACCTCCACGTTCGTGGACGAGGGCGAGATGATCGGCACGCCGTAGCTCTGCGCGATCGGCGCGGCGGCGAGCGTCCGGGACGAGGCGTTCTCGCCGATCAGCGCGACGACGTGATCGCGGGTGATGAGCTTGGAGACGGCGGACGCCGCTTCCGATGCCTCGTTGCGGTCGTCCTCGACGACGAACTCGATCCGCTTGCCGAGGACGCCGCCGGCCGCGTTCAGCTCGTCGGCGGCGAGCGCCGAGCCGTTCTTTCCGGACAGCGCGAACGTCGCGGTCGGCCCGGTCAGAGCCCCGAAGAAACCGACCTGGATTCCATCGGCCCCGGGCGTCTTCTCGCCGCCGCACGCCGTCGAGAGCGCGAGGCCGCCCAGCAGAAAAACGGCGAGCAGGCGCGCGCGGCCGGGCACGCGCGGATTATATGGAGCCGGGATTTCCGGCTGATAGGCTACCGACCGAAATGGATCCGTCGAAGACCTACGACGTCGCGATCATCGGATCGGGGCCGGGCGGCTACGTCGCCGCGATCCGCGCGGCGCAGCTCGGCATGTCCGTCCTCATCGTCGAGAAGGACTCGCGCCTGGGGGGCGTCTGCACGTTGCGCGGCTGCATACCGACGAAGGCGCTTCTCCACACCGCCGACGTCCTCGAGGAAGCGCGCCACGGCGCGGACGTCGGCGTCGCCACGCGGGAGGTCCGGCTGGACTTCCCGGCGGCCACCAGGCACAAGGAGAAGATCGTCCGCCAGTCGTCGAACGGCGTCTCGTACCTGATGAAAAAGAACAAGGTGGACGTCGCGACCGGGTTCGGCCGCATCGTCGCGCACGGCAAGGTCTCGGTGGCTTCGGCGGACGGCGCCGAGACCACGTTCTCCGCGAAGAACGTCCTCATCGCGACCGGATCCAATCCGCGGTCCCTGCCGGGTATCGAGATCGACCACAAGTCCATCCTGTCGTCCGACTCGATCCTGGAGCTGACCGAGATTCCGAAGTCGCTGCTGGTGATCGGCTCCGGCGCGGTCGGAGTCGAATTCGCGTCCATGTTCGCGCGATTCGGGTCGAAGGCCACGGTCGTCGAGATCCTGCCGCGGATCGTGCCGCTCGAGGACGAGGAGGTCTCCCGAGAGCTCGCGGCGTCTTTCAAGCGCCAGGGGATCGCCGTGTACGTGGACACCCGGGTCGAGCGGGTGACGCCGGGCGACTCCGGAGTCGAGGTGCTGGCGCGCTCGACCGGCGGGAAAACCGAGACCTTCCGCGCCGAGAAGATTCTCCTGGCGGTGGGGCGCAAGCCGCTCTCCGAGGGGATCGGGCTGGAGACGCTGGGGGTCGCGACCGACCGCGGCTACATCCGCGTCGATGCGTGGATGCAGACGAACGTCCCGAACGTCTACGCCATCGGCGACGTCGTCCCGACGCCGTGGCTGGCCCACGTGGCGTCGGCCGAGGGGATCGTCGCGGTCGAGCGCATGGCCGGCGCCGAGACCCGGCCGCTCAACTACGACCAGGTCCCGGGCTGCACGTACTGCGCCCCGGAGGTCGCGTCGATCGGGCTGACCGAGGCGGCCGCGCGCGAGCGGGGCTACGACGTCGCCGTCGGGAAGTTCCCGTTTTCGGCGATCGGCAAAGCGCGGATCGTGAACGAAACCGCAGGCTTCCTGAAGATCGTGGCGGAGAAGAAGTACGACGAGGTCCTCGGAGTGCACATCGTGGGCCCGAAGGCTACGGAGTTGATCGCCGAAGCCGGTGCGGCGCTCAAGCTCGAAGCGACGTCACAGGAGCTCGTCCGCACGATCCACGCCCACCCGACGCTTTCCGAAATCATGCGCGAGGCGGCCGAGGCCGTCTCCGGACATTCCATACACATCTAGCCGGGAGCCGGGGGCCGGGAGCCGAAAGCGCGCGTCTAGTCGGGACCGCCCGTGGTCCGCGCGGTCGTCCCCGCGTTCGCCGCGCCGACGGCTGCCCGGGCCCGCCCCATGTTCTGGGGCCCGCCGCCACCCTGGGTTCCATCCACCCGCGGTCCCTGCATCGCGAGATTCCCGATGCGCTTCGTCGCGGTCGGGCTCGCGGCCGCCACGGCGGTCGGCGACATCTTCGCGATCTGCTTCACTGTCGACTTGCGCACGCTGATGAGCGTGCCCGTGGGGTACTGGTGGAACACGTAGTTCGTCCCTTTCAGCACCGGCGCATCCTGCGAGACGAGCTTGCCCGAAGGGACGAGGTCGATCTGGTAGAGCTGCGCGGCGGGTGGGGGAACCACCGGCCGGAGTTGCTCCTCGGCGGAAACGAGGAGCGCGCAAGCAAGAAGAGCCGCCGCCGACGTCAGGAGTTTCGCCATGACTTGTCTCCCTGTGCACGAAAACCTATCACCCGCTGGCGGGGATTCCGCGTCAGAATTCGAACGGGCGCCGTGTCGGCCGAAAGAGGACACGGGTCGTACACACTCGCGCCCCCGGGTTCGGAGGCCGGTTGCTAGTTGGGCACCTTCGGCGGCTCGCCGCTCGGAACGCCGACCGGCGGTTGTCCCGGCCCGGACTGGACGGCGGTGCCCGGCGGATACGCGAACGTCATTCCCTCGCGATAGTCCCCGGCGGAGGCGGGAAACGCGAGGTTCTGTCCGGGGACCTGCCGGGCGTCCCACTCGGGCCGGTAATCCCGCCGCGGGTTCAGGAGGGCGCGGCCGTCGGGCGACTGGCCCGGGGCCATCGAACCGCCGGCCGTCGCCGCGGTCGTACCGCCGCCCCCTTCACCGGTCGGCCCGAGCATGATGAGCGTGCCGGGCCGGACGGTTCGCGCGACCGGTGCGGGGGCCGCGGTGGAAGCGGGAGCGCTCACCACCCGGACGACGTCCGACCGCTTCAGGCTGACGAGGGCGCCGTCCGGGTAGCGCGAGAAAACGATCCGGTTGCCGTGCGGAACGGGGGGCGTACGCGCCAGGAGGGGAGAGCCGCTCGCGAGCTCGACCCGGTAGATCATGGCCGCGGGCGAGACCGGTGCCTGCACGGTCGTCGCGCCGAACAGCGAGGACGCGGCGAGCGCCACCCCGGCAACGAGCAGCAGGGAGCGCGCCGTCGGCTTCATACCCGGATTCTTGCATGAACCGTTCCCGATAGAATGTGCGGCTCTCGAAAATGAGCTCCGAAAACCCCCGTCCTGCGCCCGACCTCGCGGCCCTCCGCATCCGGAGGGAACCGGAGAAGACCGGCCGGCCGAAGGGGCTCCTTTTCGGCGGAGCGCTGCTGGTGGTGGCCATCGGGGTCGGCGCGTATTTTTTCGCGGGAAGGTCCCTGCGGCCCCGCACCGTCGAGGCCGTTACGGCCTCCTTGCTGACCGAGGGCCAGGCGACCACGGTTCTCTCCGCGACCGGCTACATCGAGGCCGAGCGCAAGGCGGACCTGTCCCCGAAAATCACGTCGCGGATCACCGAGCTGAACGTGACGGAGGGGTCCCACGTCCGGACCGGCGAGGTCGTCGCCCGCCTCGATCACACCGACCTCGACGCGCAACTGGCCGAGAAGCAGGCGTCCTGGGTCAACGCGAAAGCCGAGCTCGAGCGGCAGCGGTCGCTCCACGCGCAGGGTCTGTCGCCGAAGGCTTCCCTCGATGCGGCGGTGGCGGCGGAGGCCACCAGCCGGGCGGCCGTGCGGTACGTGCGGGCGCTCCTCGACTACACCGTCATCCGCGCGCCTTTCACGGGCGTGGTCACGGCGAAGCGGGCGTTCGTCGGCGAGGCTGTCTCGCCGTTCGGCTCTTCGCCCTCCGGCGGCGGTTCGGGCGGGGCGATCGTGACGCTCGTCGAGTTCACGTCGCTCTACGTGGGCGCGGACGTCAACGAGGCGAACCTCTCGAAGCTCGGCCCGAAGCAGCCGGCGGAGATCGCGCTCGACGCCGTGCCCGATCGGACGTATCACGGCTACCTGAGGCAGATCGTGCCGGCGGCCGACCGGCAGAAGGCCACCGTGCGGGTCAAGGTCGCGTTCCAGGACGCCGACGACCGGATCCTGCCGGACCTGTCGGCCCGCGTCTCGTTCACGGCCGAGCCGACGACCGGGAAGACCGGACGCACGCGCGTGATGGTTCCGGCGACCGCGATCCGCACGGTCGGCGGGAAGAAGGGGGTCTTTCGCATCGTCGAAGGGCGCGCGAAGTTCCAGCCGCTCCGGACCGGCCCGGAGACGCAGGGCCAGGTGGAAGTGCTGGAAGGACTTTCCGGAGGGGAGCAGCTCGTGTCCACGTCCTCCGGCGAGATCCGGGACGGAGATCGAGTTCGCGTGGAGGGGGAAAAGTCGTGAGGGAGAGGAAATGACGGACATCATCGCGCTCGACCACGTCGAGAAGGTCTACCACCGGGACGCCATCGAGATCCCGGTCTTGAAGGACGTCACGCTCGCCGTTCCGCAGGGGGAGTTCCTCGCGCTCATGGGCCCGTCCGGCTCGGGGAAGACGACGCTCCTGAATCTGATCGCGGGAATCGACCAGGCCACCCGCGGCCGGGTGCTCGTCGGCGGGGAGGAAATTTCGACCCTGTCGCAGACGGTGCTCGCCAAGTGGCGGTCGCAGACGATCGGTTTCATCTTCCAGCTCTACAACCTGATCCCGGTGCTGACGGCGTTCGAAAACGTCGAGCTGCCGCTCCTCCTGACGAAACTCTCCCGCGCCGAGCGCCGCCGTCACGTCGAGACCGCGCTCTCGATCGTGGGACTCGCCGACCGGGTGGACCATTACCCGAGACAGCTCTCGGGCGGACAGGAGCAGCGGGTCGCGATCGCGCGCGCGATCGTGTCGGATCCGCAGATCCTGGTGGCGGACGAGCCGACCGGAGACCTCGACGCGAAGTCCGCGGAGGAGATCCTGATCCTCTTGAAGCGCCTGAACGAGGAGTTCGGCAAGACGATCGTCATGGTCACGCACGACCCGAAGGCCGCGAGCCGCGCCCACCGGATGGTGCACCTCGACAAGGGCGTGCTCGAGTCCGACGAGCTGACCGAGACCGGCCACCTCCGGCGGGTGTGAGGGCGGAGCGATGAAGTTCTTCCGCCTGATCTGGAGAAACGTCTTCCGCAAGAAGACGCGAATGTTTCTGACGACCGCTTCGATCATCCTGGTGCTCGTCCTCATCGTCGTCCTGGTTTCGCTCCTGAACGCGATGGAGGCGGACCCGTCCGGGGGCCGCGGCGCCAACCGGCTCGTCGTGCAGCACGCGACGGGACTGGCGTCGTTCCTGCCGCTTTCGCAGCGACAGCGCATCGAGCAGATCCCGGGGGTCGTCGCGGTGTCGCCCGAGATCTGGTTCGGCGGCGTTTACAAGGACGACCGGCCCGAGAACTTCTTCGGCCAGCTTTCGGCGGACCCCGAGGTGTTCTTCGACAAGATCTTCGACGACGCGACGATCGACCCGGCCGTGAACGCGGCCTGGAAGGCGACGCGCGACGGGTTCGTCGCGGGCGAGAACCTCGTGAAGAAGTTCGGCTGGAAGAAGGGGGATCACATCCAGCTCCGGGGGACCTACATCCCGGTCACGCTCGACCTCGTATACCTCGGCAAGTACAACGCGGGGGACGAGTCGAACATCTTCTTCCAGAACGAGTACCTCAACCAGGCGAAGTGGTTCGGCGCGAACCGCGTCACCGGCATCTACTACCTGAAGGTCAGCTCCCCGGGGGACCTGCCGCGCGTGACGGCCGCGATCGACCACGCGTTCGAGAACAGCGACGCGCCCACGCACACCATGACCGAGAAACAGTTCCAGGCGCAGTTCATGGAGATGATGGGCAACATCAAGGGGCTGATCCGCTGGATCTCGCTCGTGATCCTCTTCGCGGTGACGCTGATCGTGGCCAACACGGTCGCGATGTCCGCGCGCGAGCGCGTCACCGAGATCTCGGTCATGCGCGTGCTCGGCTTCCGCCGCGGGCACGTGCTCTCGTTCATCCTGTCGGAGTCGGTCCTCATGTCGCTCCTCGGCGGGATCGTCGGCGTCGTGCTGGCGAAATTCGTGATCATCCCGGGGATGGTCAAGGGCATGCAGACCACGCCGATGGCGCCCTTCCTCATCAATTTCAAAGTCACGTGGCAGGTTCTGCTGGCCGCCTTCGGAATCTCGGTCGGCGTCGGCGTGCTGGCCGGCTTCGTCCCGGCCATCCGCTCCTCGCAGGTCCGGATCGTGGACGGCCTGCGGCAGGTGGTCTGAGGGGTACCCAGATGGCCATACCGCTCAAGTACAACGTCCGCAACCTGATGGTCCGGAAGGTCTCGACCGGCATGACGGTCTTCGTCATCTGTCTCGTCGTGACGGTGTTTCTCTTCGTCCTCTCGCTCTGGAGCGGCGTCACGCGCACGCTGTCGACGAACGCCTCGGACCGCAACGTCGTGACGATGCGGGTCGGCTCGCAGGCCGAAATGCAGAGCGTCATCACGCGCGAGTCCGCGGACCTCATCCGGTCGATGCCCGGCATCGAGAGGAACGCGGAGGGCCAGGCGCTCGTGTCGCCGGAGCTCCTGACGCTCGTCAACATCGCCAAACAGGACGGGAAGAGCACGAACGTCCAGGTGCGCGGGACCTCGCCGATCGGAATGCAGCTGCGGCCCTCGATCAAGATCGTCGACGGGCGGATGTTCCGCCCCGGGACCAGCGAGGCGGTCGTGTCGAAGGTACTTCCGTCGCGGATCGCGAACGTCCGGATCGGCGACACGCTGAAGCAGGGGAGCTACCGCTGGTCGATCGTGGGCTACTTCGACGCCTCGAACTCGGCCTACGACTCGGAGATCTGGACCGACGTTGCCGACCTGCAGGCGCAGAGCAAGCGGCCGATCTACTCGATCGTTTACGTGCGCACGCCCGACCGGGACTCCGCGCAGCGCTACATCGAAGCGGTCAAGGGGGACCAGCGCCTGAAGCTCGAGGGAAAGACCGAGAAGAAGTACTTCGCGGAGCAGATGGTGACCGGGGCGCCGATCAAGATCCTCGCGATCCTCGTCGGCGTCTTCACCGCGATCGGCGCCTCGTTCGGCGCGATGAACACGATGTACGCGCAGGTCTCCTCGCGCATCCGGGAGATCGGGACCCTGCGTGCGATGGGGTTCTCCCGCCGGTCGGTCCTGACGTCGTTCGTGCTCGAGGCGCTGTTGCTCTCGTTGATCGGGGGGATCCTGGGGACGCTCCTCGCGTTCATCCTCTTCAACCTGGTCATCACCAAGCCCACGGGGACGATGAACTTCCGGACCTTCTCCGAGATCCTCTTCAACTTCCGGCTGACCCCGCCTTTGATCGCGGGAGGCATTGCGTTCTCGCTCGCGATGGGTCTCGTGGGCGGCTTCTTCCCGGCCTTCCGCGCGGCGCGCCTGAAAATCACCACGGCCCTTCGGGAGATCTAAGCCTTTCGCGCGGCAAGCCCGGGATCCGGTTGATATATTTATCTATATCGTTTTGATGTCTTATTAGACATCGATCCGATATACTTGCTGGCCATGGATGCCGCATCCCTCGTCCGGTACGCGCGGGGCAAGGCGAACCTGAGCCAGCGGGAGCTCGGCCGCCGCGCCGGGGTGACGCAGGCCTCGATCGCCCGGATCGAGAGGGGGGAAACCTCTCCCCGCTTCGAGACGCTCGATCGGCTCCTCTCGACCTGCGGGTTCGAGCTGGAGCCCGTGCCGAAAACCGGGGTCGGGATCGACCGGACCGTGATCCGCAGGCTGCTCACGATGACTCCTTCCGAAAGGGCGGCCGCGGCGGCCCACGAGGCGCGCGTCGTCGAGCGTCTTCCCCGTCGAAAGAACTAGTCCGCATGTTCGACCCGGTTCGGACCCTTCGCGTTCTCGTCGACGAGGGTGTCCGTTTCGTGGTCATCGGCGGCTTCGCCGGCCGTTTCTGGGGATCGAACTCGATCACGAACGATGTGGACATCTGCTACGCGCGTGACCGGAAGAACCTCGAGGCGCTGGCTTCGGCTCTCCGGAAGCTCGAGGCGCGCCTCCGCGGCGCGCCGGCCGGCATCCTGTTCCTCCTGGACGCACGGACACTGGAGGCCGGCGATCACTTCACGTTCGAGACGAACGCCGGCAATCTCGACTGTCTCGGCAACCCCGCGGGATCCCGGGGCTACCTCGACCTCATCCAGGGAGCGACCGACATGGACGTGGAGGGCATGCGGATCCCCGTCGCGGCCCTCGAAGACGTGATCCGCCTGAAGAAAGCGGCCGGCCGGCCGAAGGATCGCGCGGAGCTCGAGATCCTCGGGGCGCTTCTCGAGGAGATCGAACGGAATCGAAAGAAGCGGTAGCCTCCCCCGCCTCTAAGGCGCCGGCGGAAGCACGCGGATCTCGACCGTGTCTTTCGTGAAGAGCGGGATCCAGACCCGGTTTCCCTTCGCGTCGTAGGCGAAGTCCGCGGGCGAGACGACCCCGTCGATCGCCGCGGTGAAGACGCCGCCCGGATGGCCTCGCAAAATCGCATTCCGCTCCCAGCTCGAGACGAGCAGCGAGCCGTCGGACGCCCGCGCAACTCCGTCCAGCTGGCCGGACTCCAGCCTCTGGATGTTCTCCCGCTTTCCTCCGCGCGTGATCCGATAGAGCTCGCCGCTTCCGAACGTCACCACCCAGGTGCCGTCCGCGTCGGCGAGGAGGCCGTTCGGAAGACCCAGGGACCTGTCTTTCGCGATGGGCTCGGCTTTTCCATCCGCGATCCGGTAAATCGCGTCGGTGCCGTTCGGCTCCAGATCCGTCTTGCCCGGGGAGAGCCCGCTGTCGCTCGCCCACACCGATCCGTCGGGCGCGGCGGAGAGATCGTTCAAGAACGTCGCGCCGGGGATCGCCACCTTTCCCATCCCCTTGCCGGTCTTCCGGTCGAACATCCGCACCGAAGCGATGTCGGCGACGTAGAGGAGCTGTCCGGAAAGCGCCATCCCCTTGGGGGCGTCGAGGGTCTGTCCCGGCTTGCTGCCGTCGATCCACTTGAGGTCGAGGACCTTTCCCTGCGGATCCAGCCGCGAGATGAATCCGTTCCCGTCGGCCGCGGTCTCGGGACCGTTGATGTTGCTGACGAAGTAGACGTCGGACTCGTCGTCGTGGAGAACGCACTCCGGGGTCTGGAAGCCGACGTCCCGGACGACGACGGACGCGACCGGCGCTGCGACCGCGACGGGTTCCGGGGCCGCGGTGACCGCGGGGGTCGCCTCCGCCGGCGCGCTTTCCCGGTTTGCTCGGCACGCGAGAGTGAGAACCAAGCCTCCCAGCAGGACCGACGCCGTCCGAATCCTCATG
>Ga0163162_10005101_pt1 | contig 12659 bp, 10 predicted proteins | sample S55metaG_FD_115310 | JGI IMG/M metagenome (GOLD analysis project Ga0163162, IMG submission 115310) | Switchgrass rhizosphere microbial communities from Kellogg Biological Station, Michigan, USA - S5-5 metaG | ecosystem: Host-associated > Plants > Roots > Rhizosphere > Soil | place: USA...
CAATATCTTGCGAACGCAGCCCAGCCGCAAGTCATTGATTCCGAATATGTTACCGCCAAAGTATCAATTCACTTTTCCCGTTTCTATTTGGCGTATCGCAGGGGGTGAACCGGCACGGTCATGATCTCTAACTGTGCTCCGGACGTCACTTCGCCGTATGATGTCGTGACAGAAATGCCCTGGCCGTTTCTGCTGCCGAAACGGCACAGGCCCTCCAAGAGCAGCGAGTTTCCAGGCCCCTCATATCTTTCTTTTGCGGAGGAAATGATGGAAACCAGCATATCGATCACTTTGAATACTCTTCACTGCAACCGCGAAGGCAACGGTTCGGACGGCTCTGCGCCGTATATCTGGCCAGCGATGCTGTTCGTGAACAAGGACACCGCCACCGTCGGAGAGATAGGGATTCTCGACGATAACTCGCACATGATCCTGAAGCGCGGAATGAAGCCGGGGGATACGGTCACCATTCCGTCGAGTATTGGAAGCATTCAGCGTCCATTCAGCGATGATCTGTCGAACCACGTCATCATCCTGACGGTCGCGCTGTGGCAGGACAACGAGACTCCTGACTACGCGGTGAAAGCCGGGTATCGCGCCTTCCAGACCACGTTGCAAAAGGCGATCTCCGACAATCTTCTGTTCCTCAGCTCTACGGATCCGCAGACGGTGGATGAGGCACAGACGAAGATCAAGAAGGCGGTGACCGACGGAGTGACGAAGGGGATCCGCGACAGCCTGTCGACGACGGACGAGATCGCCATCGCGACAGGTATCCGCACGCTGGACAGTCCGATCGATAGCTCTTCGACGTCGTTCTCGAACCTGGTGACCAGGAACTTCACTATCTCGTTTGGCGGGTCCCTGGGAGGCCGCCTGCTGTTCTATCGCGACACCACGCAGAACGGTACCGGCGACGTGAACACGCCGAAGGTGATCGGTCTCGGCGGGTGGGCGGGATTTCGGTTCCTGTTCTCCGGCGGAGACGGAATCATCTATGCGGTCAATCAGCAGGGCCAGCTGCTGTTTTATCGCGACACCACGCAGAACGGCACAGGCGACGTGAACACGCCCAGTGTGATTGGCCTGGGTGGATGGCAGCAGTTCAAGTTTCTCTTCTCTGGCGGCAACGGGATCATCTATGCGGTGAATCAGCAGGGTCAGTTGCTCTTCTATCGCGACACCACGCGCAATGGCACGGGCGATGTCAACACGCCGAAGGTGATCGGTCAGGGCGGCTGGCAGCAGTTCAAGTTTCTGTTCTCCGGCGGCAACGGAATCATCTATGCGGTGAATCAGCAGGGCCAGCTTCTCTTCTATAAGGACAACACCCAGAACGGCACAGGCGACGTGAATACGCCGAAGGTGATCGGACAAGGTGGCTGGCAGCAGTTCCAATTCCTGTTTTCCGGCGGCAAGGGGATTATCTATGCGGTAGACGGGCAAGGCAGGCTGCTGTTTTACCGCGACACCACGCAGAACGGTACGGGCGATGTGAATACGCCTGGTGTGATTGGACAGGGCGGCTGGCAGCAGTTCCAGTTTCTGTTCTCCGCAGGCAACGGAATTATCTATGCGGCGGAGAAGGCGCTGACTCCCAGGGACAGTTATGAGATCGCCGGCACTTTGGGGATAACTACGGTGGTTTGCGCGGATGAGAGGCAGGCGGTCGGCACAGCGACGACGAACCTGCAGGCGGCCAAGAGCCAGTTAGCGACACTGCAGACGCAGTTCGCGCAGGCTCCGGCATCGGAAAAGCCAGGGTTGCAGGAGGAAATCAAGGAACAGAAACTGGTAGTGGCAGATGCGCAGAAGCAGCTGGACCAGGCGAATCAGGCGTTGGCGGCGTGTCTGGCGAGGAACAAGCCTCCAGTCCGAAGGCCGCCGCCGATTTCGGGCACGGTCATCAAAGAAGTTTGAGATGATTTGTTCTGCTTGTTGAGGAGTCGGCGGAATGAACGTTATTGCGCTCTTACTTTCCCTGGTGATGTGGAGCGGCGCTGCAGATCGCTTCGCTGGTCACTATGTCCTGGAGAATGCTCACGAGATAGGCTCAGAGCTGGTGCTGAAACCCGACGGGCAGTTTGAGTACATGCTGGCGTACGGCGCGGCGGACTACACGGCGATGGGGAAGTGGCAGCAGAAGGGCGAGACGGTGGTGCTGGACACGAAGATGCCGCCGGGTCCGCCGCTGAAGGTGCTGTCGAGCAACTATGAGAAGACGCCGGACCTGCGGATCTGGATCAAGGGTATGAACGGGAAGCCGGTCCCGAACCTGGATGTTGTGTTGACGGCCTCGAACGGCGAAGCGAAGGCACGGACGGACTCCGACGGTATGGCGATCTTTCCCAATACGACGAGTCCGAAGTCGGCTGTGGTGCACATCACGGTCTATCACTACGATTCGCCCGCGCTGGTGCTGAACCCGGCACATAACAGCTTCACGCTCGAGATCAACGGCGACGTGATTACGACGGTGCCGTTCAAGGGTGAGGTGCTGAAGGTGAAGGGTGACTCGCTGGAGATGCTGTACTGGGACAAGACGACGCCGATGGTGTATCGGAAGCAATAATGGTGGTCGAGTGAAAGGGAACCCACATCGCAGAATCGAGATGTGGGTCCCGGCTTACTCGGTGCGCAGCGCCTGTACTGGATCGATGGAGGCGGCGCGGCGGGCGGGGATGAGTCCGGCGATGCAGGCCGCGATGGCGAGGGTGGCGATGGAGAAGAACATGATGCTGGCGCTGGCGTTAGTGATCTCGTAGAGCTGCGACTTGACGAAGCGCACGCAAAGCCAGGCGACGGGCGCGCCGATGGCGAGTCCGATAGCGGTCTGGAGGATGGCTCCGCGCATGATCATGGTGATGACGCCTGATCGCTCAGCGCCGAGGGCCATGCGGATGCCGATCTCGGAGGTACGACGGGCTACACCGTAGGCGGTGACTCCATAGAGGCCGATGGTAGCGAGCAGAAGGGCAAGAGCTCCGAAGAGCATGGTGAGGCGGGCGATCATGCGCTCTTCCGTGAAACGGTCTGCGATCTGTTCGGTGAAGGTCTGGTACTTGACGATGGAGAGGTTGGGATTGATGGCGGAAAGGGTGCGTCGCGAGAGCGATTCCATATCGGCCATGGGACGATCGGTCTGGACGACGATGGCTCCGGCGTAGAGGCTGAGGTCCTCTTCGATGGGACCTTTCTCGCTCGTCGGTCGCTGGGTCATGCCGAGGAAGTACATGCTGTGGTCCTTCCAGCGAACGCTCTGGTAGGCAGTGTCTTCGACGACGCCGACGATCTCAAAGTCGCTGGGTGAGACAGGTCCGGGGTTGCCGAAGTGAGCGCCCAGCGGATTCTCATTTCCAAAGAACTGATTGACGAAGGACTGGTTGACGACGGCCACGGCGGGAGAGGTCGAAGTGTCCTGGACTCCCAATCCGCGACCTGCGACCACGTGGGTTCCGACCGAGTCGAGGTATTCCGCGGTGGCTTTGACCAGGGAGGCACCCTTGTGGATGTCGGGCTTGCCCTGGACCTGGACGCCGTTCCCCCAGTTGTTGTCTTCCATCGGCGTGTAGGTGGAGATGCCAACCTTAACGACGCCGGGGATGGCGTGGAAGCGCTCTTCGATGGTGCGATAGAGAGCCTCGACCTGGGTGGTGGGATAGCCCGCGCCCTGCGGGTTGAAGTGGATGATGTAGCGGTTGGTGGCGTCAAGCTTGAGATCGGAGTTCTCAAGCTTACTGAGGCTCTGCGCGAAGAGCGCGGCGCCGACGATGAGCACAAGGGAGAGCGCGGCCTGTAGGACTACGAGGATGCGCTGGAGCATGGAGGCCCCGGCGGCCGTGGTGCGCGAGGTGCTGCGCAGGGCTTCGGCGGGCTCGGCGCGCGCGGCGATCCATGCGGGGGCGACTCCGAAGAGGACGCCGGTGATGAGAGAGAGAAGGAAGGCGAAGCCGATGACCATGAGCGAAGGCGATGCGTCGATGGGCACGTTGTTGGCTCCGGGGAAGGCGAGCGTGAGCAGCATGCGGGCGCCTGCATAGGCGACGGCGAGTCCTGCGATGCCTCCGAGGACAGAGAGGGCGACGCTTTCGGTGAGGAGCTGACGAATGATGCGTATGCGCTGGGCACCGAGCGCTGCGCGGACGGACATCTCAGTGCGGCGGCCCATGCCGCGGACGAGCAGAAGGTTGGCGATGTTGGCGCAGGCGATGAGAAGGACGAGTCCGGCGACGCACATCAGCAGTCGCAGGTGCGAGGCATACTCCTCCTGCATGGCCTGGATTCCGCCGCCTCCTGAAGTAAGGACGGTGTGAACCTTGGGCAGGCGCTTTTCGCCCTCGGGCCCCTTGAAGTCTTTGTCGTTCTCAGCGTAGGTCTGGCGAAGCGCGGCGTTGATCCTTTGCTGCAGAGGGGCCATGGCCGTGCCCGGTTTGACGCGGCCCATGATGTAGATCCAGTGGACTCTGGGAGCGTCGACATAGGTGGAGTTGGTGAGCGACGCCATCGTGCCGATAGGGAGGTAGTAATCAGGGGGAGTACTGGAAAGGCGGTCGCCGAAGAAGCCCTGCGGCGCGACTCCGACGATGGTAACGGCTTGGGTGTTGACCCAGAAGGCGCTGCCGACGATGGAAGGATCGCCGTTGAAGGTGTTTCGCCAGGTGGTGTAACTGATGACAGCAGTCATAGGCGCGCCCTTGGTGTCATCGCTGTCGGTGAAGAGACGCCCGGCGGTGGGTTTGAGTCCGAAGGTGCGGAAGTAGTTTCCGGAGACGAACTCGCCCATGACGGACTGCGCGACGTTGGCAGCGCCATCGCGACGTACGGTGACGGGCCGGTAGCCGAAGCCGGCCTGCATCGCTGCCAGCTCCTCGAACTCGGGAACGTTCTTGCGGAGGTATTTGTAGGTTTCGGTGGAGAAGAGCGAGTAGTTGCCGTCGTTGCGGGTGCCGCTGTTGACGCAGCAGTCGTTGCTGTCGCCGAGGCGGACGAGGGTTGATGGATCGACGACGGGAAGGCTCCTGAGCAGGACCGTGTGGACAAGGGTGAAGATGGCGGCGTTGGCGCCGATGCCGAGCGCGAGGGTGAGCAGGACGGTGAGGGAAAATGAGGGGCTCTTCCTCAGCTGCCTGAGGGCGTACTTCACGTCCTGAATGAGGGTTGTCATCGGTCGCTCTCCTGTTTGCGGGGCCTGAATGGTGGGAGAGATGCACGTCGCCATCCAAATTCGGACGCACTGGATTCTTTTGTTTTGAATGAGATGACGATGGTGGGGACAACAGGAAGTGTTCACTATCGATTCTCAGTGTCCGTGGCCGGACACACGAATCGATGGGAGAGCCGTGCGCGGCGCTGTGGGCCCGTACCGCGCACGATCGAACTGGACTATTGGACTACCGGTGGACTACTGGACTGAAGGGCTGGCCAGTCGGTGCGCGGCGTGTTCGAGTACCCCGATGTCGAGCTTCTTCATCTTCATCATGGCGTTCATCGCGTTTGGATCTTTGAGGAGCGAGGGCAGGGCCGAAGGGACGACCTGCCATGACAGGCCGAACTTGTCCTTGAGCCAGCCGCACTGGTCTTCTCTGCCTCCGGCGGAGAGCTTCTCCCAGTAGTAGTCCACCTCCTGCTGCGAGTCGCAACGAACGCTGAGCGAGATGGCCTCAGTGAACTTATGCGACGGACCTCCGTTGAGCGCGGTGAACTTCTGCCCATCGAGTTCGAAGGCGATGGTGAGAATATCGCCTTCGGGGCCGGGTGTATTTCCGATGTTGCGCAGCTCATTCAGGCGGCGTGAGTTCTTGAAGATGCTGCAGTAGAAGTCGACGGCCTCTTCGGCGTTGTTGTCGAACCATAGAAACGTCGAGATGCGAGGGAAGTTTGCGAACTCATTCATCGTGAGATGGCCTCTCTTGTCTGTGAAGAAATAGCTGTTACGGACATGCGTCTCGATCAGGAGAACGGGTTATCGTCGGCGCTGGGGCCGTAGACGGAGGGCACGGGGACGTCGAGCAGACGAAGGTAGACGGTGAGCTGTCCACGATGGTGGTACCAGTGGTTGAGCATGATGGAACGCCAGACCTCCGCCCGTGGCCGCGAGAGGATCTGGTTTGAGCCCAGCATAAGTCGCCAGTGTTTGGTGACGACTTCGTCGGAAGCGCTGGTGAGGGCCTGCGTGACGTCGAGGATGGTCTTGTCGAGCGCGGCGCCGATCTCGTCGGGACTGGACGGCTGAGGTGGCGCGAAGTTGATCTGGCTGATATCGAAGGCATCTTCGCGCGTAACGAAGATGATGCTGCCGGGAACGAGCGCGATGTGCATGGCGAGCTGGCCGAGCGTCATGGACTTGGCGTGGGGCTTCCAGGAGAGTTTGTCTGCCGGGACGTGATCCAGGACGCGGCGTGTGACGGCTGCTTCTTCGTTGAACTCGTTGAGCATGGGCTGAAGCGGTATGGAGGGGAGGGACTGGGCTGCGTGCGACATGGTTTCGAGCATGTTGTCCTTCGTGAGTGGGATGCGGCCGCGCGTCGTTCCGGCCATCGACGATGGCTTATGTGTACATCGTCCACATGACGGTAGCAAAGGAAATGTACACTGTCCACAAGTCCTCATGAAGATCAAGGCAAAAATGGGACGAACGGCGCGCAAGACGTTTCGCCATGGCGACCTGCGTCGTGCGCTGCTGGAGGCGGCAGTAGATCTGGCGCGCGAGGGAGGCCCTGAGGCGGTGGTGCTTCGCGAGGCCACGCGGCGCGCAGGAGTGGTGCCGAACGCTGCCTACCGACACTTCACGAACCACGGAGACCTGCTGCGGGCGGTGAAGGCGGCGGCGCTTTCGTCGCTTGCGATGGCGATCGAGGAGGAGCTTGCGGCGATTCCGCGCAGCCGCCGGGCGGCGGACCATGCGCGGGCGATGCTCCGCGCGGTTGGCAACGGCTATCTGAAGTTTGCGTTGACAGAGAAGGGGTTGTTCCGGACGACCTTCCTGGCTTCGCAGCACGGGGAAGGCGAAACGGATGTCGCGAATACGGGGAACAGCGGTCTGAACCCGTTCCAGCTGCTGGGGTCGGCGCTGGACAAGATGGTGGAGGCAGGCGTGCTTGCGAAGGAACGCAGGCCGGGCGCGGAGTTCCTGGCATGGTCTGCAGTGCACGGCATGGCGTTTCTGGCGATTGAAGGACCATTGCAGCGTGTGTCGGCGAAGGAGATACAGGCACTGACGGATCGTCTGTTGGAGATGGTGGAGAGAGGGATGGAGATGAAGCGGTAGTTGAATTGGACGACAGGCGTTGGAGTGGAACGTTCGTCACTCTTTCTGCGTAGATCCCAGTGTGACAGAGTAGACTAAACGCTCCGGAACCAACACTATGGAATTCAAGGAAGCTGTAAAGATTGCCCTGCAGTCGCTCTGGGCCAATAAGCTCCGCTCCATCCTGACGCTGCTGGGCGTCGTCATTGGAGTGTCGAGCGTAATTGCGGTCGTGACGCTGGTGAACGGCGCGAACACATATGTCGCGACAAAGTTCTCAAGCTATGGCGCGGATGTGTTCACGGTGTCGAAGATGCCGCAGATCATCACCAGCCCCGAGGACTATCAGCGATTTCAAAAGCGAAAGAATATCCTGTTCGACGACTACAAGTACGTCGCCGAAAACTGCAAGCACTGTATTGGAATTGGCGCACAGCAGGCAGTGACGGGAAAGATCGTACGAGGAACACAGTCCTCGACGGATACCAGCATCCGCGGCTATACGTGGCAGATGCCTGCGCTGCAGAACCTCAATATTATGCAGGGGCGGGGCTTCACTGAGGCGGACGAGGAACATTCGTCGCATGTGGCCATTATCGGGACAGATATTCAGGACCACCTGTTTGCGGGCATGGACCCGATCGGGCAGGAGCTGCGCGTCGATGGCGCACCGTACACAGTGATCGGAATCAGCGAGAAGCAAGGGAGCACGTTTGGAGCGAGCCAGGACAACTGGGTCGCCGTGCCGCTGACGTCGTTTCAGAAGAGCTATGGGACATCGAAGACGCTGACGATCTATGTGAAGGCAGGCGAAGCTGGGCCAGTGCTGGAGACGGCGGCAGACGAGGTGCGGGTGCTGGTGCGGTCGAAGCGGCATGACGGCCCGGGCGTGCCGAACTCGTTTGAGCTGGATACCAACAATACGCTGGTGGGTTTTTTCAGCATGGTGACGCAGTCGTTTGGGGCCGTGGCGGGTGCGGTGGCTCTGATCTCACTGGTGGTAGGCGGTATCGTGATCATGAACATCATGCTGGTGAGCGTGACGGAGCGCACGCGTGAGATCGGGATACGCAAGGCTCTGGGTGCACGCCCGAATGACATCATGATGCAGTTTCTGATCGAGTCGGGGACGATGGCGCTGGTAGGTGGAGTGTTTGGCGTTCTGGGCGGAATTCTGGTGGCGCAGGCGATTACGCTTCTGGCGGGATTTCCTTCGACGGTTGCGCTGTGGAGCGTGCTTGCCGGCCTGGTGATGGCTGCGGGCACCGGAGTCTTCTTTGGCGTCTACCCCGCGAGGAAGGCTGCGATGCTGGACCCGATTGTGGCGTTGCGATCGGAGTGAGGTAAGGCTGTAGAGGCAACAGGGATCAGAGAGGCACGTTTATGAGGATCGCCGATACAAAAGAGACCGTAACGATGGCGCTGGATACGCTGCGGGCGAATAAACTGCGCAGCGGACTGACGATTCTGGGAATCGTAATCGGCGTGATGACCGTGATTATTATCTCGTCGGTGATCAATGGGTTGAACTCGAGCGTGTCGGGCCTGGTGGAGTCGCTGGGGACGAATGTGATCTGGGTATTCCGGTTTCCGGTGATCGGGGTGCGGCCGACGACGGAGATGCTGACTCGCAAGCAATTGACCTTTGACGATGCCATGGCAATGAAGGACCTGCCGCATGTGGTTGCAGTATCGCCAGCATTGCAATATCGGGATAACAGGGGAATGCAGGGCACAGTAGGAGTGAAGTACGGCACGAAGAAGATGGAGGGGACGGTTCTGGAGGGTGACACGTCCAGCGTAAAGGACGTGTACGACCTGAACCTGAAATATGGTCGGTTCTTCACGGACGGAGACGTGGAGCGAGCGGCAAACGTAGTCGTGCTGGGGAACGATACAGCGGATACGCTGTTTGAAACGGTGGACCCCATTGGCAAGGATGTGACTATTGCCGGCATGGTGTTCACCGTCGTCGGGGTGATGGATAAGCGACCACAGGCCTTTGGCGGAGGAAAAAACCCGGAGGACAATAAGGCGTATTTCCCAGTGACGACGTTTCACAAGATCCATCCGGAGGTGCTGGACTACTGGATCAGCTTGAAGTTCGACGACCAGAAGAATAAGACGCTGGTGCAGGATGAGCTGCAGGAGCTGTTACGGCGCAGACGCAAGGTGAAGAACGAAGCCCCGGACAACTTTGCGATCTTTGGGACGGACTCTCTGACGCGGTTGTGGGACCAGATTACGTTCGGGCTCTTCGCATTGATGCTGTCACTGTCGGCGGTGGGCCTGATGGTGGGCGGCGTCGGGGTGATGAACATCATGCTGGTCTCAGTGACGGAGCGAACGCGCGAAATCGGCGTTCGGAAGGCGATCGGTGCGACCAAGCAGATGATCCTGTCCCAGTTCACGCTGGAGGCGATTACGCTGTGCGCCGTCGGCGGCGTTATCGGGGTTCTGAGCGGGAGTGCGCTCGGGTTTGCCGTGCACTTCTTCTTCCCCGCAGCCCTGTCGACGATATGGATCATTGCGGCGTTTGTGAGTTCGTGCGGGATTGGACTGGTGTTCGGCATCTATCCGGCGTGGAAGGCTGCGAACCTGAATCCGATCGATGCACTGCGGTACGAGTAGCGCCTTCCGTCTTCAGGCAGCATCGCTGGAGAAGCGGGTTTCTCCACTGCGCATCTCACGATGAAGCAGCGAGATGCTCCGGTCGAAATGACACATCGGAAGGGTAGCCCGAAACCCTTGAACCGTTAGACTAGATGGATGCTGGCAATCTGGATTGAGGGAGCGGCGGCGCTGCTGACGCTGGGAGGGATCGTGTATATGGTCCTGGCGTTGTGGGGCGCACGTGACTTCAATCACACGTGGCGCAGGCAAGGCACACAGCCGGAGTTTGCTCCGAATGTCTCGATCCTGAAGCCTGTGAAGGGTGTGGACCAGCGCATGTTTGCCGGTCTTGAGAGCCATTGCCGCCAGCAGTATGCCGGGCAGTTTGAGATCGTCTTCGGCGTGTCGAGCCTCGACGATCCGGCGGTGGCGGAGATCGACCGGCTGAAGGCGGAGTTTCCGGAGCGCGTGATTCGGCTGGTCGAGTGCCGCCAACGACTCGGCACCAGCGGCAAGGTCAGCAACCTGGTGCAGATGCTGCCCGAGGCACAGTACGAGCATGTGCTGATCAACGACAGCGACATCCTTGTCTCGCCGCATTACCTCACGCGTATTATGAGCTGCTTTGAGGGCGCACCCGATGCGTGCGGCAAGAGGGTGGGCCTGGTGACAGCGCCATACATTGGACACACTTCTACAGACCGGCCCGGGCTGTGGTCGAGGCTGGAGGCGCTGGGAATCTCGACGGACTTCTTCGCCGGTGTACTGACAGCACGGAAGCTCGAAGGCGGGATTCGCTTCGGGCTTGGGTCGACGCTGGCCACGACGAAGACTGCGCTGGCTGCGGCGGGAGGGCTGGAGCCGCTGGTCGAATACCTCGCCGATGACTACGAGATGGGTGCGCGTATCGCCGCAGCGGGTTATCACGTTGAGCTTGCGAGCGAGGTTGTAGAGACGGCAGTGCCGCCGTACCGCTTTCGCGGCTTTGTAGACCACCAGTTGCGCTGGGCGCGGTCCACGCGCGACTCGCGCAAGCTGGGCTACCTCGGCCTGGGTATAACGTTCTGCCTGCCGTGGGCGATTCTTACGTGTATTGCGAGCGGCTTCGCGCTGTGGAGCTTTACGTTGTTGAGTCTTGCGGCACTTGCACGGGTCTCGGTGGCACTGGCTGTAGGTGTTGGTGTGCTACGGGATGGACAGGTGTTGCGCGACCTGTGGCTGCTACCTCTGCGCGATCTCTGCGGGCTGGTGTTCTGGGCGTGGAGCTTTGCCGGCGACACCATTGTGTGGCGCGGAGAGCGGTTCCACCTTCGCAACGGTCGCCTGATCAAGGTCTGATCGCAGCCGCACTGCACAAACACGCCGCTGGATCTCCGTTCATCCCATCGCGCCGATGCTTCGTCACATCGCTGGAACCCAAAACATTTGCAGGCGTAGTCCAAGCCATGTTCCTCGCTGTTTGATGAGGTGACCTATGGCACGCTACACCGTGTCCCTCCTTTCCGTACGAAGGCAGCGACGATCCTGGGCCCTGTCAGCCGCCTTCGCATTGCTTCTCACAGCAGTCTGTTACCCACCCGTTCGGCTGAAGGCAGAGCAGCCTGACCAGCCGACCATCCCCGCCACACACATCGCACAGAACCAGCAGCTCATCGCGAATGCTTCACAGTTGCAACTCACCCCGAAACAGGTAGGAGGGTTATGGTCGCAGGTCGGCTCCGACTACCAGGACCTTGCCGATTTCGATAAGTCCGAAGACGCCTATAACCGAGCACTTCGCATACTGGAGTCGATCGAGTCGGCGCGGGATGCGTACGCGATCACGCTGGGCAATCTTGGCTCGCTGTATGCGATGACAGGACGATACGATGCGGCGTTGAACTGCCACAAGCGCTCGCTGGCTGTTTTGGAGCAGCTAGGCGACCCACTGATGACTGCGCGCGGAGAGGGGCACCTTGCCGACGCGTATCTTGCGATGGGAAAGAACAAGGAGGCAGCACGCTATTCGTTGATGGCTCTTGATTCGGCGATGAAGCTTCCCCAGTCCACCAACGATGACAAGGGCTCAATGCTGCTGACCTACGCTTATGCCAGCTGCTTGACCTCGCACTTTGACGATTGTCTGCGGGCAGCGCGTGAAGCGATGGAGATTGTTCGCACGACCTTTGCGCCCGATTCGTTTCCCGCAGGTCAGGCGAACGTAGCTCTGGGCTTTGCGGAGAGCAGGACCGGAGTGGACACTGCCGAGCAGCACCTGCGCGAGGGCGTGCGTGTGCTGCGCATGCAGCTGCCCCCGACGCATCCCCTGATGGTCCATGCGCTGGACCTGTATCGCGACTACCTGGCGAAGAACCATCGCGATGCCGAGGCGAAGCAGATCGCCGAAGAGCAGAAGGCGATCTTCGAGCATGGCCGCGACTGCGCCAACTGCACGGTGAGCGTCTACGGGCTTCGCGGACGGTAGTTCGTGCATCGTACTGCGTTCATGCGGTAGTGTGAGCGGTTGAGGTGCGATGGCTACAGCGAAGCTTGAGGAACTGGCTGACGATGCGCGGGTGACGGTGCGGCGCGGAGGCGACCCGTCACCTGATGGCCGGTGTGTCGTGTACTGGATGCAGCGCGCTCAGCGCGGACGCGATAACCACGCCGTCGATGTTGCCGTGAACGCAGCCAATGCGCTGGGGCTTCCGCTGGTGGTGTACTTCGCAGCGATCTCAAACTTTCCGCATGCCAATCTGCGACATTACGCCTTCTTAAATCAGGGTCTGCCGGATATCGAAGAAGACCTGGCTGCGCGGAA
>Ga0163162_10005102_pt1 | contig 12659 bp, 6 predicted proteins | sample S55metaG_FD_115310 | JGI IMG/M metagenome (GOLD analysis project Ga0163162, IMG submission 115310) | Switchgrass rhizosphere microbial communities from Kellogg Biological Station, Michigan, USA - S5-5 metaG | ecosystem: Host-associated > Plants > Roots > Rhizosphere > Soil | place: USA: Michigan...
TGACAATCCCGTACTCCCTGCACTGATACCGTATAGATTTTACCGGTATTCAGCGGGGTCTTCAGGGAGATTGATACATGATCAAAAAAAGGTGCTGATGCGGTCGCTTTTTCGGGTGAACCGATATCGTCTGAAAGAAAATAATTCGAAACGTCAGTTGCGGAAGCGCTGTCCAGGGCTTCGTCAAAAATTAATACCAGTTTCAACGAATCTATAGCAATAGCCCTGACCAGGGAGGGAGATTCAGCATCCGGGTTTTCTGCGTAAACGGAATTTTTTTTGCCTGGCGTCCCGCCGGATGGTGAAATGCTTGCGGCCCAGTTTTCCTTTTCTGAACAAGGGTTGGCCGGGTCAATCATTTCCAGGCTCCAGCCGCCAGAAGCTTTTATTCCGTTTTCGAACCAGTTCTTTGAGTAATGAACGGCGTGAATTATACTACCCGCTCCCGAACTGAGGATGATATCTCCTGCATCGTTATTTAAAGATGGAAATCCGCTGATGCCCAGCGCGGGTCCCCATGAACTGTAAGCAGTTACCGAAGATGTGGGGCAAAGAATCAGAAAACTGTCAGCCTCCAGCTGGTAATCTGTTTTGATGGTCGCTGTAGTATTGCCGTTACTGATTTTCCAGTTGAGCAGGGAAAAATCATGGCCGGACCGGTTATACAATTCGATAAATGAAGATTCAGGCATGCCGACGGAAGGAGACGGATCGGGCAGAAATTCCGAGATCAGGATATCGTAACGGTTTTGGGCAGGAGAAACCACCGGGCTGAACGCCCAGAAGATAAAGAAAATGAAAAGCCTGAAAAATTGCGGACAAGGACCGAATCTGCAACCAATACTTCTCTGTAGAAGCATAAATCACGTTTCATTAAAAATAATTTGGTTTAAAAAAAAGGGAAGGTTATTTTTACGTCTTAATGAACGTGATTACAACATATACAAAGAAGAGCACCAAGAAGCCCATTACCAGGGAAGGTGTCTGACATTTTGTATATTCAAGATAACGAGCCTTCCCCAACCGGAAGGCTTTTTGATTTTTATACATTCAAAAAACCGTAAATAAAATGAAAGTTGCTGTTGTCGGTGCCACTGGCCTTGTAGGCACCAAAATGCTCGAAGTCTTAGAAGAAAGGAATTTCCCGGTTACCGAACTGATTCCGGTGGCGTCTGAAAAATCTGTCGGAAAGAAGCTCCGGTTTAAAAACAGGGAATGGGCAGTAGTAAGCGCAACCGATGCGATCAAGGCCAAACCGGCAATTGCAATATTTTCTGCCGGCGGCGGCACTTCGCTGGAATGGGCGCCAAAATTTGCAGCAGCAGGTATTACGGTGATCGATAATTCTTCGGCCTGGAGAATGGATCCGACAAAAAAGCTGGTGGTGCCGGAGCTCAATGCCGATGCACTGACGGCAGCGGATAAAATTATTGCCAACCCGAATTGTTCTACGATACAGATGGTCGTTGCACTGAACCCGTTGCACTTAAAATATAAAATCAAAAGGATTGTCGTCAGTACCTATCAAAGTGTTACAGGTACCGGAGTGAAAGCCGTAAGCCAGCTCATGAATGAGCGGAAAGGCATTGAAGGGGAGATGGCCTATAAACACAGGATTGACCTGAATGTGATTCCACATATTGACGTGTTCCTGGATAACGGTTATACCAAAGAAGAAATGAAGATGGTTAATGAAACGAGGAAGATTATGCGTGATCCCTCCATACAGGTAACCGCTACAACGGTTCGTATTCCGGTAGTAGGCGGGCACAGTGAGGCGGTGAATGTGGAATTCGAAAAAGACTTTGATCTGGCCGAGGTAAAATCACTCCTGGAGAAGGCAGCCGGCGTAGTGGTGGTAGACAATCCCGCAAATCATGAATATCCTATGCCCAAAGATGCGCATAACCGGGACGAGGTTTTTGTCGGGAGACTCCGGCGGGATGAAAGCCAGCCGAATACCCTGAACATGTGGATCGTGAGTGATAACCTGCGCAAGGGTGCTGCGACCAATGCGGTGCAGATTGCGGAGTATTTGGTGGAGAAAGGGCTTGTTTAGTCGTGTATCGTTAATCGTGTATCGTTAATCGATCCACGATCCACGATAAACGATCCACGATTAACGATCAGACCCTGCTCCAATTCTCCCCGCTCTTGATCCGGTACATCGTCATTTCGCTGACACCATATTTATCAGCCAGCTTTTTGATGGTGAGCTGGCGGGTGCTGCTGGAGAGCGTTTTCTTAATCAGTTTAACCTGCGCTGCAGTGAGTTTTAATCCCACTGGCCGGCTTGACTGAATTTTTTTATAGGCGAGTTTGGCGGGACTTTTCTGCTGGTGTAAAATCATATCATCCAGGCTTACCCACTTTAAATTCTTTACCGAATTATCCGTTTTATTGTGGTTCAGATGGATCACAAATTTCTGTTTGGGAGAATTTTTTTTCACAAACATGCGGGCGATTTCGCGGTGCAGATAAAGCGTCCCGTTGTTACCCGGCCGGTGGAGATTCAGCGTTTTGTAACCCGTCGTCACCGATCCATTCAGTAGTTTCCCATCTGTATATATGTCTTCGTAATAACTGGCCACACGGCCTGTAGACGAGAGTGCGTATTTTTTGCGAAGTTGTTTCCAACCCGGGAACATGAGCGGCTTCCAGGTTTCGCCAGGAATTTTTTTTATCATGGCTGCGGTTTTACTAAAGTTACAAAAAACAATAGCGATTTGCGCATGAAAATATTCTGCTCCGAAACTTTCTTTGGATCCTACTTGCCGGCCACGGATCCGATAAACCGGAGAAATTCTTTTTCCGAAAGGATTTTTATGGAAGGAATCTTTTTTGCTTTTTCCAGTTTTGATCCGGCTTCTTCCCCCACGACCAGATAATTCAGTTTACTGCTTACCCCACTTAAAATCTTTCCACCCTGCGCTTCCACCATTGCCTCAGCCTCACTCCTTTTCAATTCATTCAGGCTCCCCGTAAAAAGAAAGTTTTGATCGGCGAGGCTGCCGCCGGAACTCCTTTCAGAACGGCTGCTGCGGAAATTCAGTCCCAATGATTCAAGTTTCGCGAGCATTTTAATATTATCCTTATTCTCAAAAAACTGGTGGATGCTTCCGGCTACTTTCGGCCCGACATCTTCCAGTGCCTGCAATTCTTCCAGAGAAAAATCTTTGAAATCCAACAGGTATTTCACTGCCTTGGAGAGAGTTTTCGCCGTCGTCTCACCCACGTAGCGGATTCCCAGGGCATAAATCACCCGGTGCAGGGGTTGTTTTTTCGAATCTTCAATGGCGGTCCGCAGGTTTGTAATACTTTTTTCTCCAAACCCTTCCAGTTCAGCGATACGGTCAAAGGGCAGCTGGTAAATTCCCGGTACGTCTTTTAAAAACCCCAGTTCATAAAACTTAAGCACATTGGCGGCGCCGAAACTCCGGATATCCATGGCATCCTTACTTACGAAGTGGATGATTCTTTCTACTACCTGGGCAGGGCAGTTGATATTCACGCATCGCAATACGGCTTCATCAGGAACCCGCACCAGTTCATCGCCGCAGGCAGGGCAATGGGTAGGGAAAACGATTTTCTTCTCCTTGCCTGAGCGCAGTTCGGTAAGGGGTTTAACAATATAGGGGATCACATCCCCGGCCCGCTCCACGAGAACCGTATCACTGATGCGGAGGTCTTTCTGCCTGACCACATCTTCGTTAAACAAAGACACCGAACCAACCGTAACACCGCCTATGGGAACAGGTTCGATCTTTGCCACGGGCGTGATACTTCCGGTACGCCCGACCTGAAACTCCACCTTCAATAATTTGCTGGTAGCCTGCCGGGCTTTGAATTTAAATGCAATCGCCCACCGGGGATGATGGGTGGTCATACCCATTTTATCCTGAAGTGCAAACTCGTTCACCTTTATTACCATGCCGTCGATTTCATAAGGGAGATGATCGCGGCCGGACTCGAAATCCAGGCAATATTCAATGACCGACTGAATGTTTTTAAAGACTTTTTTCTCTTTTTTTGGACTCCGGAAACCCAGGTCCCAAAGCATTTCCAGGGAATCACTATGGGTTAGTGGAGCTTTCCTGGAACGGGCAGCATGCGCCTGATCTGCACCTGCCATCTCTCCTTTATCTATATCCAGGTTTTCCGTTGAAGAATAATAGCTGATATGATACAGGAATACTTCCAGGTTCCTGCGGCTAACCTCCTTAGGATCTTTTATCCGGAGTGATCCAGCCGCCGCGTTACGTGGATTGGCAAGGGGCGCGAGTTGTTGTTCTGCCAGTTGCTGATTGTATTTCTTGAAGTTTTCTTTATTGATCAGCGCCTCACCCCTTATTTCCACCTGCTCAATTCCATACCGGGAAAAGGCGGCTGAAAGAGGCACAGAGCGAATCTGTTTGATATTCGTTGTGATCTCGTCTCCCTGCACACCGTCTCCACGGGTAGCACCCCGGGCCAGGAGGTCATTTTCATAAATCAGGGAAATGCTGGCCCCGTCAAATTTTGGTTCAACACAATATTCAACGGTATTCAGGCCGGTGAGCTCCCTGACTTTGCGGTCCCAGTCCACAAGGTCTTCGGCATTATAGGAATTCTCCAGAGAGAGCATAGGAACCAGGTGATTAACAGTCGGAAAACTTTTCGTCAGTTCCCTGGCAACGCGCTGGGTTGGAGAATCCGGGGTGACAGATTTGGGGTTTTCTGACTCCAGTTTTTCCAACGCCTTATATAATATATCATACTCGTTATCGGTGAGCAGCGGATCGTTCAGAATATAGTAGCGGTATTCATGAAAAACGAGAACCTGCCGGAGAGACACAATGTCCTTTAGAATCAGGCCTTTTTGTGTATGTCGCTGAAGCAGTGATTTACTGAGATCCTGCAGGTCGCGGGTCTGGTCGGAACTATACATAAATTCGGTTTAAACTTATTTTACAGGAATACGTATGTATATAATATATAAAGATGTCCGGGCGGAAGTTTAGCGGATCTGGATTATATTTAGCTACTAAATGGCTGCTACAAATTTACGTGTATGAGCATTGAAAAACTGCCGAAGAAGAAAGATATCAAGGCGGTCCTGAAACAGCTCGAGAGTGATGGGTTGATCGGGATCTCTGTTGATTGTGTGATTTTTGGATTTGATGAGAACGAGCTCAAAGTACTCATGATCAAATCGGATCTGAAACAGTTCGAAGGGAAATGGTCACTGCTGGGCGACCTGGTTCACCGGGATGAGGATCTGGATGAAGCAGCCTACCGTATCCTGAAAGAACGGACAGGCATGGACGATGTTTACCTTGAACAGGTGAAAAGTTTCGGGGGAGTAAAAAGACATCCGGGTGCCCGGGTTGTTACCATCGCCTATTGTTCACTTATTAATATACAGCAGCATCGCCTCCAGAAAGATGATAATGAATTGCACTGGCACAAACTCAGTCCGGAAATGGACCTGGCTTTCGACCACCAGCAAATTCTGAATGTCTGTCATGAATGGCTGCAAAAACGCGTTCAGGAACATCCCCTGGGTTTCAGCCTGCTGCCGCAGAAATTTTCGCTGCGTGAATTACAAAATCTCTATGAAGCCATCCTTGGCATAAAGCTGGACAGGAGAAATTTCAGAAAGAAATTCTTTTCCATGGATGTTCTGGAAGATACCAATGAACTCGAATTCGATGTACCGCATCGTCCGGGTAAGTTGTATAAATTCAACTACGTAAAGTACAAAACCAAGGAGGGAAGGAAATTTATGCGTCTTGATTTCTGACGCAACCCCCAAATCAATTGCAGCGTTTCATTTGTGTTAACTGTCTTGATGGTTATTAAGCTTTCCTGGTATTTTATTGCGCATAAATTTTTTTAACTTTTTTGTTAAAATCTGCATAATAAATACTATTTTAGCTGCTTAATTGCTTAAACCATTGATTATGACCATGAAACGATTGCTTAAGAGGATCTCCTTCCTCTGCTTATGTGTATCCTTTACACAGTTAGCATTCTCACAGACAAAAGTTGTTACGGGCACAATTACTGACGACAAGGGTGCACCTATTCAGGGTGCATCAGTCACGGTAAGGGGTGCAAAAGGCGGGACCACAACAGATGCCACGGGGGCATTTACGTTGACGGTTGCAGAAGCTGCCAAATCGTTAATTGTTAGTTCTGTTGGATTTAATCAGCAGGAAATTGGCATTCCGGTAAATAATACCCTTGCTGTCACACTGGTTTCGTCCTCACAATCACTGAATGATGTGGTTGTTATCGGTTATGGTACCACGAAACGTAAAGACGTCACCGGTTCCCTGACTACAGTGAGCGCCAAGGAATTTAACCAGGGTGTTATCACTTCACCAGACCAGTTATTATCCAATAAGGTTTCAGGCCTTGAAGTAACTACAAACAGTGGTCAGCCGGGTGCGGCAACTACAGTTAGAATCCGCGGTAACAGTTCAATTCGCGGTGTGGGTAACCCACTATATGTGGTTGACGGAATCATCCTGGATGGCAGAAATGCGAGACCAATTGTAAATCTGCCAGCGGGTGGATTTGGTCCTTCACCAGATGCAAACCCATTATTATTTATCAATCCGTATGACATTGCGGATATCACCATTTTAAAAGATGCATCTTCCACAGCCATTTACGGTTCAAGAGGTGCCAACGGAGTAATCGTGATGACTACCAAAACAGGTGGTTCTGGTCCGATTAAACTGGAAGCAAATGCTTCCGTTGGTTTTAATGTGGGATATATGAAGAAATATGATATCCTGAGTCAACCCCAATACCTGCAAGCCCTGAATAAATATGATCTTGACACTTTAACAGGTTCCAAGAGTTTAAATAAGGGAGCCAATGTAAATCCACTGGATGACATTACACAAAGTAACCCGATCCAGAACTACGATGTGGCTATAAGCGGAGGAAATGAAAACGGTAAATTCCGTGCTTCATTCCTGGTTTCATCCACACCGGGATGGATTTCAACAAACAAACTGAATAAATATATCGGAAGTTTTTCCGGTAGTTACAAATTCCTCGATAAAAGACTGAGCGTAGATTTCAATTTGATCGATGGATATAATACAGAACATATTGCGCTGGTTTCAAATACTGCCGGTTCACAGGGTAACCTGATCAGTTCCGCGCTCCAGTGGAATCCAACAGCAAACTACTACAATGCGGACGGGTCCTTCGTAAACCTTGGAAACGGTACACCGAATCCAATGATGTTACTGAAAGCCTATAATGATATTGCCGATGTAAACACAGTACTCGGAAATATTTCATTCGGGGTAAAAATTCTGAATAATCTGTCTTACAAATTTCAATACTCCATCAACCAGTCTGACGGGGTAAGAAATACCAATGTGGACGGATTTGTAAGGGGTCTGAACCCGATTGACGGAAACGGGATTGGCCTGATTTCCGCAGCCGGTCTTACTTCCCAGGTATTCGATAATCTATTAAACTACAACACTACTTTCGGTCAGGATCTGAAATTCACCGCCCTCCTCGGTTTTGAATATTGGAAATCAAATTTCAATAATTCAAATACAGGTGCGCAGACTTTCAATTTTAACCTGAATGAACTCGCGCTTAGTACTGCACAGTACACTGACATCATTCAGAACGGAAAGACAGTTATTCCGCCTTTCGTATTTAAGGATATCACTACTGAAATACAATCCTACTTTGCAAGGGTTGACTTCAACTGGAAAGACAAATTGTTTTTGACTGCTACATTCCGTGATGATGGTTCCAGTAAGTTTGGTGAAAACAACAAGTATGCTTATTTCCCATCTGTTGGTGCGAAATGGAATATAGCGAATGAAAGTTTCATGAAGGACAACACCTTTATTTCAGGGTTGGCGCTTCGTGCAACATGGGGAAAAACCGGTAGCCAGGATTTCCCGGCTGGTGCGTCTATCGACCAGTTTGCCTTTGGTTCTTACAACAGTGCTTCACAGATCAATGCGGGTAACCCGAATTTGAAATGGGAAGAAACTGTTCAGTATGATTTCGGTCTGGACTTCTCATTCATAAACAGCCGGTTTTACGGATCATTCGATTACTATAACAAAGACAAAACAAATATCCTGTTCCAGGGAACGATCATCGCTCCCGGTCCTCCAGGTACCGTATGGGTAAACCTGCCAGGGCATCTGAAGAACGATGGTATTGAAGTATCTGTTGGCGCTGCGATTGTTCAGGGCAAGGATTTCACATGGGATCTTTCCGCGAACTTTGCTACCAACAATAATATCATCACTGATTTCTATGTACCCGGAACAAAAAACCCTTACACGATTCATACGGGCCAGATCAATGGTCAGGGTGTATCCGGTACACTTGCACAGGTCATCACCAACAATCAGCCGGTGGATGAATTTTATCTGAAACCTTTCCTCGGATTTGATCAGAAAGGAAACCAGATTATCGGACCGGATCCTCAGTTCGCAGGCAATCCGAATCCTGGTACACTGTTCGGTGTGAGCACAACGTTGAGATATAAGAAATTAACCCTTGTAATCAATGGTGGTGGTTCCAGTGGATTCCTGATCTACAATAACACGGCTACATCCGTGACAAACATTTCAGGTATCGCACAGGGAAGAAATATTGACCAGAATGCATATAACTCCGCAGAACAGCCAAGCAGCGGTGTAGGTGCATCAGACAGGTTCCTGGAAGACGGTACTTATTTCAAATTGCGCAATGCTTCTCTTACCTATAGTTTCGGTAATATCGGCAACTATATCAAGAATCTGAACGTATTCGTAGCAGGATCAAACCTGTTTGTGATTACCGGATTCTCAGGTTTCGATCCTGAAGTGAACATTGACAAACAAAACAATGGTTATCCGTCCAGTTCAATTGAGTATATTCCTTATCCTACGCCAGCGAGTGTAGTCTTCGGGGTAAATTTTGCACTTTAATCTAAGCTTAAAACTGAGTATATGACAATTTCAAAATATTTAAAAGGCTCCTTCCTTCTGGCTCTGGCAGGGATTGCAGGTTGTACCGATCTTACCGAAAATTATAAATCGACTATTCCTGCTTCGGAAGCTGCGCGGTCAATAAGCCCTGCCCTTTTGCTTCAGCAGGCATACAACGACATTCCGGGTCCCTTCGTTGGGCAGTCCAATGTTTATTCCCTTGAAGAAAATTCAACGGATGAATCACTGGTTCCAACCCGCGGTGGTGACTGGGATGATAATGGCGTTTGGCGCGTAATTCACAATCACACCTGGAATGCGGATCACCAACAGGTCATTGATGTATTCAATGGTCTGAACGGATTAAATTTTGATGCGACTAACGTGCTCAACTTCAAACCAAGTGCAGGACAGGCAGCCGAAGCCCGGTTCCTCAGAGCACTCAGCCTGTTTTATCTGCTGGATATTTACGATCAGTTTCCCTTCAGAAATCCGGGCGATACGCTGTTAAACGCACCTAAGGTTTATTTTGGACTAGAAGCATGTGATTTCATTATCAAAGAGCTAAACGAACTCATTCCTGACCTGGCGGATGGTAATACCAAAATCCAGGCAAACAAGGATGCAGCAAATATGCTGTTGATGAAACTTTACCTGAACCGTGGTGCATATAAGAACCGTGCGGCCCCAACATTTGACGATGCGGATATGCAAAAGGTTATTACTCTGGGTCAGGCAATTATTACCAGTGGTAAGTATACTTTAATGCCGAATTATTTCGGGAATTTCACTTACTCCAACGGAAATTCAACAGAAGGAATCTTTATGTTTCCAGGCGCATCCGGAATTAGTACCAATAACCCCGGTATGAATGCACGCTGGATGAACGGATTCCATTATAATGAATATAACGGACAGGCGCCAAATGCAGGCTGGAACGGATTCACTACAACCAGCGATTTCTATAACAGCTTTTCACTCGGCGGAACGACCAATTATTCTCTTGCAGATACTTTAATTGATACCAGAATTGGCCGGAGAATGACATCTGATCCGACAACTACAAAAAATTCAGGTATCCGTCCGGGATTCCTGGTCGGTCAGCAATTCGATCAGAATGGAGTTCCTCTGAAAGACAGAAAAGGGAATCCCCTGTCTTTCACACCGGATATCGCACCAACTATGATCGAAACAGGATCTAACCTGGAAGTAACCGGTTTCCGTGTATGTAAATATGTTCCTGACTTCTCTGATGCTTCCGGTAAATTCTATTCAAGCAATCCCGGAAACTGGTTCAATATGTTCCGCTATCCGGATGTGGTGCTGATGGTTGCTGAAGCCCTCATGCGCCAGGCAACTCCGAATAATGCAGCAGCACTGGTTCTGGTGAATGCACTAAGAACCGGACGTGGAGCTTCTACAGTTGCTTCGTTACCATTGAATCCTTCTGCCAATGCACATGCCCTGGTGGATGATCCAAACTGTCTGCTGGCAGAACGCGGCCGTGAATTGTACCTTGAATCTTCCAGAAGAACGGATCTTATCCGCTTTGGAGTATACCTTACACCATGGCAGTATAAGCCAACTGATGATCCGAAATATTTGGTTTTCCCGGTTCCCAATCAGGCACTCGCGGTTAATCCAAATCTGAAACAGAACCCCGGATATTAATTTGTAAAGCTTTCATATTTATAGCAAAAGGCCATTATTTTATAATGGCCTTTTGTAATTTTAGCCATCCTGCCCGAATCAGAGACTATTCAATGCATATCCATAATCTTAACAGCGTTTCCAGGCTAATCTTTCTTGTCAGTATTATTCTAACTGTCTCCTGCAACCGGAAGGACGAAACGAAACCATTATTTGAACTTATACAAAATACAGGAGTTGATTTCCACAATCGTGTAACAGACGGTAAACTGGAGAACAGTTTTCTTTTCAGAAATTTTTATAACGGCGGAGGCGTAGCCCTGGGAGATATTAATAACGATGGACTTGCCGATATTTTTTTTACCGCCAATATGGAGGATAATAAGATTTATCTGAACAAAGGCAATTTCAAATTTGAGGATATAACGAAAGCTTCAGGAATTGTTCAGGACAGTATGTGGAGTACCGGGGCGGTGTTTGTGGATATCAATCATGACGGGTGGCTGGACATTTATGTATGCAATTCCGGTCACATGACGACGGGACACCGGAAGAACCAGTTATTCATCAACAATCATAACCTGACTTTTACCGAATCCGCAGCCAAATATGGGCTCGATATTTCTGCTTATACCACACAGGTTTCTTTTTTCGATTATGACCATGACGGCGACCTGGACTGCTTTATGATCGACAACAGTCCCATTCCTGTTAATACCCTGAATAACTCCAACCGCCGCGATTTGCCCGACCAGGAATGGCCGGTGGAAAAATTTTTAAAGGGCGGTGGAGATCATTTATATCGGAACGACAACGGTCATTTTACAGAAGTGACCAAGGCAGCGGGGATTCATGGAAGTCTGATCAGTTTTGGTCTGGGTGTTTCAGTAGGGGACATTGACGGGGATGGCTGGGAAGATGTTTTCGTTTCCAACGATTCCTATGAGAGGGATTATTTATATATCAACCAGCGGGACGGAACATTCAAAGATGAGATGGAAGACTGGTTTGGCCACACCAGTTTCTCTTCCATGGGTGCTGATATCGCTGATATTAATAATGACGGCTACCCGGAAATATTTACTACTGATATGCTCCCGGAAGATGACTACCGGTTAAAGACACTGGGTGCCTTTGATAATATTGATTTGTATATGGCCAAGTATAAGGCCGGGTTCTACCATCAATACGTAAAGAATTGCCTGCAGCTGAATAATAAAAACGGGAAGTTCCTGGATATTGCCAATTACGCCGGCGTATCCGCTACCGACTGGAGTTGGGGTGCACTCATGTTCGATATGGATAACGATGGATATAATGATATCTATGTTTGTAACGGAGTAAACAAAGATGTGACGAACCTGGATTTCATGGATTTCTTCGCCAACGATGTATTGCAGAAAATGGTTTTAAGCGGAAAAAAAGAAGCGTCGGATGAGATCCTTAAACATGTACCGGTTTATCCTATGTTGCACAAAGCGTACAGGAACGAGGACGGTCTGAAGTTTTCGGATGAGGGAATAGCCTGGGGATTTACTCAGAAATCTTTTGCGAATGGAGCTGCTTATGCGGATTTGGACAATGACGGCGATATGGACCTGGTTATTAACAATGAAAACGGACCTGCTTTTATTTATAAGAATCGCGGGAGCGAACTAAACAAGAACAACTATATAGCCGTAACACTAAAAGGAGTTGGAGAAAATACATTTGCGATCGGAAGTAAAATCAGGGTTTACCAGGGCAGCCAGATCTTTTATCGCGAACTGGTGCCCAGTCGCGGCTTCCAGTCTTCCATGGACTACAAACAGATCTTTGGCCTGGGCAAATTAACCCAGGTGGATTCTATGGTGGTTACCTGGCCCAACGGTTCTACTATAAAATTTGATCATCCGGCGCTGAACAAATTGTATAATATAACAGAATCGATACAAGCAGCTGTCCCGGTGGTTCCCGAAAGAATTCCGGATTCTACCTTATTCTCCCTGGTGAAATCAAATTTTGATAAGCATGCGGAAGACAATAACATCGATATCTATTATGAGCACAATGTTCCAA
>Ga0163162_10005107_pt1 | contig 12651 bp, 9 predicted proteins | sample S55metaG_FD_115310 | JGI IMG/M metagenome (GOLD analysis project Ga0163162, IMG submission 115310) | Switchgrass rhizosphere microbial communities from Kellogg Biological Station, Michigan, USA - S5-5 metaG | ecosystem: Host-associated > Plants > Roots > Rhizosphere > Soil | place: USA: Michigan...
CTCCGGCAGCGGCGGCACGGAGTCGAGCTTCAGTATCTCCTTGGCTATCGTGCCGGTGTATTCGGGATAGACATCGATGCTGCCCTGCGTCAGGGCACCGAGCACGATCGCCGTGTTGCCCAGTCCCTGGCGGTGCACGACCGTCGCTTCGCCGGCAGTTTGCGCCGTCTGCGCGAGAATCTCACCCAGGACGTACGACTCGGTAAAGCGCTTGGAGCCGACATTGAGCGTCGCCGCCCCGGCCGCGCCGGGGCCGAGCACAGCAAGGGCCGCGAGGGCGAACGCGATTCCAAGCGCTTTGACGGCGCGCTCGGGAGCGCCTTCCGGCGGCGCCGAGTGTTTCGGGGCACTCATCGGTGGAAGTATCCACCGTCGGAGGCCGCGCTGTCTGCCCCCTGGACGACGGCCTTTCGCCGCTTCGCGGCCAGGTCCGGCGTCGCCACGCGCACATCGCAGTGCTCGGCGCGGCTTGCCGCGACGATATGTAATCGAATACATTGAGTTGCGGTGACCCCGCGTCGAGTCCATTGAGGAGCATGCATGGCAGCGCTGCCGTCGCCGGTGAAGCACGTCATTCTGGTGATATTCGACACGCTGCGGCGCGACGCGGTCAGTTGCTACAGCGATCCGCCGGAGTGGTCGAACATCGCTACGCCGCATCTGGATGCGTTTGCGCGCGAGTCGGTACGCTTCGACCGCGCGTATCCCGAAGCGCTGCCGACGCTGTGTGCACGGCGAACGATCTACACGGGTTTGCGTACATATCCGTTCCATAACGGCGACTTCCGCCACATCAAGGGCGACTTCGTCGGGATTGCGCCCGGCTGGGGACCGATTCCCGAGGACCAGGTCACGCTGGCGGAAATGTACGAAGCCAGCGGCTTCCGTACCGGCCTGATTTCGGATCTCTACCACGAGTTCAAGCCGTCGAAAAATTTCTGGCGCGGCTTTCATCAGTGGACGTTCATTCGTGGCCAGGAGGCCGATGCCGCGCGCAGCGGCCCATTTCCGACGCAGGAAGAGATCGACTTCTGGGTGCCGCGCGAACTGCAGGAGCTCCGCGGCAAGGCGACCGGTCTCGAGCAGCCGGGTTACGGCGCGCACTGGTTCTCCAGCCGCATACTGCTCAACATGCGCGATCGCGTGCGCGAGGAGCAGTGGTTCAATGCCCAGGTGATGCAGGAATCGGCGCGCTGGGTCGAGCAGAATCTCGATGCCGAGCGCCTCTTCCTCACCGTCGAATCATTCGATCCGCACGAACCCTGGTTCGTGCCGCAGCACTACCGCAAGCGCCACGACAACGGCAACGGCCGTGAGCAGGTCATTTCGCCGTATGCGGAAATGCCCGGTCTTGCACCGGAACTGGTAAAGCGCACTCGCGCCAACTATGCGGGACTGGTCGAGATGTGCGACCGCTGGTTCGGTCATCTGATCGAGTCGCTCCGCGCCACCGGGGTTCTCGACCAGGCACTGGTGATCGTCACCTCGGACCATGGACACAGCCTCTGGGAGCGGCGCGGATATATCGGCAAGCGCGGCTATCCGTCGGACCCGGAAAGCTACGAGCTGCCGATGCTGATGCGTCATCCGCAAAGGCTCGGCGCGGGAACCGTGTGCGACGCATTCGTGCAGCATCACGATATTTCAGCGACGATGCTCGAAGCCGCCGGCGTCAAGCCACCGGGACCGATCGACGGCAAATCTTTCTGGAATACCGCGTTTGCGGATGGCGCGCCCATTCGCGATCATGTCACCATCGGCTGGGGTAGCGCGATGACGGTTATCGACGACCGCTGGTGGCTCAACTGCAAGATCAACGGCCGCGGCCCGTTTCTGTACGATTCGCCGCGGCCGCGGCCCGGCGCGCCGAACCTGGCGGACAAGCATCCGGACATCGTCAAGCGCCTGTTCGCGCTGGGCAAAGCCGACGCCGGAGGCAGCTTCCCTGATTATTTGATCAAACAGGCCGAGAGCGCCGATGATGCTCCCGGATGCAGCCCGTTCGCGGCAATTCGCTGATAGCCATTTCCGCAGCGCCACAATGGACACTTGAAGGAGGACAGCATGAGCAACGATTCGAACAGGAGCATCGAGCAGCCGGGCCGGCGGCGCGTGCTCAAGCAGGCAGCCGTCGCGGGTGCAACGCTCGTCGTCGGTCCGTATTTCACCGGACGCGCGAACGCTCAGGCGGGCGCTCAGGTAAGTGACATGGCACCGTATCAGCAGGCCAAGATCAACTGGCGCCAGGTCGAGGGCGAACAAATTACGGTGGCAGTGATTCCCGCCGGATATTTCGACAACCTGATCACGATCGCACCACAATTCGAGGCACTGACCGGAATCAAGGTCCGGTTCGAAAAGGTTCCTCCCGGACAGATCCGGCAAAAGGCGATGCTGGACCTGTCGTCGAAGACAGCCACTTATGCGACGCATGCGGCTGACCCGATGTATTACCCGTTGTATGTGTCGAACCAGTGGGTGGACCCGCTCGATCGCTATCTGAACGATGCTTCGCTGACCGATCCCGCCTGGTTCCAGTACGACGACATCCTCAAGGCGTGGCGCGACGCCGATACGATCGCCGGCAAGCCGTACGGCATTCCCTACGACGGCGAGGTGACCGTTCAGGTGTACCGCAAGGACATCTACGACGCCAAGGGACTCAAGCCGGCCGATACGCTCGACCAGTTCGTGCAGAACGCGAAGGCAGTGAACGATCCCGACAATCGCTTGTGGGGCGTCGCATTGCGCGGATTTTCCGGCGCCGGCCAGAACATGTACATCTATCCATCGATCCTTCGCGAATTCGGCGGCTCGTGGTTCGCGGGGTCGACGATTCGGGTCAATAGCCCCGAAGCGGTGCGCGCTCTCGATTGGTACGTCGACCTCCTGTCGAAGTACGCGCCGCCGGCGGTACGCAACTGGAACTGGCCCGACATCGCAGATGCGTTCTCGCAGGGCACGCTGGGCGCGTATATCGACGCGCATTCGTCGGCCGCGGTGCTGAACAATCCGGAAAAGTCGAAAGTGATCGGCAAGATCGGCTTTGCCCGCTGGCCAAAGGGGCCAAGCGGCAAGCGCGTGACCTCGATCTGGAACTGGGGCTTTCCGATCAATGCTTCGCAGTCGGATCGCGCCAAGAAGGCGACGTGGTTATTCATATCCTGGGCCGCGGCCGCGGAAACCCAGGCGCGCACGTCATGGAAATTCGCCGGCGCGAACAAACGCTCGGGGTTGAATCGCACCTCGTTGTGGAGAACCCCCGAGTTCGTGCAGACGATGCAGGCGCAGGGCACGAATTTCGTGCAGGCGGCGCTCGAGTCGCTCGAGCAGGATACCGACGTCGAGTGGCGGCCGCGAGTGCCGCAATACCCGGCCATCGGAGATACGATGGGCACGGCGATCCAGTCGGCGCTGGTTGGCCAGGCGAAATCGAAGGAAGCGCTGGACGTTGCGCAGACGCGGATCGAGCAGATCATCAAGGCTTGATTTACGGCCGCTGCGGCGAACAGCACGATGTTTGCGAAAGCGGCGGGGACGGCGTCGGCCGGCGGCAGGACGATGGCGCAGCGGGAGCGCCGCTTCGCGCTGATGCTGCTTGCGCCCGCGCTGGCCATTCTTGTCCTTACGACGACCGCTCCGCTGATCTACCTGCTGTGGATGAGCCTGCAACGGATCGATCTGTCGATGCCGGCAATGTCCGGCTTCGCCGGTTTCGACAACTTCGCGCGAATGGGAGGCGACCCCCGATTCTGGAGCTCGCTCTGGCTGACGTTGATTTACACGGCCACCACGGTGGTTCTGCAGGTCGCCATCGGCTTGCTGCTGGCAGTGCTGGTGATTCAGATCCCGCGCGGCCAGGGTGCGCTGCGGGTTGCCGCGATTCTGCCGATCGTGCTGGCACCTGTGGTCGTCGGCCTGTTCTGGCGCACCTTCGTGCTTGCGCCGGATTTCGGTATCGTCGACCTGATCACGCGCTGGCTGGGGCTCGGCAGCCACAACTGGCTGGGCGACCCCCAGCTGGCGCTGATCTCGGTCATCGCGATCCATACCTGGCAATGGACGCCGTTCGCCTTTCTGGTCATCCTAGCGAGCCTCGCGGCGCTGCCACCCGACATCTATGAGGCGGCGCGCATCGACCGGGCCAGCGCGTGGCAGCGCTTCCGCCGGATTACGCTGCCGCTGATTCGTCCGGCGATAGTCATCGTGCTGATCATGCGCACGATGATCGCGCTATCGGCGTTCGCCGCGATATTCGCCGCTACCGGCGGCGGGCCGGGAACCGCCACCGAGATCCTCAACCTTTATGCGTATCGCACGTCGTTCAGCGAATTGAATCTGGGCTACGGCGCGGCGCTCGCCGTCGTTCTGCTCGCGATCACCCTGTTGATCTCGTTCGCGATGTTCGCGTTGCGCAGATCGCGATGAAGCCGCGCAAGCTCATCGTTACTGCGGTCGCCGCCGGCATCCTGGTCGTGTGGTCGTTCCCGGTGCTCTGGGCGCTGCTGACCTCGTTCAAGACCGAGCGCGATGTTCTGGCCTATCCGCCCAAGCTGATCTTCACACCGACCCTGGCGAGCTATGCGGATGTGTTGTTCGGATCGGCGAGCGTGCTGCCGAACCTGGGGTCGAGCCTGGTCGTGGCGAGCCTCGCTACGGCGCTGGCGATGCTCATCGCCATTCCTGCCGCTTATGCGCTGGCAAGGCTCGAGTTTCCGGCCAAGCGCGGTACCGGGTTTTACGTGCTAGCCACCCAGATGCTGCCGCCCGTCGGGTTGATCGTTCCCTACTATCTGGTGATGCAGAAGCTCGCGGTGCTCGACACTTATGCCGGTCTTATCGTCATCTACCTGACGTTCTCGCTGCCGTTTGCCATCTGGCTGCTGGTTTCCTATTTCGAGGACATTCCCCGCGAGATGGAGGAGGCGGCGTTGCTGGACCGCGCCAGCCGTCTGCGCGCTCTCTGGCACGTAATCCTGCCCCAGGTGCGCGGCGGCATCGCAGTGACGGCCATTTTTGTGTTCCTGAACGCGTGGAACGAATTACTGTTCGCCGTCGTCCTCGGTGGCAATCGCGTTCGCACCGTGACGGTCGCGATGTTCAATTTCATCTCGGTCGAGCAAACGCTATGGGCCAAGCTGGCTGCCGGTGCGGTGCTGGCGATGGCGCCGGTCATCTTGCTGGGCCTGCTTGCGCAGCGTCATATCGTCAAGGGCTTGACCGTCGGCGCGGTCAAAGGAGGGGGACGACGATGAGCGCCGCTGGCACGGTCAGGCTCGAAGGGATCGTCAAACGACACGGGGCGGTGACGGTGCTGCACGGAATTGATCTCGCAATAGCCGCCGGTGAATTCTTCGCGTTGCTCGGGCCGTCCGGCTCAGGGAAGACGACGACGCTGCGCATCCTCGCGGGTCTCGAGCCGCACGATGCCGGCCGCGTCATCCAGGATGGCGTCGATGTCACCTACCGCGAGCCGGGAGACCGGGATGTCGCTATGGTGTTCCAGAGTTACGCGTTGTATCCGCACATGAGCGTGTACGAAAACATCGCGTTTCCCCTGCGCATGGTGGGCACGCCGACTCCGGAGCTCGACCTTGCGGTGCGCGAAGCCGCGATGAAGGTGCACATCGACCATTTGCTTGCTCGCAAGCCCGGCCAGCTATCCGGCGGCCAGCAACAGCGCTGTGCGCTCGCCCGCGCGATCGTAAGGAAACCCAAGCTTTTTCTGCTCGACGAGCCCTTGTCGAATCTCGACGCCAAACTGCGCCTGGAAACGAGGGTCGAATTGCGCAAGCTTCAGCGCGCACTCGGCGTGACGACCGTCTATGTAACGCACGACCAGGAAGAAGCGATGACGATCGCCGATCGCATCGCGGTGTTCATCGAAGGCCGCATCGTGCAAATCGGCACACCGAACGACGTCTTCGAGAAGCCGGCTTCGATCGTCGTCGCCGCGTTTATCGGCAGTCCACCGATGAACTTGCTCCCGGGCATGATTGATCGCGGCCGGTTGACTATCGGCGAGCTTGACTGCGCGCTCGATCGCGATGGCCTCGGCGACGGCGCCGTCACCGTCGGTCTTCGCCCCGGCGCGCTTTCATTCGCCTCCGACGGCATCCCCGGACGCGTCGAGCTGGTCGAAGACCTCGGCGACAGCAGCATCGTCAACGTGGAAGTCGGCGACCAGCGGATCAAGGTGCGGACGCAACATCGCCCCGGAGTCCGCGAAGGAGAAGCGGTCCATTTGCACTTCGATGCGACGGCACTTCACCTGTTCGATCGCGATTCGGGGGCGAGGTTGTAGACGCGACCGGGATTACCCGTTCCCGGCTGAGGTCATCGCAAGAGCTCCTCAACGGCACGATGCGCCTCGGCAATCGCCGCGTGCGCATAGGGGTCCCAGGCCGCATCCGAATTGGCGATGGCCACACGCCCGACACGCTCTCGCGCGATCTCGCTCGGTTCGGAGCCCATGCCGGGCGGATCGAAGAGTGAGTTTTCCGTGTACGAATAGCCGTGGCCCCAGCGATTTACGGTGATCGCGGCAATGTCGGCATCGGCTTTGAATCCGCCGGGGCCGAGCATGCGCGTCAACTCGTCACGGGCCTGTCGCTGGAACGTCTCGAACGACGTGGTGTAGAGGATCGCCCGCGCCGTGCGCAGGCGCGTACGCAAGTCGAGACCGGCTGCACGCGTGACCGGTACGTGTACGAGATGCAATATCATCGGCTCGTCGGGCGAGCGCGGACATCGGTAGTTGCCGAGACTCACCGGGTAGTCGAGCTTCACCCGGGAGAAGAATCCCATCGGATTGGAGATTTCATGTACTCCTTGCTCGACCCATGCCCTCCAGTTGCGCACCGCGACTTTCACGTAGACCAGCGGCGCCTTGACGTTGAGCGCGAGCGCATTCGCCTGCGCGGGGGCGAGCTCTTTCATGATGTAGGGAATCATCATGTTGTAGCAGGCCAGCAGGCAGTGACGGCCCCGCACGCGCCGCAGCACGCCACCGTGCACATATCCGACGTCGACTCCGCCGGCGCCGTTGCGCACTGCCGCCACCGTGCTCGACAAGCGCAACCGGGTCAGCGCCGCGGAACGGTCGAGCTTCGTGTAGTCGAATTTCGCGGTGACGATATCGTCCATCGTTCGGCCAGCCGCCACACCCGGGATCAGGCGGCGCACGAGCAGGCGCGCAAGCGATGCGTTCCCGTCCGGGAAGTGATAGATGTAAGGCTCGTCCATCTCCATCGCCGCCTCTTCATCGCGGGCCAGTCCGAGCCCGGCGAAGCCGGGATAGCCGGTGTTGAAAGCGTCGAGCGCGGGGACGGCGTCGATGCCCACGGCGAAGAAGTCGAGCGAGCGGCCCTGCAACGTGTCTGCCGCGCGCTGGTCGAGTCGCCAGTGGCGCGTCAACCAATCGCGGTAGCTCGTCTTCTCGAGGAGCGCTTCCTTTTCATCCCTGCTCAGGCCCGGCAGCAAGTCGCGGTCGGATGTATAGAGCTCGACGAGCTGCGCGCGCAGTTCAGCAGGCAGTGGAAAGTCGGCGATGAAGGCTTCGGGCGAGCGGGCGTTCATCCGATCCCGACGAATGTCGTCTGCAACCATGCGCATCGGATCGCCGGTCACCAGCCGGTCCTCGCCGAAGGCCTCACGCGTAAAGAACACGCCGCGCGAAAGGCCCAGCGATGGGTAGAGCGCCTGGTCGAATGCGGTTTCGAAGCGCGCGATGCGTACGCCGAGCGCGCCGAGGAGCGCCTTGGGCTCATCGCCCCACAGACCCTTGGGCGACTGCAGAGACTCGCTCCCGCCGTAGCTGATCAGGGTCCTGCGACCGACCTTGAACTCGTTGCGCGTGGCGTGCCCGCCGAAATCCGCGTGATTGTCCAGGATCAGAATGCGTGCGCGCGGCTGTCGCTGCCGCCAGTACCACGCGGCCGCGAGCCCGCTCAATCCGGCTCCGACGATCACGACATCGCAGGTCTCGGACAGCGGAAGATGCGTCAGGTCGAAACGGGCACCATCGCGCAACGCGTGGGCGACCTCGAAGGAGCCCGGGTGGCTGCCTCGCAAACCCGCCTGGCCCGGCGGGTAGGATCCAACCGCCGCGGTTCGCGCAAGCAGTTGCGCGGGCGTCGCACCTGCGACGATCGCCAGTGCGACGCCGTTGAGGAAATCGCGGCGCGTGATCCGGGGCACGGCGCGAATCTTACCGCGGCGGGCGGAGCAATGGATGCGCGACGCGTTTATCAGTCGCGCGCTCTCTGCGGGGCACCGACTGCACCTGTGGTTTACCCGAGGGAGAAACGGGGTGGCCACGGTCGTCGCCGGTGCTGTTGTAGGTGAACGGCTGACAACATGCCAGACTTGCGAACTTATCGCTTCGATGGGATTTCAAAGGCCTAGGGCTTACGCACGCAGCGCATCATGCAGATACCAAAAACAGTCTGGGTTCTTGCCGCGATCGCGGCCATCGTCGCAATCACGCTGGCTTTCTTCGACTGGAACTGGCTGCGCGGCCCGTTAGCGAGCTATCTCTCCGCGAAAGTCGGACGGCCAGTCAGGATCGAGGGGAATTTTCGCGTCGCGCTGTCGACCAGGCCGCTGCTGACCGCCGATTATCTGACGGTTGGGAACGCGCCCTGGAGCACCGAGCCGACGATGGCGAGCGCACAGCGCATCAACGTTCGCCTGGACCTCCGCTCGCTCTTGTTCGGGCCCCTCGTACTGCATGAAGCCAGCATGGTGCGCCCGCGGCTGCTGCTCGAAAAAAGCGCGGACGGAAAGGAGAACTGGGAAATCGGCGGGGCGGGGCCGCCCTCACTGCCATTGCCCGGCCGTCTGAAGATCGAGGATGGCATTCTCCACTACCGCGATCCCGGCGCGGGGACCGACGTCAGCGTCAACATCGCGTCGTCTGCGTCTTCGGCGAGCGGCGCGACACCGGTGCATTTTTCGGGCGCCGGGCGCCTGCGCAACAGCGCCTTCGCGATCGAAGGCAACGCCGAATCCTTGCTTGCGCTCGAGGATCGCCACCAGCCGTATCGGCTCCAGGTCAAGGCGCGCGCCGGCGACACCAATGCCCAGTACGATGGCACCGTCATCCCTGCCAGGCTCGACAGCGTCGACGGCATGCTGATGCTGCAGGGACGCGATCTGTCGCAGCTCTATCCGATCATTCCAGTGCCGTTTCCGTGGACGCCTCCCTATCGCCTGAGCGGCCGGCTGAAACACGACAATGCGCTGTGGTCGTTCCACCAATTCACCGGCAAGGTCGGCGACAGCGACCTTGCGGGCAGATTCGACGTCGATCGCAGTGGAGAAAGACTGCTGGTCGACGCCGACCTGGTGTCGCAGTCGCTCAGCTACAGGGATCTGGGGGGGCTGATCGGGCTGCCGCCGGCCGCCGAAACGCCGAGCGTGAAAAGTGCGGCCCAAAAAAAGGAAACGGCCAAGCGCGCGCAAACCGGACGCGCGCTGCCGACCAAACCCTACGATCCGAACCACTTGCAGGCGATCGACGCGAAAGTCCATCTCAAAGGCAAGCGGTTCATGGCTTCGGATCTTCCGCTGGACAACCTGAACGCGGTGCTCGATTTGCACGGAGGCATCCTTACGCTGCAACCGCTCGATTTCGGAGTTGGCGGCGGGCATGTCGTCTCGACCCTGGTGATTGACGCCCGCGAAAAGTTGTTGCGGACCAAAGGCGAGATGACGGTGCGAAATGTGGAGCTCGGCAAGATCCTGCCCAAGCTCAAGCCGCCGCAAGGGAGCGCTGGCAAGGTTGGAGGTCGGGCTCACTTCGTCGCGACCGGCAATTCGATTGCCGACATGCTGGCCACGAGCAATGGCGAAGCGGCGCTGATCAGCTGGGGCGGTGAAGCGAGCGAGCTTTCGATCGTATTGACCAATCTGGACCTTGCGCGCGCTGCACAGCTGCTGCTGAAGGGCGATGAGAAAGCAGCGATCCGATGCGTCGTGGCCGATTTCGTCGCCGAGGACGGGCGCTTGGCTGCCAAGACGCTGGTGATCGACACCGATGCCGAAAAAATTGTCGGGGGAGGCAACATCGATTTTGCGAAGGAGCGCTATGACCTGACGCTCAATGCCGAGTCGAAGCGCCCGAGCCTTCTCGCCCTGCGCGGTCCGATTGTCGTCGACGGCAGCTTCAGCGCACCGCAAGTGCACCCGGCGGTGGGCCCGCTCGCAGCGCGGATAGCAAGCTCGGTCGCCCTTGGCGCGCTGAATCCGCTAGCCGCCTTGCTGCCGCTGATCGACACCGGGGGCAGCAAGGACGCCGACTGCAGAGGACTGATGCAGGAGGCCAAGGAAAACGTGCAAGCGCGAAACCCGGTTCCGGCTCGCGGCGCGGCGCTCGAGCTGTCGTCCAAGCGATAGCGTCCATAGACCACTGGCGTCGGCCTCGACAAGGGCGTAGGCTGATTTTCGGCTGCATGCAGGGCTGGATCATCCAATACGCCACGAGGGGACGCACATGGGAACACTATCGAAATACCTCGGCCGACTTCAAACCGTTGCCATCGGCAAGCAGCGCCTGGCAGTAGTTGCCGTCGTCGTTGCGATGCTGGCCGCGGGCTGCGTCCAGCAGCCGGAGCGCGGCTCGGTGGCGAGCGTTTCGCCGCCGCCTCCGCCTTGGACGCTCCAGACGTCGACGATGCGCTGGAACGACTATGCATGCGACGTCATCGCGCGCAACCAGGCCGGGCAGTTCCCGGCGGCGCGCACGCTCGCCTATGTCAATCTGGCGATCAACAATGCGATTATCGTTGCGCGCCAGCAGGGTCGCCGGCCCGACGGCGCGATCAGCGGAGCCGCCGCAACGACGCTGGTGGCTTTTTTTCCCAAGGAGGAGGAAGCGATAGGCCAGCGCCTGGCCGGTGAAATGGCGGCGATGGGAATCGACGGACAGGCGGAATTCGCCGCGGGCGTGGATGTCGGCCGCTCGGTCGCGACGGTCGTCATTGCGGCTGCCAAGTCCGATCGGTCCGATCTGGTGTGGGCCGGCCCGCTGCCGGCCGGCGCAGACAAATGGTCGAGCCGGGCACAACCGCCGCGCCCGCCGCTGGGGCCTCGGCAGGGCGAGATTCGCCCATTCTTTCTCGCCAGCGGCGCCGACTATCGGGCCCCGCCGCCACCGGGCTACGACTCACCGGCATTTCGCGCCACGCTCGCCGAAGTCCGCGCGATTTCCGACCGCCGCACCATCGAGCAATTGCGCATCGCGCAATACTGGGAAGGCCTGTCGGGCTCGTTCAACGCGGGCTACTGGAACGATGTTACGAAAAGGGCGATCGTCGCGCACAGGCTTGGCGAGGCCGACTCGGCGCGGGTGCTCGCGCTGGTCCACATGGTCGCCGTCGATGCGACCATTGCCTGTCACGATTCCAAGTACGTGTACTGGGTCCCCCGGCCAACCCAGCTCGATCCGGGAATTCACCTGGCAATCGCCGTGCCGAATCACCCGTCGTACCCGAGCAATCATGCATGCATCTCTGGCGCCATCGGCCTGGTCCTCGACGCGCAATTCCCGGACGAGGGCGGCCGATATTTCGCGATGGCGCGCGAAGCGGGCGAATCCCGCATCTATGGCGGCATCCATTACCGGATCGACGTCGATGAGGGATTCGTGATCGCGCGCAAGGTCGCGGCGCGCGCGCTGGCGACCGGAGTTCCCGTCGACCGGCCGTTCGTCCCGACCGGGAGCTAGGTCCGAAGCGAACGGCCTAGCTGACTGCCTGCCGCATCCGCGCGCTTCGCCGCTGCAAAGCGCCGACGGCGATCATCAGCGTCAGCGAGATCGCTATCAGCATAGTCGCCGCCGCGGCGATGGTCAGACTTATGTTGTCGTTGATGCCGGCGAACATCTGGCGCGGCAGCGTGCGCTGCGCGGGGCCAGCCATCAGCAGGACGACCACGACCTCGTCGAACGATGCCGCGAACGCGAACACCGCGCCCGACGCCACGCCCGGCAGGATCAAGGGCAGCATGACGCGGCGAAACGTCGTGAGCTGCGAGGCGCCGAGGCTTTCCGCCGCGCGGAGCAGCGTGCGGTCGAATGCGGAAAGTGTAGCCAGTACGGTGATGACGACGAACGGAACACCGAGCGTTGCGTGGGCGAGGATGAGGCCGAGGTAGCCGTCGGTGAGGCCCAGCGGCGCGAAGGCGAAGTAGACGCCGACAGCGATGATGACCACCGGTACGACCATCGGCGAGATCAGCATCGCCAGCACCAGCGCCTGCGCTGGAAAGCGCGCGCGCCAGATGCCCAGCGCCGCCATCGTCCCGAGAACCGTGGCCAGCACCGTCGCCGATATGCCGATGATGAGGCTGTTCTGCAGCGACGACAGCCAGAACGACGAAGTGAAGAAGTCGTGGTACCAGCGCAGGCTCAATCCCGGCAGCGGATAGTAGAAGAAAGATCCCGAGGAAAACGACAGCGGCACGATCGTCAGGATAGGCGCGACCAGGAACAGCAGCACTGCGCCGGTCAGCACGATCAGGCCGATTCGGGTGAGCCGCTCGCCAAGCGTTGCGGTCGGGTTTCGCGCCATTGCGTCAGCCCAGCCGCATCCGCTCGACGCCGACCATGCGGTTGTACACCGCGTAGAGCAGCAGTGTCGCGGTAAGCAG
>Ga0163162_10005108_pt1 | contig 12650 bp, 9 predicted proteins | sample S55metaG_FD_115310 | JGI IMG/M metagenome (GOLD analysis project Ga0163162, IMG submission 115310) | Switchgrass rhizosphere microbial communities from Kellogg Biological Station, Michigan, USA - S5-5 metaG | ecosystem: Host-associated > Plants > Roots > Rhizosphere > Soil | place: USA: Michigan...
CCGTCCATCTCGTTGAGCAGCTTGTTGAGCAACGATTCTTCGCAAGGTCCTCCCATCCTTTCGCGAGTTCGCGCGATCAGATCAACGTCCTCGATGACGACCATGACCGGCTGCAACGGGCGGGCAAGACTCATGTAAGCGCCGAGCAGCGCGACTTGCGCCGCCGTGATGATCAGCGTGGTGTGGCCGGGCAAATTGCTGGCCAGATAGCGGATCGTGTGAGTCTTGCCGGTGCCGGGCGGACCGTAAAGCAGGATGCCCTTGCGGGTTGACTGCCCAAGCTTGCGAAGCTGCGCGCGATTTCCCACGAAGTTCAGGATATTGCCGTCGAGTAATTTCAGTGTGGCTTCGGGCAGAATCACGTTCTCGCGCCTCACCGGCGGCAGCTTGTGGACCATCAGTCCCCGCGAGCTTCCCCGATAATTCGAGTCGGCATCGAACGAGAGCACCTTGCCGCGATAGGCTCGCGCCGTGTTCACGGCGTTCTCGAGTTCCGAGAAACAGCGCTTGACGAACGCCGCGCCGATCGCGCCCGCGGGCACGGAAATCTCGACACGAACGCCGGTTTCCTGGTCGTATTCGCGATGGGCGGAGAGCAACACCGCATAGCGCAACTCGTCCACTATACAGAGCCACAAGCCGTTGTGCAGGCACTTGACCGGTTCGGTCTCGCCGATGTCGACATCATAGTACTGAGCCGGGGCGATGCCGTGTGCGACGTCGCCATACTTGCCAAGCGCCGAGAAGGTCAGCGTCTCGTAGCGGTGGCGCTCGTGAATGCCGAAGAACCGGATCGGAGCGGCCGAGAACAGATTGTCGATCGCCGTTTGCACGTCGGCGCGCATATGTCCCGGAAATTGCCGCGAGGTCGCGACCATCTGGTCATCGGGCACGCCGGCGAAATGCCACTCCAGCGCTTCGCTGGCGAACCTGAACTGCTTGGTTCGGGAGATGTCCGCGACATTGTCCGCGACGGCCAGCGTGCAGTCGTCGCAGATGGCCGCTGTCTTGCCGGCCAGCCGAACCTGGTTCTCGCCGGCAAAGTCGCCGCACAATTTGCAGGAATTACCTCCGGCATCGTCGCCTGCCTCGGCCGTCACCAGCAACGAGTGTCCGGATGCTTCGATGCGCTGTTGAGCGGTCTGAAACAGCACCTCGGCGACCGCGCGCGGATAGGTCCCGCACACGGCCTTCCCTCTCCTTTCGACCGTCGCCATCACAGAATTGGCGTCGTTCGACGACTGGCCAAAGACAGAGCGGACAAGGCCGACAACGAAATCCTGTGGCGTCTGGTCGTCGTCGTAAATGACGAGCTGGAGGTAATCGGCCTGAGCGGGAAGGGGGCGCATTGAAGGGTTACTCCTGAAAAATTACTGAGCGTCCGAGATTGACAGTGTGGAACATAACAAGAACAATGTCACGTCTTTTCGCGCTATGGTTGTAGGAATTTCGCCAGGGGCGGCGACGATGAAACTGGTGGCATCGGCTGCGCGGCCGAGCGCGTACCGGGTTGGCGGGATTTAGGTCAGCGCCCGCCGGTCCCTGCAGCAGCGACATTGCGCAATTCGAAGCGGCCGTCCGTCAATCGGCAGGCAACCCCTATGCCGGTCTGACCGCGCGTCAGTCCATCAGTGCTCAACTCGACCGCCAGCCGACGCCCGACTCTGTGAGGCGGTCCGAGAAACGGCTGAAATCCGAATTTTCCGCAAATATGGCGCGCGCAAAGCGACTCGACGCCAGAGGCGATGCTGTGGGCTGTAAAGCCGCTCTCGACGCTGCGAAGAAGATGTACATCCTCTAATCCGGCGGCAAACCTCGGGAATAGGATGTCCAGGCGCCGGTTGCCGGTGCCGATTGGGTTTTTCGAGCGCAACCGTCTCCGACGCGTTCCGGATCGTCCGCCGCTACAATGAATTCGCTTCGATGATGCTGACACGCACTCTGCGTCGCAGGCCTTAGGAACAGATCCAAATGATCAGCACCGTCAGCGGAATGCCGACACTGACGGCACCGCCAATCATCGACGCAAAAGCAAGAAGCAAATTTTCTTCAGGACGCAACTCACGCCCGGTCATGACGTCGCTCCACGAGCCCCCACGGATATGCCCGTTGCCCAGGGATAAACAATCAAAAGTGGCTGGAGTCGGGATCAGTTTCTGACGTTATTGGTATTGCAAATGCAGGCCCGAACCAGAGCACGCAGGCTGAGCGGCTATGGTTAAAAAAAGGTTAACGGCGCAAAATAGCGCTGTCGTTGCCCCGATCATGCCGCGTGTTTTCCCACACAAATGCTGATCGCTAAGCCAGTTGCAGCCGATAGAATCTCGTGTCCACGGCCATCAACGGAAACGTCGGAGGCAATGAACGCACGTCGATCGGTACGAAACCGTTCTTCTCATAGAAGCGGTGGGCGGCGACGAATTGTTCTGTCGTGCCGAGATAGATGGACTTGAGGTGCTTTTGGCGGGCATGGACAAGCAGAGATTCCAAGAGCTTTGCGCCGACCCGCACTGACGGACCGCGACACCTTTCGGCAACGAACATTTTTCTGAGGGCGGCCTGCCCGTTCTCGATATCCCGCAGGCCGATAGTCCCCACGATATCGTTTCCTTGTTCGGCGACCCAGAAGTCTCCCGAGCCCGCCTGATAAAACGATGGGATCGCCCGGAGGTCCGGCTGGTCCTCTGCGGTTATCGGAATATCGAATTCTTGCCGCTGAATGCTCAGAATGAGTTCGAGCACCGCCTGCTCATGTTTCGGGTGAAACCGGCGTATCCGCACGTCTCCTGCAACGCCCCCTGAAGGCTGGATAGTCGGCTGCGAGCGCCGCGCACCTGTGTCTGGTTTCCTGGTCATGTCTGGATCGAACTGGTGTTAGCGCGAAGCAGGCCCGGCGCCGCGCGCCAGGCCGCTCTCGCGTCCGGATTACTTTTTGCCGCCGCCTACGTTGGTCTCGCGTTCGCAACCGATCGACGTCTTGCTGAATTGCGGGACGCATCCGAGGATTGCCGTGGCCTTGGCTTTCAAGACCTTGCCGAGATCATCCTCTTTCTTTTCGTACTTTGTCTTGTAATCGATATTCTCGGCGGGCTGGCCAGACTGCTGCTTGCCGGTCATGCCCTTGAGATAATCGGCGGTAGCCTTTGCCTGTATGTAGCGTTGATAGATCGCGTCAAGCTTCGCCTTATCCTTCGGGCCGAGGCTATTGAGGTCGGCTTCCACCTGAGCGAGGGCCTTGTCGGCTTCGTCTGCTTTTTTCCGAAGGTCGTTCATTTCCTGCACGACCTTTGGCGGGCAGCCCTTTGACGTAATGTTGGACAGTGAGCAGCCGCTGCCCGATTGTTGCGTGCCACTTAACGATGTTGACGTGCTTGACGGGGTTGGTGTCGCGGTGGCCGCGGGTTTTTCCTCCTTCTTGGCCTCGCATTGGACTGTGATGGAGGAGCCCGAAACGCCGCTCTGCCTTTGGCACGGCTGCGAATCGCCTTTTGCGATCACTTGCCAGCTATACGTGCCTTTCTTTTTGACCATCACCCACCCGCTGCCCTTCGAAATGTATTCGGCGCTGCGGTCGCCGGTAATGTCTTTTGAAGTGGTATCCAGGATGACGACCTTGAGGGGCGCGCTGCCGGTGTTGTTCACCGTCAGTTTCCAGCTGTCGTCGGCGGTAGCGGTGCCGGCGCCGAACGAGGTCGCGATGAGAAGCGCTGCGGCAGCTTTCGATATCGTCACTACTGAGGCGTTTCGGATTGTGAAATGCATGGGGATCGATCCTCCGTGACGGTCTATCAAACCAACGGGCGATCAGCCGTCTGGGTGTGGGAAATATTCAAACAATTTAAGATTGTATGACGCCATAGCATAATTCGCTCGACACGCTGCGGATCATTCAGGGAGCTGCCGCTCCCTGCGATCCGAACCTACTTTGCAGGCAACTGCGCTCGCATCGCGTTGGTTAGTCTATCGGTCTATTCGTAGTACCAGCCGTGTTTTCCCGGCGCAGATCGAACCGCAGCGCCAGACGCCGCCGGCCCCCCGGGGCCTCCCGGCCCCCCAACGCTCTGCCGGAATTCTTGCTGGCGAACAGCCGGTGATCTCTGCTGCGTTTGCTGTTCGAAGAGCATCGTCGGGTTTTGCACACAGGTAGCGATCAGGCCGCTAATCGTGGCCTGGCATTGTTGAAGGGTGCTAAAGGAGCAATTCGGACTGCCGCCTTGCTCTCGCATGCACCACGGATAGTCCCGCGCCATGCTTGGCGCGCTACTTGCGCTAAGGATCCCAACGGAAAGGATCCCAACGGACGCCATCCAAACCAAACGCACGTTCAATACTCCCTCGGTGATTTGGTCGGTCTTTGGCGCCGGGGCGGATATCAGTTTATCCGCGCCGTGCGCCCATCAAGCCGGCTCAAGAGTGATGGCCATGCTGCTTTTGAACGTTGAAGCCGAAGTTCTTGCCGCCCGACGCATTGCCGGTATCGTTCTGAACTTTGTAGTCCAGTTGGAATTGGGCGAACGACAGCGAGACGTTTTCATCGAGCGAGGGGGATCCTCCCTCTCCGATCCAATCCACCTTCGTGACCATGATGTCGGTCAGCGTGACGATCAGATATTCAACCTTCTGGTCGCCGTCATTCTTGCGGCAGGTGATTTTCCCGTTCTTGATGTGCTTTCCGGTCACACAGCACTGGTAGAGGGTGACTGAGGCCTTGTCGCAGATCTTCTTGAGGTCGATATCCTTGACTTCGACCTTCGTCGACTGGCCGCCCTGGTTAACGTCCCATTTGACGTTGTTTACCGTGTGCCATTCCCAATTCTTGATTTCGATCTCACCTGCATGCGCGAAATCCAAGGACTCGCCTTCGATCCCGTCAAGTTTCAAAAACATCTCCGCCATACAATTCCCCTGTAGGTTGATATCCAAGATTAACCCGATCCAAGATCGGGCTTTCAGGCGTTATACCCGGCCTGTTGGTCGCATACTCAAGCGACCAAGTTCAAATTTATTTTGCGACCGGCAAGCGTGAAACGAGACGAAGGCCGATGTCCATTCCTTCGAGCTGGAAGTGGGGCCGAAGCTCGAAAGTGGCGGAATAATATCCCGGGTTTTCCTCGTTCTCGACAATCTTGATCGCGGCACCGGCTAGCGGCCGGCGGCATTTAGTCGCCTCGGTGGAGTTGATCGGATCGCCGTCGACATATTCGCTGATCCAGTTGCTCAGCCATCTTTGCAGCTGTTCCTTTTCGTAATAGGAGCCCACCTTGTCGCGCACGATGCACTTCAGGTAGTGCGCAAACCGGCAGACCGCGAACATATAGGGCAAACGCGACGACAGATTGCTCGAGGCTGTGGCGGCCGGATTGTTCTGATAGGCGCGCGGCTTGAAAAGCGACTGTGCGCCAATGAAGGCGGCACGGTCGGTGTTCTTGCGATGGATCAGCGGAATCAGTCCCGCCTTGGCGAGTTCTGCCTCGCGCCGGTCCGTGATCGCAATCTCGGTCGGGCACTTCAGGTCGACGCCGCCGTCGTCCGTCGGGAACGTATGGCTCGGCAAATCCTCAACCTCGCCGCCGGACTGCACGCCGCGAATTCGGGCGCACCAACCATATTCCTTGAATGCACGGTTGATGTTGGCCGCCATGGCGTAAGCGGCGTTCATCCAGGTATATTTTTCACCTTTGTGGCCGTCGGTATCTTCCTCGAAGGCAAATTCCGCCACCGGCTCGGTCTTTGCGCCATAGGGCAGCCGGGCCAGAACGCGCGGCATGCACAGTCCGACGTAGCGGGCGTCATCGGAATCGCGCAGCGATTTCCAGGCGGCATATTCGGGCGTGTCGAACAATTTGCTGAGATCGCGCGGATTCATCAGTTCGTTCCACGAATCCATTCCCATCAGGGTAGAATCCGCCGCGGCAAAGAACGGCGCATGCGCCGCGGCTGCGATCTTGCTCATATCGCGCAGCAACTGCACGTCGGTCGGTAGATGGCTGAACGAGTAGTCGCCGATCAGGCAGCCGTATGGATGCCCGCCCAGTTGTCCGAATTCTTCTTCATAGATCTTCTTGAACAGCGCGCTCTGGTCCCAGGCGGCGTTGGGATATTGCCGTAAATGCCGGTACAATTCGGTTTTGGAAACATCCATCACCCGAATCTTCAGCATCGCGTCGGTTTCGGATTGAAACACCAGATGGGCGATGCCGCGCCAGGCGCCTTCGATCTGCTGAAACTCAGGCGCATGCAGGATCTCATTGACCTGCGCCGACAGCTTCTTGTCCAGTTGCGCGATCATCTCCTCGATCGTGTCGAGGACGTCCGTCTTGATCACGCTGGCATCGACCAGCGCCTGGTCGACCAAGGTCTTGACGGCATTCTCGACTTCCGTCGCGGCCCGCTCGGTGCGAGGCTTGAAGCTTTGCTTCAGTAGTGCCGAGAAATCGTCGGCTTCCCGCGATTGAACCGGCAATTCTTCGTGGGGACGGACAGTTTCAGTCGCCATAACGACGATCTCCAAATGTGAGATGCTTTAGGATTTGTTCCCGCCATCTGTTGATTCAGCGCGGTTCTTCAATGCCAACATGAGCTGTGGGTCGGCCAAGAGCTTCTTAAGCGATTCTTCGGCCGCGACTTTACCGTCCATGTAGCGCATCAGGTTCGCCAGATGGGTTCGTGCCTCGAGCAATTTGGCCAATGCCGGCACCTGCCTGGCGACTGCGGCCGGATCAAAGTCCGCCATCTTGTTGAACTGAAGATTGACCGACATCTTCTCATCGGAATTTTCGGAGAGCTTGTTCGTCACGCGAAAGCTGACGCCGGGCTGGATGGCCGCCATCCGGTTGTCGATGTTGTCCATGTCGATGTCGAGGAATTTGCGGTCCTTGATGTCGACTTTTTCTACGCCCGGGCTGTTGCCCGACAGGTCGGACATCACGCCCATCACGAACGGGAGCTCGATCTTCTCCTCGACGTTGGTCGGATCGTCATAGGTAATGTGGACGCGTGGCGGACGATTACGCTTGATGAACCGCTGACCGCTTTGCTTCGCCATAAGAGTGCCTCTGTCTGTTCAATTCGATTAGGTTATCAATTGGGTCTGTTGCCAGCGTATGTGCTTGATTAATAGTCTTTTTTCCCACAACGTCAATGCTCGGTCAGGGGCTCGGCCGCAGCCGCCAAGACATTTCGGCGTGATCCGCCGGGCAGCGCTGGCAGCGTCCGCGCGGGGCGGTGGCAGTTCGCCAGCTTCGGCGAGACGCGGCGGGCGTTTGAGGGCACGTCGGCATCCTCCCGGCTTAACGTCCAGGCGGACGCTTGAGCCAGGTCTGCCAAACCCGTTTGCCGGCGCCAGGCCTTCACACTGGCCGGCAGATCCGGCGTGCCACGAGGCGCCCGCAGCATATCAGCGCCATGCGGCTCGCTTCTTGGACTTAAGCGACGGAGCGGGGCAAATTTTTGCAGTGATGTCATCGCATAGAAGACGGTGTCATCGAATAGAAAACCAAGTAAACTCAATTGGATAACCTTAGGTGAGAAAAGAGGGTTGAAGGCCATCCATGAGCACAAAGAAGCCGTGAGCGATCGTCATGTGTTTGTCCCGCGCGTCGCATTGACGCGTGTCATTGGTCTCGTTCCGCGTTTGATCGGTTCAACGGACCGGAGAGATTTTCACTCGGCCGCTACGACGGCATTGCCGCCCGTGGCGGGAAGGAGAGCCTGCATGAATCATTGTCTTAGGGCGCTGCTGCTGATCGCTGCCACCTGCTGGGGTGGCGCATGGTCGGTTTCGCGAGCCAACGATTCATCGGCGGAACTCGGGGTCGGCGGGCTCACATTTACCAAGAACGCCGAAATATCGATCGAGTCAGAACAACTGACGATTACGCTCGACGCGGTCACCGTCCGCTACACTTTTCTTAACCATAGCACCAAGCCGGTTACCCTGACGGTGGCGTTCCCGTTGCCCGATATCGATCTCGCGGACGCTGCGAACATTGCGTTCCCGGCCGCCGACCCGCTGAACTATGTCGGGTTCTCGACCAAGATCAACGGCAAGCCGATCTCGTTCGTCACCAACCAGCAGGCCTTTCTCAACGAGAAAAACGTCACGGCAAAACTCACCGAAATGGGCATTCCGACGTTTCCGGTCGGGGCGCAACAGCTCAAGATCAACGAACTGCCGCAGAAGACACGCGAACGCGCGGTGGCGGAAGGCCTGTTGGTCGAGTCCGGAACCAACGATAAGGGATTGCCGCTTTACGACGCGACCTGGACGCTGAAGACGTCCGTGGTGCGGCAGCAAACCTTTCCTCCGGGAAAGCCGATCCTGGTGGAGCACCGGTACCGCAGCAGCGTCGGCATGAGCTTCGACAGCATCCTCCGCCCAAGCCTGCGTCAGTCCAAGGCGCTGCGGCCGGAGGTGCAGCGGTACAAGACCACATACTGTGCCAGTGACGATTTCCTCAAACTGGTCGATGGTCTGGAAAGCTCGGATAAGGCAAGGAGAGCTCGGATCGTCGAGCGACGGATCAATTATGTGCTGAAAAGCGGCGCCAACTGGGCCGGGCCGATCAAGGACTTTCATCTTGTGGTCGACAAAGGCCAGCCCGATCGCATCGTCAGCTTTTGCGGCCAGGGGATCCAGCAAATCTCCCCGACCCAGGTCGAACTGCGGGCGGCGGATTTTACGCCGACGCAGGATCTTCACATCCTGATTCTCGGTCCGAAATAGGTGATGGGGAGCACCGTGTGGCGGAACGTCGTTATTTTTCCAGATTGAACGACTTGATGCTGCCGTTGACGGATTGTCCGGACTTCGAGGCTTCGTCGGCTACGCGTGCGAAAACCTGATCGGCCATGCCGAGTTCGAGTGAACCCGGCTGCGGCGGTTTCAATGCGTCGAGAGGCTTGTTGGTCACCAGCGCGAACAGCAGTTGCAGCCTTGGCGGTCCCGCGTCGCCTCGCTTCAGGTTGATCGTGAACGACCTGGTATCGCCATCACCTTTGAGCAGCGACGTCAGGGACAGTACGACGCCCTCGTGGTCGACCATCAGCAGCTCGACATTGCGATTGCCGAAATCGCCAACGAAGCCGCTGACATAGCCGTTGCTGCGCAGGTTTCCTGCGCTGACATCGAGGCGCGGCGCCGGACCTCGCTGATTGCGAAGGCGGGCGAGGAAGCTGATGGCGCCGCATTGCGGGGCCGTGACGGCGTGATAGCCGACCGACGCCTCGAATCCGTTGACGCGCTTGAATTCGTAATCGAGTACCGCGAACGGCGCCGCCGTGCGGCCGTAGCCTTCGAGCGTTGCGCTGCCTTCCGCGACCGTAACCGGCGTGACAAAGAAACAATCGCCGCCGTCATAGGAGGTGACGAACTGGCGAATACGCTCCGCCGGATCGCTGGGCGGACGGTCGGTCGTGGAAAGTCTTCCGGGTTCGCTCTTGGCGTTGGCCTCGGTCAGCCGCTTGGCCTCCTCGGCACGCTGCCGGGCCAGTTTCTCGGCGGCGGTGCGCCGCGCATCTTCGGCCCGCTGCGCATCGATACTGGAGTCGGCATTGAGCGCAGGCGGACGCGCGGTGGCGGTCTCGGCAAGCGTTGCCGGGCCAGAGCCTCGCGAAAAATAATACCAGGCGCCGCCAACACAAAGCAGCAGCGCAGCGGCGAGCCCGCCGATGGCCAGTACCTTTCGCTGTGCAATAGCTGTCACAGGCCCGGCGAGCGTCGATGACGTCACTCGCTCCGCGACAGCGTCCGGCCGCCACGCCGCGACCGCCGCCATCGACTCCGGCCGATCATTGGGATCGGGTTGCAGCATCCTCTCGATGAGAGGGCGGAACTGCGCGTCGATCGCCTTGAGGTCCGGCACGGTACGGCGCTTTTCAAGGACTTCGAATTGGCTGCCGCCCATGTTGATCGGTTGTCCCGACATGCACTCTGCGAGCACGAGGCCAAGACTGTAGATGTCGGATTTCGCCGACACGTCGCCGCCGAAGAGCCCAAGCTGCTCCGGCGAAACATAGTTGAACTTGCCGGCAAAGCCGGAGCCGATGATGGTTCCGTCATTGTTTTTGGTCGAGCGCGCGATGCCGAAATCGATGATCTTCGCGAGACCGAGGTCGCTGCCGGGGATCAGCACGTTGTCAGGCGAGAGATCGCGGTGAATGATGCCATGCCGGTGCGCGGCATCCAGTCCGCTCGCCAAGCGCTCCTGCAGATTGCGCACGGCGTCAAAAGACAGCGGGCCCTGCTTGAGCAAGTCGGAGAGCGGTTCGCCGTCGACGAATTCCATCGCGAGGTAGTGCCGCCCGGTGCCTGGATCCAGCGAAAATATGTAATAGCGAACGATGGCGTCGTGGTGAATGTAGTGCAGCGCCGATGCCTCCTTGCGGAAGAGGGCGAGCGCCATCGTGTTGTCGGCAAGATCCGTCCGCATCACCTTGATGGCCACCACGTCGCCGGTTTCGACGGCGCGGCCGCGGTAGATTTCTCCCATGCCCCCCGAGGCGATGTGCGTCTCGATTTCAAATATGCCGTTCAGCCGGGTGCCGGGGGCCAGGCGCCCGCTCGAAGCATTTGGGGAATACATGTCGGACATGTCGGCCTATCCCCGGGTGGCGCTTGGCGCCGCGGCTGATACGGCCGGGTCGAAGCGAACCACCACTGTCGTCACATTGTCGGTCGCGCCGCGATCGAGGGTCAGGTCAACCAGCAGGTCGCAGGCGCGCTGCGGCGGGTTGTCGTTCGCCAGCGCGAGGATCTCGCGATCGTCGACGTGGTTGGTGAGTCCGTCGCTGCAAATCACGAAGATATCGCCGGGCTCGAGCGCCCCGTTGGTCATCTCGAGTTCGGGATCGTCATAGGTGCCGATCGCGCGCGTGATGACATTGCGCCGCGGCCAGGCGCGGGCTTCCTCGGCGCTCAATTTGCCTTCCGCGACCAGCTCCTGCACCTCGGTATGGTCGACCGATAGCTGCTGGATTTCGGAGCTGCGAATGCGATAGATCCGGCTGTCGCCCGCCCACACACAGGCGAAGAATTCCTGATAGATCAGGAGCACCGCAACGGTGGTCCCGATAATTTCACCGTCATGCGCGCCTGCGAGTTTCATCAGGTGGCTATTGGCATCGACGAGCCGTGCCTCGCAATTGGCCAACAGTTCGGCAGCCGACGATGCCGGGGGTATCCGCGCCAGTTCCTCGACGACGATCCGGCTCGCGAGGTCTCCGGCGCTATGGCCGCCCATGCCGTCAGCGACCGCCCACACGCCCGAGTGCGCCGACACCAGATGGCTGTCTTCGTTTTGCCGGCGAACCTTGCCGACATGGGTGGCGGCGCCAGATTCGAACCATGAAAGTGTCTGTTCCATGTCGCGATCTTTCATGTCGCCGGTGTGGCTCCAGCCTCGACGGCCGAAAATTGCCCGGTCAGCATGGCCGCAAACAGGAAAGGATCCGGCATCCGCTTCCCACAAAGCGCGAACGGTGCGAAGTCCTCTCCGCCGACGGTCCACCAGCAGCTTGTCGCAGCATAGATCCGTTCATGATCGGCGGCGCGAAGCGATCCGAACAGATCCGCAAAAGGCCGATCCCCCGCCATGACGCCGAGGGTCCCATCGCTTTCTACAATCATATCCGCTGTCGATGCCTTTGGCAGCTCGGCCTGCAGCGGCGCGGCGAGTGCCTCAAGCTCGGCCATGGTCATTTCGAAGGTCTTGTCGTGGTCCAGTGTCGAAATCAGAAACTCCTCGGCACCCTTGAACCACTCGTCCTGCGCATCGATTTCGGGCGGCGGGATTGCCGCTCCCTGGTCGGCGCAGGCGAACAAGGTCAGCGGAAAGTAACGGCCGACCCCGTCGAGCGAGGGCATGAAGGCGCCGATGACGCTGGCGCCGCAAAGCTCCGCGCCGAGCCAGAACCGCCAGATCGGCGCCCTCAGAAATGCATTTTGCCATTGCTCTCCGAGCGTCGCGCGAGATGCCGAGACGCCGCCCTGGACCCAAGGCTCCCACGCGCTGAGGAACTCGCGCGGCGCACCCACGGCAACGAAGTCGCGTTTGGTCGGAAGCTTGCCGTAGAGACTGCATTGCATGAAAATCTCACAGCGAAGGTGGACATTTGAATTCCGCCAGGGCCGGTAGTTGCAGCGGATTGAACACGGTGCCCGTTCCGAGCTGGAACGGAACTTCACGGCCGCCGACGATCCAGCTTGCCGTAATGCTGTTGGCGCGCGGGGTCTTCGAGGCCTTGTCGAGGAGTCGGAAGAGTGCCCACTGACCGGTCCCGCCCGAGATTTCTGAGGGCTGGGCACCGGGCAGCGGCGGGTCTTGAACGAGCGATACGGCCGTCTTGCCGGCTGCTCCCGGCCATTGTACCGCGACCGGAGCCGGGTTTGGCTGATTGGAAGAACTCACCGGAAGGCCGTTGACTTCCAGTTTCGCGGTGAGCCCGCCCTCGGCGAGCACTGGCGGCGTGATGCTCAGGCTGATCTGGGGAACGTTGCCATTGGTCGGGAAGAACGCGTCGCGAATCCGCGCCGCGCGCTGAAACTGCCGCAAGGTTTCAACCGACATCAACTTCGCGACCGGATTCTCCTGACGCCATTTCCATTCGCGCTGCGAAGTGTCGGCGTATGTATCGAGGTATTTCTTGAAGAA
>Ga0163162_10005110_pt1 | contig 12649 bp, 13 predicted proteins | sample S55metaG_FD_115310 | JGI IMG/M metagenome (GOLD analysis project Ga0163162, IMG submission 115310) | Switchgrass rhizosphere microbial communities from Kellogg Biological Station, Michigan, USA - S5-5 metaG | ecosystem: Host-associated > Plants > Roots > Rhizosphere > Soil | place: USA...
AGTTGCTGTGTTCCTGGCTCCGCCCCCGTTTTGAAGAGCGTAAGCGCCTGTTTGGGCATCGCCTCGCTCGTGCTCGGAGATGTCAGCGATCCAGACTTGTGATCTACCTCAATCAGGGCCGCAACTGTATTAGCGGTCCCTGAAGCTTGGGGAAGTTGCGTGTGCTGAGCGCCTGGACTCCAGCGTTGTGCTCACCGTTGAAGCGGGTTACTGTGGTGGGACAACCTCCCGCTTGAGCGGCCCGGGGCGAACCAAACCATAAGCCGAGGTGGTACGTGTGGATTGGCTCGGTCGCTGGGTTCATTGACGCATCCGGGAACGGAGGTCGATTGTGTACGACGGGAGCTGGCTGGCCGCCGGGGGGCTGCGCTACTATGAATGTCTCGATGTTGAAGCGCCCCACAAAAAGCTGGTGACCCTCTCCCTGATCATCGGTCTCGATGTCGCCCTGATACCAAGCTAGGCCAAAAGGCGCATTGGGATTTTGGATCACAAAGAAATCAAACTCTTGATGCGGTGGAAGCCCCCTTACGTCGACGGTCATCACCTCAACAGGCCCGAGAGACATGACTCTCACGGCTGCGTTGGCGTTCGGGATGCAATTGGCGGCTACGGCACCAGCTGAGCGCACCATTTGGAAGTCGATCCTGTTATTGAAGGCTCTTGCGACGACTGCTTCGTTTGCCGCGACTGTTTCGTCGGCCGCGACTGTTCGCACCGGCCCTCCAAGGGACATTCCAATTAGGGCCAGCAGACCCCCCGCGAGCCCCAAAAACACTGCAGATACTTTTCTCGCTTTTTTCATTTGATAATTTCCTTTCACTTCCCTCGGTGATTGACCTTGCGACCACGGATCTGAAAGCGAAGAAGAAAGGACCGAGAGAAAGAGCCTTTCTTGCCCTAACCCCGGATTCAGATTATCCAATTTCAGATAGATCCAACGGGAGTGTCGATAGGACTTTAGTCGTACGTCCCCCCCGTCTGAGCAATACTACATCCGCCCCTAGTCCTTCCTACGCGTAAATCTGTGACGGTGTCACCGATTGAATCGCGGACTTATCCAACGGGACGGGCGTAAAATCGGTCTTAACTATCCACCGATTTTTGCCGTGGAATCCCTGACACTCGCACGGCGAGATAAAAATTACTTCTGGCGCCGGCGATTTGGCGAATGCCGACGCAACTACAAATACCAATAGAGCGAACGGTGCGCCGGCTGCACTTAGCTTGTCAGCGATGACTTCCCAGTATTTCATGTTGCTACGCCGTCTCAGGCAAAATCGATTTATGAACGATGAAGAGAAAGCGTAGCAAACGAACAGCCGTTAGAGAAGATCGACCAATGTTGTTGAGTCCCCGCGAGTCACAGGTTGTTGAACTAATGGGTAAGGGCTTGAGCAGAGCCGAAATCTCAAATCGCTTAGGAGTATCTAAGGAACGATCTCAAGTATCGGCTCGAACAAGAGGCCGTAGAAATTGTGGGCCTGATCTGCACATCTACGATCAGCCGATTCCGGCAGGACAACACGTTTTGATCGTGGACACGCCGACAAATGAACATCCGACTTCGATGTCGCTTACCGTGGAGCCAGGGCAGACCTACGCGTTCACCGCCACCCGGGGGTCGGACCAAGGTGTGTCTCTGCTGCGATCGAGACGGACTCCCTAGGCGAGCCGGAATCAATTCGTCGGAGTTCAAGTATTAACCCCCGCGGCTTAACACCGATTTAGACTGCGCGCCTTTGAGCTGCGTGAGCGGCGGACCACTTGCAGCGCGATTACACAACCATCACGGGATTCGAATCCGCTTTCAATACCTCGCGACTTTGTGCGATTTTGCGGAAAGATTGAATTGAAAGGATCACGTGATATGGCACTCCCGCACTTCTCGGTTCTTCACCCGACGTCGACCTTGCGCGTCCCTGTTGTCATTGGTTGTCTTCTGGTTGTGGCAGGCCTCCTGTCGCCGATTGCTACTTTGACCGGCTCCGAGCCGCTCGCCAAAGGAATCCAGGACAACTCTTTCTTCGTCGAGGAGGCTTATAACCAGGAACCCGGCATTGTTCAGCACATCATCAATGTCCCGGCGTTCTTCACGTCAGGCGACAAAGAGGTTTCATTTATCTTCACCCAGGAATGGCCAATTTTCAGTCAGACCCATCAGTTCTCCTACACAATTCCGTACACGTTCACTGAAAGTGAGAACGGTTTCAGAGCCATTTTTCTCAATTACCGATTGCAAGCGCTGATGGAAGGCGAACGCACCCCCGCATTTGCGCCACGCTTTTCTCTCATCACGCCAGCCGGCGACGCCAGCAAAGGTTTCGGACACGACCAGCTGGGCTACGAAATCAATTTACCGTTCAGTAAAATTGTCAGTGAACGCATAACGTTGAACTTCAATGCCGGAGTATTTCTTTTCCCCGACGTAAACGATCGCGACTTGTGGAATTACAATCTCGGCGGAAGCGCGATTTACGCGGTGACCAGGGATTTCAACCTGATGCTCGAAGCAGTCGCCGTCTGGGAAGAAGATGTCGCCGACCCCGCCGAGAGTCTGGCAGCTCCTCCGACGACAAACGATCCCACACGAAGAACCGATCGCACCGTGACAGCGCTTCTTTCTCCCGGTGCGCGTTACGCGTTCAATCTGCCGAACGACTTGCAAATCGTAGTCGGCGTGGCCGTGCCCGTGGGCCTTACGTCCGATTCACCCGACTGGGGGCTATTTTTTTATCTCTCGTTCGAGCATCCGTTTATGCGAGTCGAAGCCCGTCGAACAAAATGAGGGAAGCAGAAGCGTTGACGGCACTGGCGTCTGCGCGAAAGTAGTCGCGACGCTTCCGGTAACACAGATCAACGCAGTTCCGAGTATGGCCGTAATCTTACGCATGCGGTCTAACATGTGGATAAGCCGACAATTTCGCCGGTTATCCAGACTATTAGGCAGCAAGTCCGACCTTTGTCTCAGATTTGACAAGTCTCCTGAGGGCAACTCAGCCCCTTTTCGCCCAACTTGAGGTTTGACCGCCATTTTACTGGTTGTTAGCCACGACTTGCTGAGCAGCTTTGTTAAGTTCCAGTTGATTGCTCACCTTCTGCACCGTAGCGGCGAGAGCTTCAATTTGCTTCTGCTGGCGCGCCGCGGCAGTCTTCAGTTGCGCTATTGTCCCTTGCTGTTCCTCAACTTTGCGGTGCTCTTTCAGGAACTCATTAAGTAACATCGCGTTCACTGCCTCGTAGCGTACCGTGCTGACCTTCCCATCTTCATCACGAACTACCAAATCCGGGTTCACCTTTTCCACTTGTTCAGCGACTAGCCCAAACTGTGGAACACCATCAGGGTCAAGGTCGTGCTTGTAACGAAACGTAACGGGCTTGAGCGCGAGTATTGCTTCGCTCGCTTTGTCCATCGGTTTGATCGCTTCTTTGAACCGGGCCGAGGAGGTGACGGTGCCAAGCTGACCGTTTGAGCCGATGATAACGCCTATTCCGCTTGCAACCGTAACCCCACGGATGCCGGCGACAAACGTGGCAGTCTGCGTGCCTACCTTGCCGATGCGGATCATGTTTGCGTCGCTCGCCAGACCAACGTTGCCGATCTCGATGTTGTTACTGCCGGTGGTGAGATTTGCACCGGCAAAAAAGCCCAGCGCAATGTTGCTGCTGCCGGTTATGAGGTGATGGAGCGCTCCTTGACCCTCGGCTGTGTTGCTGCTGCCGGTTGTGAGGCGATTGAGTGCACCAACACCGGTGGCGGTGTTGCTGTTGCCGATGGTGTTCTGACCGAGTGCATTAAAACCGGTGGCTGTGTTTTTGATGCCTTCTGTGTTGTGAGCGAGCGCAACAACGCCGGTGGCCGTGTTTTGGATGCCGCGTGTGTTGTTAAACAGCGCATCAAAACCGGTGGCTGTGTTTTGGAAGCCGATTGTGTTGAATAGGAGCGCAAAAGAACCGGTGGCTGTATTGGAGTTGCCGGTTGTGTTGCTAAAGAGCGCCTGATAACCGCTGGCCGTGTTGAATCCGCCGCTTGTGTTGTTAAACAGCGCGCGAAAACCAATGGCCGTGTTGTTGAAACCCGTCGTGAGGTTGAATAGCGCATTATCGCCTTCAGCCGTGTTGCTGTTGGGATAACCTCAGTCCGGTGGTGGATCAACCGCTCGGATTGTCGGCGAAAGCGCAAACAAGCCTAGCGCAAGCGCAAGCAGGACGACAGGAAAACCGCGCCGCAAGAGCAACGGATTCATCAAAATTCTTACGCCTAGAAGGCTTCTTGTTAGCTCTTTGCTTGTGCGGCTGACTATTTTGCTGCCCAGAAGCGGACTCCAAATATCTTTCGTGATTGACATAGCCATTTACCTCCAAGTTGTGCGAACGACCCTGTCACTCGCGGATTCCCTGCGGGAAGAAGGCAAGGTAACTTGGCTGGAGACGCCTGACGGACTTAGCGCATTGTCAGCTTCGTCTGGTTTGAGGTGAAGTAAACCTGTTTATAGGCGAGCGTTTAAGGAGCCCTGCTTGATAGTCCTTTACTCTGAAAATGGCGGCGCACTCAGGCAGGCAAGGCTGAAAAGACTGTGGCTGAACCGTCATAAAGGGACGAGATGCTTGGGTGCCTGCAGAAACGGGCCGACTAAAAGACTCGACGCTCTTACTTTGTTTCGCGCAAACGCGGGACGTCACGATGATCATGGCGTGTACCTTTGCGATGAGATAGATTTGTAGATATGGCATCATTACGGCCTGTCGACCACCACACTCGTCAGCAGCTAAACGAACACGTAGCTGCGATTGAAAAAGCCTTCGCAGCGGATGTACTGACTATCATTAGTCCAGTTCTGCCTGGGCTGGAGAACTTGGTAAAGAACGCTGTCGAACTTTTTAAACCGCGTCAGTCCAGAACTGCGGTGATTCTCGATACTCCTGGCGGCGTCGTAGAGACCGTGCGTTTGTGATTGCTGCCAGTGAAAGGAAACTGCTGATGTCTGGCCGACTTTCCCTTGCCTGCGGTGCCGTTGCCTCTATGGCGATGGCGGGTCTGGCGTCCCTCTTCGCGGCTCCCACAGCGGAGCCCGCGCCGGTGAAAAGGGTGCCGATGCCGCTGAACCACTTTGTTTACATCATCCAGGAAAATATTAGCTTCGATCATTACTTCGGCACGTTTCCCGGCGCCGACGGTATACCCAAGGGAGCGAAGTTTGCATACCAGCCGGGGGAGGCGCCGAGCGTGGCGCCGTTTCACCTACACCGAACGTCGATTCCGGCCAGCCTGAACCATAGCTGGCAAGCGGCGCATGTGGCCGCCGACGGCGGCAAGATGGATGGATTTCTTTGGGCTGAATGGCCGCAGGCACTCGCCTTCTATTGGAGAGGGACGCTGCCGACGCCTGATCCGGAGGACATCATGCCGATCGGCGTGACGCCCAAGCAGATTGGGAAAAGCGGCGGAGGCGAGCCACAGCCGTTGGTACGAGCGCGTAACTTGATCCAGCAATTCGATGCCGACCATGATGGCAAATTGGATGCCCAGGAGCTGGCCAAAGCGATTGCCGCAACGCCAACTTTGAACAAGGTGGCCGGAGCCGTCGGCGTAGCTGTCCGCGCGCGGGATTGGCTCCGGCAGTATGATCGCAACAGAGATAAACAGCTTGGTCCATCAGAATTGGCTGCGCTACTGCGGACAGTGGCGCCGCAAAGCGGAGAGGATGAGGCGGTCGTTGCCGGCCAACTGCCAACCATGCACCCTGCGGAACCGCCGACCGGCCCCACGCCCGCTTGGGTAACTAATACACTCTCCTATTATGATTGGCACGAGATCCCCAACTACTGGGAATACGCGCGGCGGTATGTGCTATGTGACGGCTTCTTTTCTTCGTTAGCTGGGCCGAGCGAGCCGAACCATCTTTACACAGTGGCGGCGAAGTCTGGCGGACTAGTCAACAATCCGCCTCCGAACATTGCCGGCCAGGATGGTGTCTACACGTTCCCGACAATGGCTGAGCTGCTGCAGAATTCACACGTCACCTGGAAGTACTATGACGAGAAGCCAAATCCTCATAAACATTCCTTGTGGAACCCGATGCCGGGCTTTCGGCAGTTCCAGCGAAGTCCGGAGTTGATGTCGCACCTGGTCGGACTGGACCAGTTTTATCACGACGCGGAGTCAGGAAACCTGCCGCAAGTGAGTTGGATTGTTCCTACGCTCATAGACAGCGAGCATCCACCGGCTGACTCGGCGCGCGGCATGCGCCACGTGACCGATCTGGTAAACGCCATCATGCGCAGCGACGCTTGGAAGGATACGGTGATTATCATCACATGGGACGATTACGGTGGTTTCTATGACCACGTCGCGCCTCCCGCTATCGACGAATTCGGCTACGGTCCGCGCGTCCCGGCCTTGGTTATCTCGCCCTTTGCGCGGCCAGGGTTCATCTGCCACACTCGGTTCGACTTCACATCGCCACTTAAACTGATCGAGGAGCGCTTCGGTTTAAAGCCGTTGGCATCGCGCGACGCCACCGCCAGGGATATGCTGGATTGCTTCAATTTCCATCAGAAGCCTGTGCGGGCTGAGGTAATCACGGGGGCAACGAAGCTAGATTTTTCCCAAGTGGAAACAACGCTGCCGTAAGTAAAGCAGCCGGTGGAAAGACAGGCTCGACGCAGCCACGGCTTACGCGAGGCCAGGCCCATTTAAGGATTGGCGACTAACTGCGGTGCAGCTTTCGTCAATTCCAGCTGGTCGCTCACTTTCTGTACAGTCGCAGTGAGGGCTTCGATTTGCTTCTGCTGCTGGGCGACCGTCATCTTGAGTTCGGCGATTGTGTTCTGCTGTTCTGCGACAGTTCGGGGCTCTTTCAGAAAGTCGTTTAACAGCATCGCGGTGGCGGTTAGTGCTTCAATCTGCTTCTGCTGTTGTGCCGCAGTTGCCTTCAGTTGCGCGATTGCCGCCTGTTGTTCTTCCACGTTACTGTCCCGCGGTGTTTTGGTTAGGATACCCTCCGTCCGGGGCTGGCGTGACAGCTTGAGCCACGGGTGAAAGTGTAAATAGCGCGGCGAGCGCAAGCAGCACGACAGGAAAGCCGCGCCGCGAAGGCAACCGGCACATTGATTTTCTTAAGTATAGAGTTGTCATATTTTTTGTTGAGGCTGGATTGTTGAACTGCATTAATTGCAACCCAGTTTCCGCTTGGAACTACGAACCATCCTGATGAGGCTTCCGAAAAGTTCGCCTCACTTGACTGACTCGGGGCTCCAGTTGGATCTGGAAATCGCGTAAAGCGGAGATTCAGCCCCACAGACTTCTTCAGCCTGGCCGAAGATCGGTTGAAACGTCGGGTGACGTAATCGGCTTGAGTTTACCGGCCACCCTCAAACAGTCTAATACTTTCTTTCTTTTCAAACCGATGCTTTTGAGCCATAGGAACGCGCTCGGCAGTCCGCCAGAATGCACAATGTAGCGGCGACCTTCCCGATGAGCGTCAACAATCCAACGCCGGCCATCTCCGGTAACGGCGCTGTAATAACCGGCAGCACTGAGCTTGTCAGCGACGATTTCCCAGTATTTCATTGGCGGCATGATGCCAGAATTAGCTAATGCCGTGCAACAGAGCTTACGGTCAGGAACCATCGCGGAATAACGCGCGTACTTTTTCGCAGAGAATGCATAAGTTATGAAATCCTATGGTTTTGTGGTTGACAGCAACTCCGCACCTTGGGCAGACTCCTAGGTGTACAGTCTCGTGGCGGTGAAGGGGAGGCGCGCACGTTCGCAAAAAGCCCTAACAACCCGTCATCTCATATGCATCAGGCACGATTATTCATCGCAATCGTGTTCCTATTGTATTCTCTATCTTTTTCTGCTTCGGCTGCAACGCTACCATCTGGTTTTATCGAGACTACCTTAGCCAGCGGGATTGCTTCGCCCACAGCAATGGCAATTGCACCGGGTGGTCCGATATTTGTTTGCTCACAAACAGGAGCATTGAGAGTAATTAAGAACGGAGTCTTACTAACCACTCCCTTTGTGACCCTCTCCGTGGACTCGGTGGGAGAGAGAGGCCTTTTGGGTGTTGCCTTGGATCCCCATTTTACTTTGAACCATTATATTTATCTCTATTATACAGTTCCCGGGAATCCCTCACACAATCGTGTGGTTCGGCTCACCGCCAACGGCGATGTGGTTTTACCAGGCAGTAGGGTCATCCTCCTTGAGTTGGACCCCCTCTCCACAGCCACCAATCATAATGGCGGTGCCCTTCACTTTGGAGCCGATGGCAACCTGTATATTGCCGTGGGAGACAACGCCGAGGGAAGTAACTCTCAGAATTTGAGTAATCTTCTTGGAAAAATTCTCCGCATAGTTCCTGACGGCACAATTCCTTCTGACAATCCATTTGTACAATCGACCACGGCCCGGCATGAAATTTGGGCATTCGGTCTTAGGAATCCATTTACGTTTGCATTCCGAGGGACGACAAATCTTATGTACATCAACGATGTCGGCCAATCGACTTGGGAAGAAATCGATTTAGGACTAGCCGGGGCAAATTATGGCTGGCCCGCGACCGAAGGGCCAACGACAAATCCAGCGTATAAGAGTCCGGTATATTATTACGGCCATAGTGACGGGTGCGCGATTACTGGCGGAGCATTTTATTCGCCCAGTACGCCCAATTTCCCGTCGTCCTATGTCGGTAAGTATTTTTTTGGCGATTACTGTTCAGGCTTTATCCGAATACTGAATCCCTCAACAGCTCAGGCCACTAATTTTATCACCGGCGCATCACAGCCAGTGGACATTCATGTGGGAGCCGACGGTAGCCTTTACTACCTCGCTCGGGGCACAGGCTCCGTTATGAAAGTTCGTTATACGACAAACCTCTTCCCGGTAATTACCACTCAACCAAAATCGCAACTTATTTCAGCGGGCTATCCAGTTACGTTTTCAGTCGCTGCCAGTGGCCCTTCTCCCTACAGTTATCAATGGATGAGAAATGGCGTAAATATGACCGGCGCTACTGCCTCATCGTACAAGTTCGCGACGACTTTAGCGGACAACGGAGCGCAATTTCGGGTGCGAGTGAGCAATGCTTATGGTAGCGCTTCAAGTAATACAGCCACGCTCTCTGTGACTTCTGATAAACCACCAACCTCACAAATACTGACACCGGCTGTAGGCGCGACTTACTTTGGTGGTATGGTGGTTAACTATTCTGGTTCTGCTTCTGATAAAGAAGATGGAACCTTGCCCGCTTCCGCATTTACCTGGCGAGTGGACTTCCATCACGACAGCCACGTTCACCCATTTATCCCACCAACAACCGGCAGTAAAACAGGCACCTTCACCATGCCAAATAGGGGGGAAGTATCTTCCAATGTATATTATTACATAACTCTCAAGGTGGTTGATTCAGTGGGATTAACCAGCACCACTGTTCGTTATATTTTACCACGCAAAGCGAATATGACTTTTGCTACCCAACCAGCAGGTCTGAAAATCAGTTTGGATGGTGGTTCAGGTCGTATAACACCATTTACGGTGACTGGGGTTGTAGGAATTATAAGATCAATTGCGGCACCAAGCCCGCAAACTCTGAATGGATTGAGCTACAATTTTCAATCCTGGTCGGATGGAGGCGCCAGAAGCCACGAGATTAGCACACCCGCCGTAAATACTACGGACACGACTAATTTTATTAGACCTTAATAGCGCTTCAGCAGGAACAAGGCACGCCGCGGCACGACAATAGTCCACGACCAACCGGCAGCACTGAGCTTGTCAGCGATGACTTCCCAGTATTTCATTGGCGGCATGATGCCAGAATCAGCTAATCCCGTGCAACAGCCTCAAATGATCATCGAGAGCCGGCTGTCTTCGGCAGTTCGATTTTGTCTCGGGGGATCAGCGGTTCAAAAGTCTTCGTCCCGAAAAAAAAAGTCTATTTGACGGACACTGTCCGATTTAACAGGCAAGGTCCAATCAGCTGGAGTGGAAAAACAACCCGGCGTGGAGCATTTGAGGCGCATAGCGCGCAGGCGATTAGCGCCGCCTACTACTTCGATCTGGCGGCCCGAGATTACACTCTTACAGAGCGTGCAATAGAGCTGGTCATCGAGGGAGTTCCATGCTCGGCTTTTATCGAGTCGTCGCAAAGCCGCGAGCTTATCTTCTGCGCCCGGTCGGACCAGTTGAGAGGGAGAAAGCATGCTGCCGATGGTGCAAATTTCGTTGCGACTTGCAAGAATATTAGCTGGTGCGCGATGAGCGCGCGAATCAGCGCTGAGCTACGCACCGCAACGCGCCGGCTACGGACGCGCTTAGATTCCGGTGCTCGATGAGGCGTGGAACGTTCTCGAGACGATCGGCAACGAGAGGCGCGGCCGCTGGTTTAAGGGCAGCATAGGGGACCAAACACGCCTTCTACCGCCTTTTCCCTCTCGGGCCGGCGGGATTTGAACCCACGACCAACCGGCAGCGCGTAACGTTGCATCGACAAGCGAATCACGAATTCTCTTGCAATTCTTGGAATTATTTGCGCAGGCTGCTGCCAATCCAGTTTCTCCGAACGCGCAACGTTGCCCGGCCCAATCGGCACACTCGCCTTTTACGGGACGGGACCGGAGAAGCGTGGGATGCCCGACGGCGGGGCAAGCAGCTTGAACCTGCTCGCTGCGAGCCTCGTCGTCGCGGCAGTTTTCACGCGGCAGGCGTGTTGGCGGTAATCGCGGCGTGCAGCGCGTAGCAGCCGTCTCGCGTAATGGCCCTCAATAACCCCAAGACGAGCCGTTTTGTGGCAAGCCAGTATCCTCGCTACTCTTCTACTTGCGACAAAAAAGACGGTATCCCCGCGAGGAGAGATCTTTTCAACTTGTGCGCTCCGCGTGAGAATGGAGTCGGCATTCATTGACGCTATGTGACCAACAACCTTTTCGCTCACACCAGCCATGCGTTCACGGTAGCGTTCTCCACGTTCTTGCAGGCTGCGCGGGAGTGCCTGCCGGGCCGAAAATTGGGGCATACCCTTAGTCCCCCCGTCCTTGTCGCGTCGAGACAAAGGATTGTTATTCGTTCTTCTGATTGACCTGAACCACCGCACGGCCACCACTAAGCACGCTTAGGTTAACTGCGCCGCTGCCTGCTGCTGGCGTGTCTAAGCCGAAAGTCCGACGCGCGACGGTGACTCCCGGGCTCCAGTTGGATCTGATTTAGCCTTCCGATTGGCAAGTTTCGCGGCCAAGTAAGCGTTTTGAAGCGCTTACTTCTGATTCGATTTGCCGTCTGCCTTCAGAACTATCGCGTCTCTCTCCAGCGAAAGAAATGCTGTCAGCAAGTTATCGACCTTAACGATGAATCGTTTTCCATCGCGGTGCGCATCGACGCAAAAAAGAAATCCGTGCTTGGTGAAATGCTCGGCGATGCCGTAAGACCACCCCTCTGCGTGTAACCGATCAGCGATGATCTCCAGTATTTCATGGAATTACTTCCATTTTCATCACCGGATGAATTTCCCACACCGCGTAACCCTTCGGCGTGCTTCTCCGGTTTGAATGATCGGCAGGCGCATGGCCCTAAAGCGCACTACTTCGTAATGCTCTTGCTCAGGACACTGCTGGTTTTGTCGAAGGTGTAGCCAGTTTTTGTAATGTTGTTTACTTTGAGCGTGTAAGTTCCGCGACCGCCCTTCGTGTTAAAGTTGCTGCCGCCGTTGGTGTCGGAACTCGCGGTTTGGCTCTGTGTCGTGCCGTTAGGCTTGGTCCAAGTTGCGGCCACGGTCGCACCGGGCACGGCCACGCCACTCGCGTCTTTAACGGCGACGATTCCGTTCACGCTGACCTGGTTGTTCTTCATCAGCGTGCCGGAGAGGTTGATGCTCGTGCTGCGCAACGCGGTGGTGGGTGCAGGCGTCGGTGTGGGTGTCGGGGAAGTGCCGTTGCTGGCGTTAAGAGAGTAGACGAACGAACGGCTGGTATTGTTGTCGCCTGTCGCTGTCGCGGTCATGACGTATGCAGTCTGGCCGTCGGCGGTGAATCGCGAGCGCGCGGTGACGAATTGGTTGAAACCGAATGTCCCAAGCGCGGAATTAAAAACGGTCGGGTCTTCCGCCGGCAGGGTGACGCGCCAGAGTTCATGCCCGTCCTTGGCGCTGGCGGAGAGAATGAAGCCGGCGTGATCCAGCGTGTCGGCGCTACCCATGACCAGTTGAGTATTAAGGGAATCAACGATCGGGCCTGCGAGATAGCTGGTGCTGGTGACGTGCCAGCGTTGTGAGCCATTGGGGTTGAGCGCAAAAAGCTGGCTCAGATTCTGGACGAAGTAGTGGGTGCCGTCGCTCCCAATGTCGGCCGGTGTGAAAACGTTGTAGGCGTACGGCGTTGGGAATGACCATAACGCGATCCCATTGGGCGTGTAAGCCGAAAGCACCGTGTGCACACTGCCATCAGGACCGACGACTGGCTGCAGTCCGGGTTTAAGTTGGGACACTAGACCGCTCGAATTCGCAAACACTGGAGTGCCGTCAAGCCGCACGGCGCGGAGATGGTTGTTGGCGTAGAAGTAAAGTTGCTGACTGCTGCCGTTCGGGCCGAAAACGATTTCGCCGTAATCAACAATTGGTCGAGCGTAACTCTCGGGTAGGTGCCAGCG
>Ga0163162_10005111_pt1 | contig 12649 bp, 12 predicted proteins | sample S55metaG_FD_115310 | JGI IMG/M metagenome (GOLD analysis project Ga0163162, IMG submission 115310) | Switchgrass rhizosphere microbial communities from Kellogg Biological Station, Michigan, USA - S5-5 metaG | ecosystem: Host-associated > Plants > Roots > Rhizosphere > Soil | place: USA...
ATGGCATACGCCACCGTTCGAACCCACCGAGCGCAATTCAAATATTTACGCGCGCGGAGCGGTTGATGACAAAGGTCAACTTTTGATGGAAGTAAAGGCGCTCGAATCCTTGATGAACGCGCATGGTGGCAAATTACCGATCAACATCAAGATTATCTTCGAAGGCGAGGAAGAGGTTGGGGGCGAATCGATCGCGGATTACGTCCGCAAACAGAAGCAGAAACTCAAAGCGGATTTCGCGCTGGTGTGTGACACGGAATTGTTTGCACCAGACCTTCCTACGCTGTGCGTTGGCCTGCGCGGCCTGGTTTACACAGAGATTGAAGCGTATGGTGCGAAGACCGATCTGCATTCGGGGATGTACGGTGGCGCTGCTCCTAATCCGTTTTTCGCGTTGATTGAAATTATCAGCAAGCTGAAAGACTCCAAGGGCAAGGTCCTGATTCCTGGCTTCTACTCAAAAGTGAAAGCTCCCACAAAGGATGAGCTCAAGGCCTGGAAGCGTCTTCCCTTCAACGAGGAACACTACCGAAAAACCGAAGTGGGCTCAAAAGTTTTAACCGGCGAACCGGGCTTCTCGGTTCTTTATCGCACGTGGGCGCGGCCTACCCTAGAAGTCCATGGAATGCCGGGAGGATTCACGGCGCCGGGCGCGAAGACGGTGATTCCGGCGAAGGCATCGGCCAAAGTATCAATGCGTCTAGTTCCCAACCAGGACCCTGATGACATCCTGAAGCGCTATACCGCATTCGTGAAGAAGGTGACGCCGAAGGGTATTGAAACCAAAATCAAGGTTTGGAGCAAAGGACCGGCATGCGTAGTCTCGACGGACAATGAGTACATTCGCGCGTCTACCGCTGCCATGCATGACATCTTCAAGAAAGACACTGTATTCATCCGTTCCGGCGGATCGATTCCTATCGTTACAGATTTCCAAGATGTTCTGAAAATCCCCAGCGTGATGATGGGTTTCGGGTTGCCTGATGACAACCTGCATGCACCGAACGAGAAGTTTCACATCCCGAATTTCCATCGGGGCATCGAATCGATCTGCCTGTTTTTCGAGAAGATTGGGCAGTAGATCTGAGCGGCCGTAGGACCAGCTAAGCTCTCTTGCGGCCGCTGTATTTATTTTCGTCCCTACCGAAACGGCGATGGGGTTCGCCAAAACCGCCCTTTGCTGAGGGCTGATAACTCCTACCGAATTCTCAGAGGAGAACTCCATCGTGTTCAACTTCCTGGCTATTTCCGCGGGCGCCGTAGTCGGAGCCAATGCCCGGTACCTCATCACCCGATTCGCCGCCAAGGCGCTGGGCCCAATGTTTCCTTATGGAACGCTCTTCATCAATGTTACAGGTAGTTTCGTCGCCGGCTTCTTCATGATCTGGAGCAGCGAACGCGTTATTGTTGATCCACGTTGGCGTCTGCTCGTTGTCATTGGCTTCTGTGGCGGCTTTACAACGTTCTCCAGTTACGCGTACGAGACGATGGCCTATCTTGAGCAGGGCCAATGGACGTTGATGATCAGCAATGTCCTGGCCAATAACGTCCTGTGCCTCGTAGCGGCTGTTGTCGGCATGAGCCTCGCCCGCGTGCTGTAAAATGCAGAATGGAATGGCCGTCCAGGTAACGATCTACCTCAACGAAGCGGACCAGTGGCACCACAAACCGCTGCACGTCGAACTACTCCGTTACCTCCGAAATGAAGGAGTTTATGCTGCAACTGCGACTCATGCAGTCGCAGGATTTCTGGGACGCCATCGCGTAGAGACATCTCACCTGGCGGACCTTGGCGGAAAACTGCCTGTTGTCATTACGTTTGTAGACACCGATGAGCACGTCAATCGCGTGCTTCCTACTCTCAAAGAAATGGCCGCGCATCGTTTGATCGTTCGAGAAAACGTAGCGCTGGAACAAGGAAACCTCGATTGACAAATGCCGGCGCACCAAGCACCGCGCTCGACGTCCTTGCCTTAGCCGCGCACCGGGACGATGTTGAACAGACTTGTGGCGGGACACTCCTCAAGATGGCGGAGCGTGGTTACCGCACGGGCATCCTCGACCTGACCCAGGGTGAGATGGGAACGCGGGGCAGCGCAGAGGAACGAGCCAGCGAGGCCGCAGAAGCTGCCCGGTTATTACGCGTCGCATGGAGGGGCGCGCTGGATATTCCAGACGGCCGGGTTGAAAACTCGTGGGAGAACCGGCTGAAAGTAGCGGGGGTGATCCGCGAACAGCGTCCTCGTGTTTTGATACTGCCCTACTGGAAAGGCCGTCATCCTGACCACTACACCGCGTCGACGTTGGGATATGAGGCGTGTTTCCTGGCCGGGTTGGCGAAGCTCGATGTCTTAACCGGCCAGCCTGCCGTGGATAGCCATTTCAAAGAATCCGTTCCGGCGCACCGGCCCTTCAAGATCGTTTACGCGACGCTGTACTACGACGTACGTCCGACGTTTGTGGTCGACATCAGCGAGCAGTTTGAGACGCGCCTGCAGTCTCTGATGGCTTACAAGTCACAATTCAGCGATCAGAGCGCGGGAAGCAATATCTTTCCAGCCCACGCTGAAATTCGCTCGCGCGTGGAAGCGATGGCGCGCTATTACGGAATGCTCGGCGGCGTAACCTACGCAGAGCCATTTTTTCAGAAGGAAGTGGGGCTGGTCGAAGACCTCATCATTCTACCCGTGAAATCCATCTGAACCGGGTTCCCGAACAACTCACTGCTTGACCGCCACGGCCACACCGTCCCGGATCGGCAAGATCGTCGAGTAGAGGTCCTTTGTCGCATACAAGTCCCGGTTAAATTCCATGATGGCCTTCGTTTCCGCATCGGTCGCCGTGGTGGCTGCTACGCGACCGCTCCATAGGACGTTGTCGGTTACGAACAGTCCGCCAGACCGCAACTTGGGTACCGCCAGCTTAAGTACACGGGGATAGTCAGTTTTGTCCACGTCGTTGAAGATGATGTCGAACTGTTGCTTTTGCTCCGACAGGAGTTCCAAAGCGTCCCCGACATGAATACTGATACGGTCTGCAACTCCGGCACGCTCAAAATACTTGCGAGCTTTGTCTGCATTGGCTTTATCTCCGTCTGTGTAGATAACGCGTCCGCCTTCACCGACGGCTCGAGCCCACCAGATGGTGGAATAACCGATGGCGGAGCCCATTTCGAACACCGTCTTGGCACGGGTGATGAGAGCCAATTGATAAAGAAACCGGGCCACGGCCGGGCCGACGATCGGCACTTTGTTCGTAGCAGCGTCCTGCTCAATTTCATTTAAGACATCGTCGCGCGCAGGAAGCATCGAGTAAACATAATCCTCAACGGGACCGACCGTAATTCCACCCATGCGCCAATACGCAACATTGTTTGTAGACACGCGTTCTCCTAAAGAAAGGTTTTATTATCCAACCGTTTGTCCGGGCGATAAAGCCACGACCTCGACGCTCGGTAGCAGCTTGCGCAGTTGATCCGGAGTGCCCGTCAATTGCGGGAAAGTGCCGAAATGCATCGGAATCACTGTATTTACCTTTAAAAGTTTTGCCGCATAGGCTGCCTCGCGAGGTGACATTGTGAAGCGATCACCGATTGGCAAGATTGCAATGTCCGGCTTGTACAGGTCGTGAATGATTGACATGTCCCCGAACACATTGGTGTCGCCAGCGTGATAAATCTTGAGCCCATTGGCGAACGCGATAATGTATCCGCACGCCTCGCCTCCGTAAATGATAGCGTCGCCGTCGGAAATGCCGCAGGAATGATCAGCGTGAACCATCGTAACCGTGACGTCTTTTACCGCCTGCGAGCCCCCCTTATTCATTGGGGAAACGTTTTTTGCACCTTTCTTTTCCATCCATGTGGCCAGTTCGAAAATTCCCACGACCACGGGCTGATGTTCCTTGGCGATCTCGACGGCATCGCCAATGTGATCAAAATGTCCATGCGTGCAGAGCAAAACGTCGACTTTCTTGACGCGCTTTTCAGCGGCCGGGCAGCTCGGGTTTTCCATGACCCAGGGATCGATGTAAATGGTGGTTCCCGCCGGCGTCTCGATTCGAAACGTCGCATGTCCCAGCCATGTCAGCTGAACACCTCGCAAATCCATGATTGCTCATTCCTCGATAAATTTCGCCACCGCCGTGGCTCGTTTTGGAAGCGCTGCTTATTCTATTGGCCGCCGATGCGAGGCCGCAAACGCAGGGCTTTGCTGGCGAAGGTTTTGCATTTAGTATTTCCGCCGTGCCAGACCTCAAGGTTCTTATCTCCCGTGAACAAATAGCCGAACGTGTCGCCCAGATGGGCGAAGAGATTACGCGCGACTTTTCGGGACAATCCATAATATTGCTCGGGGTTCTGAAAGGTGCTGCCATTTTTCTCAGCGATCTTGCTAGACACGTGGAACTGGACGCGACGTTCGATTTCATCGGAGTTTCCAGTTATGGCAAGCGCATGTCCGCCACGCAAGTTCTTGAAGGCACCGAGACGAGCGAAACTTGGGACTCGACGGGCGAAGTTCGCCTGACGAAGGATGTCGAACAATCACTGGTAGATCGCAGCGTGGTCCTGGTAGAAGATATCCTCGATACAGGTCTGACACTCAATTACATCCAGCGTCTTCTACGAGCGCGGAAGCCGAAAGACCTGCGGATTGCAGCGTTGCTTGATAAGCCGTCCCGTCGCAAGCAGCCGATAACGGCACATTATGTAGGGTTCACGATCCCCGACGAATTTGTGGTCGGCTACGGGCTTGATTACGCCGAGCGTTACCGTAACCTGCCGGACGTGTGCATTTTTTCTCAGTAGGCGGGCCGCCAATCCTGACTGCCACGCAGACTGCTGTTCTGCCTCTTCGCGGCTCTGCTGGAGGCCGTCTTGCGGCTGATATGATAGTTCGTTTGTGGCCACCGCAGACACCAAATCCGAACTGACCTCAAAAGTCGAACCGCTACTTTTAGAGGTCGCAGATGTCGTCAACACGACGCTCGATCTCGAGACAACATTGCGTCGCGTGGCGGAACTAGTCCGCCGCGTCATTGACTATGAAATCTTCGCCATCCTCCTGTTGAACGAAAAAGCTCACGAGCTGTACGTACGCTTTCACGAAGGGTATCCGCGAGAAGTCGCCGAACGGACGCGCGTTAAAGTAGGGGAAGGCGTAACGGGCCGCGCCGCGCAGCTGCGCCAAACGATTCTGGTCGATGACGTCACGAAAGAACCCGGATACATTGACGCGGTGCCGAACGTACGTTCCGAACTTGCCGTTCCCCTCATTATCAAGAATCGGGTGATCGGTGTCATCGACATCGAAGCGCGGCAACCCGGATATTTCACCGAAGAACACAAACGTCTGCTGACGCTCATCGCCTCGCGCATGGCGGTAGGCATCGAAAACGCCAGACTGCACACGCGCACAACCCGCCAGGCTCGTACCTTGCTGCTATTGAACGAGATTGCTCGCGAGCTCACGTCTATTCTGAATGTCGATAGCCTGCTGGCCCGAATTGCCGAACTTTTGCGCAGGCTGATTGATTATCAGATGTTCAGCATTCTGTTGATTGATGAGAATGGAGAAAAGTTACAGCACCGGTTCGCACTACGATTCAACGAAAACATCCATCTCAAGCATGACATTCCGCTGGCGATGGGACTGGTAGGAGCGGCGGCGCAAAACAAGCAAGCAGTCCTGGTTCCGGATGTCAGCAAAGACCAGCGTTACATCCTGTTGAACCCAGAAACGCGCTCGGAACTTGCCGTACCTTTGATGTACAAGGACAACGTAATAGGAGTCCTCGATCTCGAGCATACTCGGCGCGGATTTTTTACTGAAGACCACAAACGCACGGTAACAACGCTGGCAGCCCAAGTGGCTATCGCACTGGAAAATGCCCGCCTGTATGAGCAAATCGCGAAGCAAGAGCAGCGACTGGAGCGCGACCTGGCACTGGCGCGCGAGCTGCAGTTCCGGTTGCTACCTCAGAAGCACCCGAAGCTACCGAATCTCGAAGTCGCTGCCAAGTTTGTCCCCGCCCGCGCCATCGGTGGTGACCTGTATGACTTCCTAAGTTATTCGCTCAATCGGCTGGGGATCGTCATCGGCGACGTCAGCGGCAAGGGAGCACCGGCCGCGATTTACGCTGCACTTGTAAGCGGAATTCTTCGTTCGCACGCTCCCATCGAGCCAGGGCCTGCGGAAATGCTGTCAGCAGTGAACAATTCGCTGGGCGAAAGGCGCATTGAAGGCCAGTACGTGTCGATTATCTATGCGGTTTGGGACGATACGCGCAAGACGCTGCAAGTTGCCAATTCCGGACTGCCGCGTCCTCTCTACTGCCATGACGGAAAGATGGAGCCCATTGAGGCCAGCGGGCTTCCCCTGGGCCTCTTCGACGACGCCGACTATGAGGAATACACTTTTCAAGCGAAACCCGGCGACATGTTCGTCTTTATCAGCGACGGAATTCTGGACGCCCGCAACAAAGCCGGCGACATGTTCGGACGCACACGCGTCGAAGAGGTGGTCAGGGAATGCCTGGATAAACCGGCCGAGTCCGTCGTCACTGCCCTATTCAAGGCGGTCGCGAAATTCGCCGCGCGCGTGGAATCGTTTGACGATCAAACGGTCGTAGCCATCAAAGTGAAAGAAGGATCCGCGAAGCGCAAGTGACCAGTTCATCCCCCAGCCTGCTCGTGCGGCCTCCTGCATTCCAGTACCGTTCCGTGAAAGGTCATTTCGATCTTTTTTGTGGAGAGAGCTCTCTAACGAACTTGGCCGCCCGCCATGGCACGCCTCTCTATGTGTATTCGGCGAGCATGTTTCGGGAGAGGCTTCGAACGTTTGACGATGCGTTTCGCGACGCGCCGCACACCGTCTGTTACTCGGTTAAGGCAAATTCTACCCTTGGCATTTTGCGATTGGCCGCCCGAAGCGGCGCCGGCTTCGATGTGGTCTCTGGTGGGGAGCTTGAGCGCGTCCGTAAAGCAAGCGCGCTTGCAGTGCGGCGAACGGTCTTCTCAGGAGTCGGAAAGACGGCGCCGGAGATTGCAAACGCTCTCAAAGCGGGCATCATGCTGTTCAACGTGGAAAGCGAGTCAGAGCTCGGCGTACTAGCTAGCACTTCGCAACGCTTGAAAAAGACCGCCCCGGTTGCTCTCAGGGTGAACCCCGATGTGTCGACCGAAACGCATCCTTACATCTCAACAGGACTGTTCGAGCACAAATTCGGGATTCCGGTTTCTCAAGCGCGAGAGCTTTATGCGAAAGCGGCACGATCGAAACACCTAAGGGTAGCCGGCATCAGCGTCCATATTGGGTCGCAAATTACTGATGTTGCGCCGTTCCGGGCGGCAATGGAGCGAGTGGCCGACCTAGTTCGAGAGTTGAGAGTGGACGGTCACGCAATTCAATACGTTGATGCGGGCGGCGGATTCGGAATTCCCTACCGGCCTTCCCATTCGCACGATTTTGCGGCTGATATCGCGAAATATGCGCAGGCTGTTTTGGAACCACTTTTCGGCCTCAATGTTCATGTTTTACTTGAACCTGGGCGATCCGTCGTCGCACCCACCGGCGTACTGTTGACACGAGTCCTCTATCGCAAGACCAATGGGGCAAAACGCTTTCTGATCGTAGATGCAGGCATGAACGACTTACTTCGACCATCCCTGTACAGGGCATACCACGAGATTGTTCCTGTGACGACCGAACCCGCAGCAGTCCGCGAAAGCACCGACGTAGTTGGTCCGGTCTGCGAGACGGGAGACTTTTTCGCTCGTGACCGAGAACTGCCGGTAGTTGACGAGGGAGGGTTGCTCGCAATTCTGGATGCCGGAGCCTACGGTATGTCGCTCGCTTCCAATTACAATACGCGGCCTCGTGCTGCCGAGGTTTTGGTTGAGGGCAAGCGTGCCCGCTTGATCAGGAAGCGGGAAAGCTTCCGTGACCTGGTGCGATCAGAGCGCTAGACATCCAGGGACTCCAGGAAGTTCGTTACGGCTCTTAGCACCGGTTCAGGGTTTTGAATAAACAAAGCGTGCCCAAGCGTCGGGAATTTCACTCGAACTGGACGCGCCAGCAGGGTGCAGGCGCGATTCACGTCGTGGTCTGTCATCATTCCACCTAGGGACGGGCTGGCTTGCAGCAAAAGAGCCGGGCACTGGATCTGCTTCAATACAGCCTCACCATCCCAGCCTTCAACCGAGGAACCGTCGAGCGTCATTTCATAGGCGACCGGATCAACCTGTTGCAGGTAGCGCGCCCAAGAGCGAAGGTAGGCTTCGTCGTTCCCCGGTAATTCTCCAAGATCCACGGCTTCGTCTATGCCGGGAACGCGAACTCGAATCTTGGCCAAACCTACTGCCAACTCCTCAACCGTGCCTCCGCTGCGCACAAGATCTCGTAACGCTGAGAAAAGCGAGGAATATCCCGGCGGTAGCGTCGAAGACAGAATCATGTTGTCGCCAAGAATCAGCGAGCGTACGAGTGCCGGAGCAGTGGATGCAACCCACATGCTGATCATTGCGCCTAGGGAGTGTCCAAAGAGGACAGCCGGTTGTCCGACACGATGGCGCAGGAACTCGCTGACATCGCTTGCGTATTCCGGGCCGTGATATCCACGCTCTACGTGAGACGATTTACCGTGCCCGCGCAAATCGAGAGCATAGATTTGCCACCGGAGGGAAAGCGCAGGAATCAACGGAAGGAAGACATGCCAGCTTCGGCCCAAGCCATGCAACAAGACTAGAGGGGGGCCGGTCTCGGGACCAACCGCATAGTTCAGGCTCACGCCACGCGTTTCGAATGCCAACTCGCGCAGGCCCTCGTGGCTATCGCGCGTCAGGCTCAACAGGCCCATCTCCTTTTGCTTCCCAAACAAGCTTACCGCCGACAAAAGTTCGCAGCGCTTTTACTTCTTTTATTTTTTCCGGCTGAATCGAAAAAATGTCGTCGCTGAGGATCACCATGTCGGCCAGTTTCCCGATGCTGATCGATCCTTTTTCCTGATCTTGGAATTCGGCATATGCGGAGCCCAGGGTATAAGCCGAAACGGTTTCGGCAACTGTGAGTTTTTGCTCGGGAAACCATCCGTCGGGATTCTTACCGTCGAGCGTGGCACGGGTCACCGCAGCATACACACCGAGCATAGGATTTAGCGGCGCGACGCTCCAGTCGGTACCGAACGCGAGCCGTACTCCGTGATCGAGGAAAGTCCGAAACGCATAGGTTCGGCTGGCCCTGTCGCGCCCGATCCGGCTTTCGGCCCATCGACCGTCGTCGATCGCATGATACGGCTGCATGGACGCAATCACGTGCAGCGAATCGAACCGATCAAAATCTTTGGCGGCCATGTGTTGAGCGTGTTCGATTCGCCACCGCCGATCCGCCGGTCCGTGGGCCTTTTCAATCTCGGCGTAGATGTCGAGAATGATCGAGATACCCTGATCGCCGATTGCATGGGTGCACAGCTGCAGTCCCGACGAGTCAGCGCGCATCATGCGGTCACGCATCAGGGACACGGGATGCATCTCGTCTGAGAGTAGACCGTGGTTTTGAAGTTGATCGACAAACGGTGCGAAGAAATAGGCGGTGGCGGACCCAAGCGAACCGTCTGCATAGCCTTTGACAGCGCCGATCCTCAGGTACGGGGTGCCAAAGGCATGGCGAATTCCAATCTTCGTGAGGTCGTCGACCTGGGTGATGAGAGGCGCAGCATAAATCCTGGTTGTTAACTCGCCCTTTTCTACCAGTTCAGAATAAACGGCAATATCGGCGAACTCCGGGTTCATGTCCTGCACGCTGGTGACTCCGAGCGATGCGGCATGTGCCAGAGCACGCTTGACAGCGTGCATTCGCTGATCGTGGGAAAGCGGCGGGATGACTTTGAATAACGCATCCATCGCCGCGTCTTTCAACGCTCCAGTCGGATTGCCTTTACCGTCCCTGACGATGCTGCCGCCCGGGGGATCCGAGATTTTCGCTGTGATCCCCGCCAGTTGAAGAGCAATAGCGTTCGCGAGGACCATGTGGCCATCGTAGCGACTGACAGCGACTGGATTATTCGGCGTCACGGCATCGATCATTTCGTGGGTGGGCAAGCTGGCCGGCGTCCACTTTGTCTCGTCCCAGTCGCCACCCATGATCCATTCGCCCTTGGGCGCTGATTTTGCGCGCTCGGCGATACGGCGCACAAACTCCTGCGCGCTAGTGGCGTCATTGAGTTGAACTGCATCCAGTTGCGCGCCCCCTGACACAAAATGCACGTGCGCATCGTCGAAGCCCGGGAGCAACAGTTTGCCTTGCGCGTCGATCACCTTGGTGTTCGAGTCCCGCCAAGCATCGACTTCGCTGTTGGAACCGACGGCAACTATGCGGTCCCCTAAGACGGCGACTGATTCTGCCGTCGGCTTGCTAGCGTCGCCCGTCCAGATCTTTGCGTCGCTGATGATGAGATCAGCAGCGGGTTTTGATTGGGCAGCTGCCACAGATGTGAGGCCGACCGCGACTCCCACGAACAAATGTGCCACTATTGTCTTTGTCATTTGGAAATTGTCGTTGATCAGAAGCGGCTGCCTACAACTACCTCACCTCTGTCCCCATTTCAATTTTGTGCGCAGAACATCAAAAAACGTATTGCTTCGGCGAACGAGCAACACAGGATGTTGAGCTTTTTGGCACGACACTCGATCACCGTCATGCACGGGCATGCCCACTTGCCCGTCAACACTGAGATAAGCCTCTTCATCGCCAGTGCGTACCACAATTTCGATTTCCGCGGTGTCTCGTACTACTAGCGCACGGTGGGTCAGCGAATGGGGCGAAACCGGAGTGATTACAAACGCGTCGACGTTTGGCATGAGAATAGGGCCGGCCGCCGCCAGAGAGTAAGCGGTTGAACCAGTCGGAGTCGATACGATCAAGCCGTCCGCTTTGTAATTCGAGACGAAGGATTTGTCGATAAACAGGTCAAAATTGTTCAGGCGGGCGATCGCGCTCTTGCTCACGACCACATCATTCAGCGCCTGATAGTTCGAGACTCTGCTTCCCGCCCGATGCAGCTCGCAATTAACCATCGAGCGCGGCTCCAGACCGCAGGCCCCCCGTTCCATCGCCTCGAGTGTCGGATACAACTCCGCCAGGGGTACCTCCGTAAGAAAACCCAGTGATCCTAGGTTCACCCCGAGAACTGGAACTCCGGCCTTTGCGACCGCGCGGGCCGCTGAAAGAAGAGTACCGTCGCCGCCCAGAACAATCGCGAGGTCGAGGGGACGTGACGCCATCTCCGTACGAGCGACGATCTCGGGCCACTTCATGTAGGCGACCGTTTCCTTGTCGACCATCACGCCATAATTGTTTTTTGTAAACCAATCGATTAGATCGGGCAGAACCTTGGCCAGTTCGGGTTTCGCCGGTTTCGACAGGACCGCGACTGCCTTGCGCCGGTCTGTCGGTAGATGAAGGTTTTCCATGGGCCTGTAGCGCAGCAAGGTGGAATTGTACAGAATTCGTTCTAAAACCAAAGCGCTTTCGGGGACCGCGGAGTCGGTTCAATCACCACGTGCCGCAAAGCAGAAACTCCCGGTTCCCTTCGGCCCCCAAGATGGGCGAATCAATCCAGTCGGTCCGCGTGGCGCCGAGATCAAGCAGTTTGCCGCGAACGCGCGCGACTGCTGTAAGTTGTGCGTCTTCGTCACGCACGATCCCACCCTTGCCCACGTACTTTCGCCCGGCCTCGAACTGCGGCTTCACCAAGACGACGCCCATTTTTCCAGCTCGGGTATTCGTAAATGCCGCTTCGACGACTGCGGGTAGAACCAACGTCGCTGATATGAACGAGACGTCCATCACAAAAAGATCGATCTCGTGGAGAACGTCCTCCTGCTTTAAATAGCGGGCATTCTTTTTTTCCAACAACCCCACACGCGGGTCGTTACGAAGTTTTAAGTCGATCTGGCCATATCCCGTATCGACGGCCAACACCCGTGATGCCCCATGCTGCAGAAGGCAATCCGTGAACCCGCCGGTGGATGCGCCGACATCGAGGCATGCCAAGCCCGAAACATCGATATTCCAGTGTTCGATTGCGCGCTCCAGTTTGAGCCCGCCGCGGCTGACATACCGCAACTGCTCGCCGAGAATTCGCAGCGGGGCATCAATTTCTACGGGCGCGCCGGCTTTCATCACCTTTTGCTCGTTGGCCATCACTTTGCCGGCAAGAATCAACGCCTGGGCGCGTTCGCGCGACGGCGCGAGGCCGCGATCCACCAACAATTTGTCGAGCCTGGATTTCATGTTTCAAAAAGGAAAGACTACGCCAGCGCTTTTGGAAATTTGCCCTCGCACTTTCCTCAGTGCAAGGAGTTAAAGTTGTTCTGCCTTAGGAACTTAAATCCGAAACTGCGCATTTATCCACAGAATTTCCCACATACGTGTTGAAAACGTCGGGTACTGCTCGCAAGAGCTCGAAAGCTGTCAACGCAAAAATAAAAGCCGCCCTGAGGGACGGCCGTTGGGCGGAAGCGGGTTGGCACTAGCCGGCGACTTCCTCCAGCAATTTTTGGTCGATGTCAAAATTTGAGTGCACGTTCTGAACATCGTCGTGCTCTTCGAGTGCCTCCATCAAACGGATCATGGTGGAGGCAGCGGAGCCC
>Ga0163162_10005113_pt1 | contig 12645 bp, 10 predicted proteins | sample S55metaG_FD_115310 | JGI IMG/M metagenome (GOLD analysis project Ga0163162, IMG submission 115310) | Switchgrass rhizosphere microbial communities from Kellogg Biological Station, Michigan, USA - S5-5 metaG | ecosystem: Host-associated > Plants > Roots > Rhizosphere > Soil | place: USA...
CCCTGTTGACAAAATCGAGCCGGAGCGCTGTCGCTGCGTCCATCCAGCCACCGGCGATCCATAATTGCTTCACCACGCGAATGGGGAAATGGTACGCAAGCAGGGCGTAAGGGCCGTAGGGGGCACCGATCCCGATCCGCGTTTCCTCAAAGCTGAACCGGGTATTCTCCGCTGCGATGAGGACATCGGCGGTCAGCAGCCAGGCGATCGCGTGCGGACCGACGAAGCCCTTGGCGGCAACGACCAGAGCCTTGGAGAAGCGCCAGGTCGGAAGCATTTCTCCAGTACGTGCCCAATAATGCCCCTCAAGCGTTGCCGGCGCTTCCCCCGTCACCCGTTCACGGGCGACTTGGGCAATGTCGTGACCAGCGCTGAAGTTGGTACCGTTTGCGGCCAGCAGTACGCATTTGACCTCCGGGTCGGCTTGGCAAAGCTCAAGGACACGAAGGATTTCGTTCTCCATCTCGGAGTTGATCGCGTTGTTGACCTCGGGCCGGTTGAGGCGGATTGTAACGATCGCACCGCACGTCTCGACCTGGATGGTTCCGCTGGTGGTGCCGATTTCACTCATGCTGGCCCGCCGCTTCAGGTGTCATGAACGACGGGAGGTGGGCGGGGTCGTAAGTCCAGAACGCGCGCATCGAGACGAACTTGCCAGCTTCGTCGAACCTGAAGTGGTCGTAAATCGGCCCGACCCGCGAAAGCCTGCCGCCGGGCGAGACCACCCCCCACAGCACCGCGATCGCGTTGTCGCCGCAGATGACAGGCTCGCGCTCGAGCCAGAGGTGCATCGGGGTGATCGCCTCGATCATCTTCCAGAACCGCGTGCGCAACGCATCCTTCCCTTCGAAAGGCGGCGTCCCCACCGGATCTTCCAAAATTGCGTCCTCGGACCACAGCGCGAGCCATCCGTCCTTGTCGCGGGCGCTCAGCGTATCGCAGTGCGCCTGGATAGCGGCGCACATCCTCTCTTTACCGAGCAACGCCCTGTCTCCTCTCTCAAACCACGGTCGGCGCCGGTCTTTCGATCCACGGATCGCCGTGCCGAGCTTCTGGTCTTGGCCGAGCCTTGCGCAACACCTTGAGCCGCTCAAGGCTGGAGCTGTTCAGTTCAGATAGGTGCAAAATCCACGCGCTGGGTGTTCGCCGCTGGATAAGGAACGCCTGTTCACAACGGCGCGGAGCGTCATCCCCCAGGTCGACGATCGCGGCTATGAGTCAGAAGAGATGGTCCACACCGGTGCGCGGCGTTCGGCGAAGGCCTGCGGACCTTCGGTGAAGTCCGGGTGTGTCCAGTGACGCATGACCAGCTCCCACCCGATCTCAGCGGCTTGGGGATCATTGTATTCTGTCGCACCCCAGATCGCCTGCTTCGTAAGCGCCACCGCCTGGGGAGAGTTTCGCGCGATGGCTTCGGCGATCTCGTAAGCCTTGCTTTCGAGCGAAACGCAGTCGGGCTCCATCAAGTCGATCATGCCCAGCTGGTATGCCCGCTCGGCCGGCATGCGATAGCTCCTGCCGGTCAGCCCGAGCAGCAATGCGGATCCCACGCCGGCGCGCCTGACGATACCGATGGATTCCAGCGCCGAGACCTGGCCAACGGATACGTGAGTATCCATGAACGCAGCGGATTGCGTGGCGATGACGATGTCGCAATCGGCGACGAAGTGCAGCCCTCCGCCATTTACCAGCCCGTTGACGGCGCAGATCACCGGCTTGGTGACGTCGGCCATCCGCGGCGTGAACCGGTTGACTTTACGGTTGCGCTGCCTCGATAGAGTTCCCGCGCCGACCCGCAGATCGCCGACCGCTGCGCCCGTGCAGAAATGCCGCTCGCCTGCTCCCGTCAGGATTGCGACCCGGGCATCGCCATCGTGTTCGAACCGGTGCCAGGCATCCTCGAGCGCGCGAATCATTTCGGGTCCAAGCGCATTGCCGCGGTCAGGATCGTTCATGACAATGGAGACGATGCCGGCTTCCATTCCGTAATCCAGACGCGCTGTCACTTTGGCCAACTCTCCTCGTTTGCTGCAGTGTTAGGCGCGATCGGGGCCTGTTCCAGCCCCTACCGAGCGGACGAATTTTCCGGATGTGCACAGGAATGTGTCCGTGGATGAACTCTTCTCCCGGCGTGGCCCAATATCGCGTTGCCTCAGACTGCACTTTGTAGTCTCTGTATGGCCTGGCCGTAAGAGCTGGAAAGGGAGAGATACCTTATGCCCACGCTGGCATTCGACGTCACCGACAGGAGCGGTGACAATCGCCACCTCGAATTTCGAGGCAAGGACAACGCCGATTATTACGAGGGAGAGCTTGGCTTCGCCGGCGATACGATCGACATGCGCATCGAAAAGGCAACCGCTGGCGAATATCCCATTTACCGCCTGATGTCCCGGTCCGGACTGACGTTTCGGCGGACGTGGCAGCATATCCGCAGGGATCACACCGATGTGACCGTCTTCTGGTTCGTGCGCCGCGGATCCATGCGGGTCACGACCTCCGCTTCGCAGATAAGCATGAAGGGTGGCGAATGCGGGATGACGCGATCCACCTGTCCGTTCTTCATGCAACTCGACACAGATGAACGGGGGAGCCTGGATATTCTCCATGCCGTCGTGCAGAGCTGCAAGACCCAGAGCATCCTCGGGGAGTGTTCCGCGACCGCCAAGGCATTGTCGACGACGGTCGCAGGCGTCGGAGCGTCGGAGAAGCTGCTGAACCTGCTTTTCGAGAACGACACGCAGCTCGATCCCGACATGGCCGCCCAGATCGCCGAAGCGCTGATGAAAGGTCTTTCGAAAATTCTTGCGAAGAATTTCGGCGAACCCATTCCACGCCCGACGATCGAAGATCACAGGTATCGGGAGATTTGCCGCGTAATAAGCCAGAATTACGCCAATCAGGATTTCGATCAGAAGATGGCGGCTCAGCGAGTCGGAATTTCCACCCGCTATTTGTGCAAGATACTTAGCCACCAGGACATTTCGTTTTCGGATCTTTTATGGGAAAGCCGCTTGCGCCAAGCTCAGGATTGGCTCAAGGACCCTCAAATGGCGCGGTATTCGATTAGCGAAGTTGCCTTGCTGTCGGGTTTCAAGAGCAGCTCTCACTTCAGCCGGTTCTTCAAGACCAAGATTGGCAGTTCGCCAAAGGACTACCGAGCAAGTGGACAGTCCGATCAGTTGCAATAGCATTATTGATCTGACGGATTGATAGGTCGGAAAAAGCCAGATTTACGATCTATTTATATCAGAAAACGGCTCGGCTCAATTTTCTCCAGTCCATCTTGACGCGGCGGACAGACCACCTCCAATTGAATCAGAGTTTGCTGTAAAATATGCTCCGTTGCATGGCATGCATCCAACCGAGGACGGTTGTCACATGCCAATGATAAGGTCCGAGCAAATCTATTTTCAACTTCGTGTCCGCGGCGTCTGCCCCTTCCGACCTATGAAGCGCGCAGAAGCCTCTATCCGTCATATCAAACTTTTGACTGCCTGGACTTCGTATCCTTCCGGTGTCGGCGCTCACTCCTAGCTCAAAGAGAAAGAGCAAAGGGCGCGTATTCCCTTCCGTTGCAGGTTCAAATCCTGCGGACCGGGCCGGCAACCAACCTAAAATTAGATTGGCTGGGGGTAACCATACTTATAAATACCAAAAAAAACGTAATAATGCCATTTACAACCAAGCTTGCGATGGGCACCCTGTCCGCCAACTTTCCAAAAGCAAAGCGCGCCGGACGCGAAGTACCGGCGCGCTCTGTTTTTACTTGGGCAACTACTTGGGCGTCGCGCAAGGTGAGAGGCCCGCTCCCACCAAATCGTCAGCCAGAGCATTGGTCAGGTCCGTCAGGTTCTTGACGATTTCCGGCACGAACTTGCCCGTCGCATCCTGCTGCGGCGATGCGTCGTTGTAGGCATTTTTCTTGTCGGTGCCGATCAGCGCAGTGGCTACTGCTGGCATGCCCATGCGGTCCACGCGGCTGTAGGCCGTTAACGGGTCGTTCCGGAAGCTGAACGATGTGCCCGTGCTGTCGGCCAGGGGCGGGTTGCCCTGTGCCGGTGCAAGATACGGGAAGGAGGTGCGGAACGGCCGGTCGTTTGCCGACGGGTTCAGCGGCAGCTTGGCCAGCGTGTCGGGCGGGTTTTTGGAGAGATCGAGGAAGATCACCGCCAGCGTCACGTCGATGACCGGATCGGTCAGCAAACGACCGTTGGGGAAGCCGGACGGCTTCGACAGGTCAAGCTTCAGTGTATCGGGAACGACGGCCTGCGCCACAGTGAGCCCCGTGCCGGGGATCGTCTGGTTGAGGCAAGCCGAAACGTCGTAGCTCGCCGGGGTTGGCGTGGGTGATGGAGTGGGCGACGGCGTGGGGCTCGGCGTCGGCGTGACCGTGGGGGTCGGCGTCGGTGCCGGGTCGTTATTGTCGTCGCACGCAGCCAGCGTGCCGAGGGCAAACACCAGCGGGGCGTGAAGGGCGATGCGGCGAAGCGCCTTGCGGGTCGAAGAACCGTTCATCACGCAGCACCCCCGTTGAAGCGATAGGTGCTACCCCAGAGGTTAAGGGGCACTCCCTTGTCGAGTCGATCCTTGGGAATCTCGATCACGATCACCGTATCGTTCTGACCGGCGAAGAAATTGCGCTTGTTGTTGAAGCTCAGTGTTCCGGTACTCTTGGTTTCCTTGAATCCCTGGAGATCGAAGAAGAAGGGATCGTCACGCAACCCCGCATAGACTTTCACGCCGTTCTTGCTGAGGTTCGTTTCTACCGGGCCAACCAAGGCACCATCGACACCGGGTAGCCCGGTAACCTTCACGCCCCACTTGTTGCCGCCGCCATTGCCGAACCGCACGCGGATGGGCACTTCAGTGGTCGTGGCAGGCGATTCGTTGGAGATATCGATCGCGTAGATCACGTCTCGATCATAGTTCGCCGGAAGGTCTTTCGCCTGGGGCCCCGAAAAAGTCATCGCGATGACGACGGACGTATCGGTGTGCCAAGTGAATATGTCGGCAATGTCGGCGGCGCGGTCTGGCGTACTGTCCACTGATGGGTCGGTTCTTCCCGGCGGATCAAGGTGGTCAGCCGCCAACAGTCCGAAGCCGGGTACGGCAAGGCTGGCACAAATTGCCAACCCCAGGCCGCCGAAGACGTAGGGTAATGTCCTGCGTTTTATCATGAATGGTCCCCTTGGTTCCGCAGTCGGGCGCGACATAGCACCCTCGCCGTCTTCGATTGATTGTTATGAAGACAACACCGCCGTCCCAACTACGCACAAGCGGGTGCATGGTTTCAAGACTAACCCGAAAAAAATTTTAGCCAATAGCACGAATGGGCAGTTGCGATCGCCAAAGGACCGAAATTGCGCGATTCCCGCTAAAGGACAATGTGAATATCCGCGAACGTGAGCGCGGGATGGGTTGCGGTCCCCACTACTGCAAATTGAACGGCCCTGTCTCCGCCCAAGCCGTCATCATCATAATAGAGCGCTCCGCTCTTGGTGTCGTATATGATACGGTTGTTGCCGTCATGCGCCTTGTTTGCGCCATCTGCGGCGTAGAATTGCGCTTCGGCTATGGAGCCGGCATCGTGAAACGCCTTGAATACGGAGGCGTCGAGCACGATCCAGTCTCCGCCCGCGGAAGAGAAGTCGCTGATCGTGTCTACATTGGTCGATGCATTGGGTTCGGTTGAAAAAACGAAGTGATCCGCACCATTTCCGCCGATCAGGATGTCCTTGCCCAGGCCGCCATCAAGCGTGTCGTTGCCATCCAGGCCCGAGAGCGTGTTCCTGGCATCGTTACCGATCAGCGTGTTGTTGCTTTCATTCCCGGTTGCATCGAGCATCTTGTCGCCCGTCAAAGTCATGTTTTCAAGATTGTCACCCAGTTTCCCGCCGATCAGCGTGAGTACGGTGTCTATGCCGCTGTCCTTGCTTTCGAAGATGCGGTCGGCCCTGCTGTCGACGACGTAAGTATCATTGCCATCGCCACCGAACATCCTGTCGGCACCGGCCCCTCCGTCGAGATAGTCCCTACCTTTGCCGCCGAACAACTGGTCCGCGCCGCCCATGCCATAGAGGGTGTCGTTGCCGCCCTCCCCCAGCAGGCTGTCCTTGCCCGAATTACCGGTGGCGCTGTTGTCTGCCTGGCTGCCCCGCCCCATGTGGGGGCCGCTATCGGTGAAAGTCAGGTTTTCGATCAGGCTCTTGAGCGAATAGAGGTGCAGGCCGGTCAGCACGGTGTCGATGCCTTCATCGGCCGCCTCGAACGGACGATCGGCGACATTGTCGACGACGTAGGTATCATTGCCGGCGCCGCCGAACATGCGATCGGCACCGGGGCCGCCGTCGATAACGTCGTTGCCGTCTCCGCCGAACAGAGTGTCGCTGCCGCTTAGCCCGTAAATGTTGTCGTTGCCGGACGTGCCATGCAGGTTATCGGGCTGGTTGGTGCCGTTGATCGTCTTTGCAATCAGGGCGGCAAGCAGCTTGGTGGTCATCATACCCGTCCGTGTTAGATCGCCCGCCCCTCGCGGCGGTGCGAAAGTCTGGCGGCATGGCTTGTGCGCATGCCTGATGGCCGGTCATTATTGCAATTGGGCGACTTACCGCCGCAAACCGCCTCCGTGGTTCAGAGAACGAAATCGCCCTTCACCAATGCGGTCGTGCTGGTCACGGCGATCCAGAAATCCGCAAGGCCGTCGCCATTGGTATCGCCCTGCACGTCGTAGTGGTTGATACCATTGGCAAACCAGCGCAATTCGCCGGCCTTGTGGCTGAAATCGGCACTGCCGATGTAGGTGAAGGCATCATCGCCGGTGCCGTTGAGCGTATTGGCATCGACCAGTGCGAGACGGATGCGGTCGCCTTCGGAGTGATGGAAATCGAGGATGGCGTCGCACGTCGTGTCGCTGTTTCCGGCGAAATCGCCGTTGGCGAAGATGAAGCGGTCTGCTCCAAGTCCTCCGGTCAGCATATCGCGCCCCGCCCCGCCGGTCAGGTTGTCGATGCCGCCGTTGCCCAGCAGCGTGTCGTTTCCGCCAAGGCCCATCAGGGTGTCGTTGTTAGACGATCCGGTGATTACATTGTTGAGCGCATTGCCTTTTCCAACTGTGGCCGCACCGCTCAGCGACAGGTTCTCAACATTCGCGAGCAACGTGCGGGAGGTGCTGGACAGCACTGTATCGGTGCCCCCACCCACCAGTTCCACCGCCTTGTCGCCAGCGTTGTCGAGCACGTAAGTATCGTCGCCCGCCCCGCCCCGCAGCACATCGGCGCCGGCCCCGCCGTCCAGAGTATCGTTGCCCGCGTTGCCCGAAATGGTGTTCGCCAGCGCGTTGCCGATCAGCACATCGTTGCCCGACCCTCCCTTGGCATTTTCGATGAAGGCGTTGAACGCGATGCCGAGATTATCGGTCAGGTTGGTGACCGAAAAGCCGAGCGTAGAATAATGGCCGTCCCGCAGATCGATCCGGCAGGTTTGCGAAAAGGCGCTGACGTCGATGGTGTCGTTGCCGCCCGCATCCCAGATCGTGGCGAAGAACGGTTTGGTGGGATCGTACGAGTACGTGTCGTTGCCGGCGTGAAACGAGGTGTTCGCACCATAGATGTGCTGGATCGCCGCGATATCGTAGACCATCGGCGTGGTGATAAGATACTCGTACTTGCCGGTGGACTGGTTGTAGTAATAGACGTTGTCCGGATCGGTGTACGACATGATCGTATAGCGCTGGTTGTCGTAGCCGGAGGGAATGATGTTGCCCTCAAACGGGTGATCCAGCCCCAGCGCATGGCCGATCTCGTGCATTATGGCCGTGAAGTTGTACTCCTTCTCGGCAAAGGATTCGCCCTTGTGGGCCGGTGCGATCCAGATGTCGCCCAGGGTGTTGTTGTACCCGTCAGAGACGATCTTGGTGTAACCCCAGAACCCCCCGCTTACTTGCGAGGAAAAGGCGATGCGGATGTCTCCGACCTGCCCCTGCGCCGTCTCGTTCACTTTGGCGAAGGTGATGTTCGCCACATCGGCCCAACGCTGGAACGCAAGGGCAATGCCCGATGCTTCGGCAGTGGTCACCGCGCCCGTGGCGGTGGCGTTCGGTTCGGCACCATAATCCGTGATGAACCTGCTGGCGACGCCGTTTGCCCAAGGGAAGCTGTAAGTGATGCTGGTCTTGCCGTTCACCACGGTGGACCATTGGTTGCGGAAATAGGCCTGCGGATCGAACAGCGAATCCGTGAACGGATTGCCGGTCAGCGAAAACTCGACGACGGGCGATGCGGCATCGAACTGGGCCATGGCAGATCTCCGGTATGCCGCGATGGGCTTGGGCCACCATAGAGCGTACTGTGGATAAACAGTGGCTCAAGGGCGATGCCCGAGCTTATAGGCCGTTGCCTTTGCTCGCGATGTAGAAAATGTCACAGCCGCTACAGCGATTGTGCGGCAGCCCATGCACTGGCCCAGGCCCACTGGAAGTTATAACCGCCCAGCCACCCCGTAACATCGACCGCCTCGCCGATGGCATGGAGGCCCGGCATCTTGCGCGCTTCCATCGTTTTGGACGAAAGCTCCGCCGTGCTGATGCCGCCCGCCGTTACCTCGGCCTTGGCATATCCTTCGCTGCCATTGGGGGTGAAGCGCCAGTCACCAAGCCGGGCCTGCGCAGCCCGAAGGGCCTTGTCGGTGGCCGCGCCCAATTCCGCCGTGATCCCGATCCGATCGGCCAGTGTGACGGCCAGCCTGTCGGGCAGCACTTCGCCCAGCACCTTGCGCAGCGACGCGCGCGGTAGTTGGCGCTTGGCGGTTTCCAGCCAGTCGCGGGGCGCGTCGGGCAGGAAATCGATGCCGACTGTTTCACCGTGCTTCCAGTATGACGAGACCTGAAGGATGGCGGGGCCGGAAAGGCCGCGATGCGTGAACAGGGCCGCTTCGCGAAAGGCAGCCTTGCCGCTGCGCGCGATGACTTGTGCGGAAACGCCCGAAAGCTCACGAAAAAGCAGATCGTCGCCTGCCAGCGTGAGCGGGACCAGCGCCGGGCGTGGCTGCACGACTTTCAGTCCGAATTTGCGGGCGAGGTCATAAGCGAAGCCGGTGGCCCCCATCCTGGGGATCGACGGGCCACCCGTGGCGATAACCAGCGCGGGTGCCGTATGCTTCACTCCTCCTGCCGTCACACGGAACAGGCCATCGTCGTGAGCTACATCAGAGATGGCGTCGCCGCAGCGCAAGTCCACCTGCCCTGCTCTGCACTCATCCAGCAGCATGTCCACCACCTGCCGCGCCGAACCATCGCAGAACAATTGCCCCAGCGTCTTTTCATGCCAGGCGATGCCATGGCGATCAACCAGCGCAATGAAATCGCCGGGCGTGTAACGCGACAGGGCCGAGCGCGCGAAGTGCGGATTTTCGGAGAGGTAACGGTCGGGTGCGACGTGCTGGTTGGTGAAATTGCAGCGACCGCCCCCGGAGATCAGGATCTTCTTGCCCGGGGCATCTGCATGATCGAGCAAGAGAACGCGCCGACCGCGCTGGCCTGCGGTAGCCGCACAAAACAGACCGGCGGCTCCTGCGCCGAGCACAATGGCGTCATGGGTGGCTTGCATTGCGAGGCTCTAGGGCCTGGCGCATCATATTGGAAGAAGGGGCCTCAGCCGAGCTGGCGGCACTCGTCGGATTCAGGAATGAACAACGCGGACTGGCGGCGCTTTACCGCGCTCGCCCGCTGCACGCTTACCTTGCGGCGGCGGCGTTCCGACGAATCCTGATCCCATGTGCCAGGATTGATCGGTTCGCAGATTTCGAATTCCATGGCGCATCCTCCTCGCGCATACAATGCACGAGGATGAAGGCAGTTCCATTGCAATATCAGTGACTTAAATATGCAATGCGCGCCCATATGCCGAGAGCACGCTTTCGTGCATCGCTTCGCTGATCGTGGGATGCGGGAACACCGTATTGATCAGTTCGGCCTCGGTAGTCTCCAGAGTCTTGCCGACGACGTAGCCCTGGATCATCTCGGTAACTTCCGCGCCGATCATATGCGCGCCCAGCAGTTCGCCGGTCCTGGCATCGAACACGGTCTTCACGAAGCCTTCGGATTCCCCCAGGGCGATGGCCTTGCCGTTGCCGATGAACGGGAACATACCGACCTTCACTTCATAGCCCGCGTCCTTCGCCTTTGCCTCGGTCATGCCGACACTGGCAATCTGCGGGTGGCAATAGGTGCAGCCGGGGATGTTGCCGCGGTCCATGGCATGGGGATGCAACCCCTTGTTGCCGAGTTCGACCGCAATCGTTTCGGCGGCGATCACGCCTTCGTGGCTCGCCTTGTGCGCCAGCCATGGCCCAGGGGTTACGTCGCCGATGGCCCACAGGCCCTTCACATTGGTGCGACCGAAATCATCGATGGCGATGATGCCGCGTTCGGCCTTCACGCCCAAGGCTTCGAGGCCGATGCTCTCGGTGTTGGGGGCGATGCCCACGGCGACGATCACGTGGCTGAAATCGCCTTCGGTAACCTTGCCGTCCTTGCCCTTGATCTTCGCCTTTACGCCACTTGCGCTCGTGACGATGCTTTCGACACCGGCACCGGTCAGGATCGTCATGCCCTGCTTCGTCAGCGCCTTTTCAAGAAAGGCCGAAACGTCGGCATCTTCTACCGGCACCACGCGGTCGAGCATTTCCACGACCGTCACCTCTGCACCCATATCATTGTAGAAGCTGGCGAATTCGATGCCGATCGCGCCCGATCCGATGACCAGCAATTTGGTCGGCATTTCCTTTGGCGTCATCGCGTGGCGGTAAGTCCAGATCCTTTCGCCATCGGCCTTCGCGAACGGCAGGTCGCGAGCGCGCGCGCCGGTGGCGACGATGACGTGCCTGGCCGAAATCGTCTCGGCACCCTTGTCGCCGGTCACTTCCACGCTCGTCGCGCTTTTCAGCACGCCATTGCCCATATGGACGGTGATCTTGTTCTTCTTCATCAGGTGCGTTACGCCCTGATTGAGTTGTTTCGCCACGCCGCGCGAACGCTTCACGACCGCTTCGATGTCGGCGCGGATATTGTCGGCGGCGAGGCCGTAGGCGGCGGCATGCTTCATCTGGTGGAACACCTCGGCAGAGCGCAGCAGCGCCTTGGTGGGGATGCAGCCCCAGTTGAGGCAGATGCCGCCCAGCAGTTCGCGCTCGACAATGGCGGTTTTAAGCCCGAGTTGCGCGCAGCGGATGGCCGCGACATAGCCGCCGGGCCCGGATCCCAGGACGATAACGTCGTATTGGTCAGCCATATATTCCCCTGATCTGGATCAGCGTAAAAAGTTTGAAGCAATTCCCAAAAGCATCAATGCCACCGGAATCAACAAGACCGCAAAAACAATCGTGCTAGCTTTGGAAGCCTCGGTGAAAACCTTGGCGGCCGCGATGCAGGCCGCACCGAAGCCGAGGGTGTATTGCCAGGAGGTATCGCCTCGACCGTTGTATTCCATTGATTTTAAAATAAAAACTACTGGTGTAAGGCAAATCGCGATATAACCCCAGATCTCGACTGACCTGCGCAGTCTCGAAAATGAGGCTTGGCTCACGCCAGCAGGCCCAACGGGTTCTCGATCAGGCTCTTGAACGCCTGCATCATTTCCGCACCGTCAGCCCCGTCGATCGCGCGATGGTCGAAACTGCCGGTGGCGCTCATTACCGTGGCGATGCCCAGCGCACCGTCGATCAGGTAGGGGCGCTGTTCGCCAGCGCCGACGGCCATGATCATGCCCTGCTGCGGATTGATCACGGCATCGAAGTTCTTGATGCCGAACATGCCCAGGTTGGAAAGGCTGGCCGTACCGCCCTGATATTCGTGCGGCTGCAACTTGCCTTCGCGCGCCTTGCCCGCCAGCTCCTTCATCTCGGTGGCGATGACAGAGACGGTCTTGTTCCCGGCATCGACGATAATCGGCGTGATCAGGCCCGAAGGCGCTGCCACGGCGACCGATATGTCGGCGCGCTTGAAGCTGCGCAGTTCATCGCCGGCAAAGCTGACGTTGCACTTGGGCACCAACAGCAGCGCCTTGGCCAGCGCCTTGATCACGAGATCGTTGACCGAAAGCTTCACGCCCTGCGCTTCAAGCGCCTTGTTCAGATCGGCGCGTAGTTTGAGCAGCGCATCGAGGCGGATATCCACGGTGAGATAGATGTGTGGCACGGTCTGCTTCGCCTCGGTAAGGCGGCGGGCGATGACCTTGCGGACGTTGTTGAGCTTGGCCGCTTCGAATGGAATGCCGTAATCCGGTGTGGCTGCCACGGGTGCCGGCGCGGCTTTTGCTACGGCGACCGATGGTGCGGCGGCAGGCTTTGCCACGGTGGCCGGCGCGCTTTCCAGATCGGCCTTGATGATGCGACCGTGGGGGCCAGTACCGGCTACGGTAGAAAGATCGATGCCCTTTTCCGCGGCGATGCGTTTGGCCAGTGGGCTGGCGATCGTGCGCTCGCCATGCGCGACGGGCGCCGCTGCCGGCGCAGGCGCTGCTTTCGGGGCGGGAGCGGGTTCGGCCTTTGCTACGGAAGCCGGGGCGGGCTTCGCTGCAGGTGCCGGGGCCGCCGCCGGAGCAGCCGCATCCTCGTCCTCGCCCGCGATGGTGGCGATCACGGTGCCGA
>Ga0163162_10005116_pt1 | contig 12641 bp, 10 predicted proteins | sample S55metaG_FD_115310 | JGI IMG/M metagenome (GOLD analysis project Ga0163162, IMG submission 115310) | Switchgrass rhizosphere microbial communities from Kellogg Biological Station, Michigan, USA - S5-5 metaG | ecosystem: Host-associated > Plants > Roots > Rhizosphere > Soil | place: USA...
CTCTAGGTTGAACGTTGCCTATTGATATTTGAAAATTAAGTTTCAATTTTTTGATTCAACAGAAATTCACCAATCAATCAGTAGTGTTCAATTTGAGAATCCGCGAAATCCGCGTAAATCCGCAAATCCGCGATTCGAAATCCGCTCAAATCCGCGAAATCCGCGATTCATTTTCACATTTCCACATCTTCCCACATTCATTCTTCAGATTCATCACATTCATCACATTTGCCTAATTTCGCTCCCTTTATGATGCAGGTCTACCGGAATCCCGAAAAATTGGATATTAAAAATGCCGTCATCACCATCGGAACGTTTGATGGTGTCCACACCGGTCACCAACAAGTCATCGGGCAATTAAAAAATGAGGCGTCCGACATTGGTGGCGAAACTGTGATTATCACATTCGACCCTCATCCGAGGAAGGTCGTCAATGCTGCCGCAGGAATAAAATTGCTGAACACAACCGAGGAAAAAATAGAACTGCTCGCCAAAAAAGGCATTGACCATCTCGTAATAGTTCCTTTCACTGACGCTTTTTCCAAACTTACCGCTGAAGAGTATGTGAGCGAATTCCTGATCAAAAAATTTCATCCGCATACTATTATCATCGGATATGATCATCGCTTCGGAAGCGGGCGCAAAGGCGACTATCATTTACTCGAAAATCTATGTACTCGCTTCAACTACGTATTGCGCGAAATTCCGGTGCATTTGCTGGATGCCATTTCTGTGAGCTCAACACGCATTCGCGAAGCGATTAGCCACGGCGACATGAAAACAGCCAACGAACTTCTCGGCTACACGTATTTTTTTGAAGGAACTGTCGTCGAAGGAAATAAATTGGGCAGGACGATTGGGTATCCAACAGCCAACCTCGCCGCCATACATGACGAAAAATTGATTCCCGCCGACGCTGTCTATGCAGTAGAGGTTGAGTTAAAAACATCTGACGCAAACGAGCGCGAAGTTTTCAGGGGAATGATGAACATCGGCTTTCGTCCCACCGTTGATGGAGCTAAAAGAATGATTGAGGTAAATATATTTGACTTCGACGAAGATATTTACGGAAAAACCCTACGCATCTACGTTAAAAAATTTCTTCGGGATGAACAAAAATTCGCGGGACTCAATGCGTTAAAAGAACAGTTAGCCCAGGATAAAATTGATAGCCTAAATTTTTTTCGCGGACGTAATTGAATTTTCTTGTGCCTTTGTGTGAAACAAAATCCAAAAACAGAAACGAATTGTCCAAATTCGAAGTTTTGGTTTCACACAAAGGCACAAAGAAAGAAAGGCATAAAATTCGATTTAAACGTAGAGACTCTTTGCGGCTTTTCTTCCTTAGCGTCTTTGCGTGAAATACCACCTCGCTCAAAGTAACATCTTAATCACCATTTCCTTCAATAAAGACGCCTGATCAGTCGCTGCGCTGCCAACGCCAATGCTCTTCAAATTATACTGATGCAACAACAATAACACATTTTCAATGCCGGCGTAACTATAATTCTTCACTGTGATCATATAGTCCTTTATAAAAAAAGGATTGACACCAATTGCGGCAGCAACAGATTTCTCGTCCGTACCAGATTGCCCAAACAGCATATATGCTTTGCTGAAAAAATTATATAGCGCAGGCAACACCAATTGTATCGGCGCCGCCTTCGGATTACTTTCAAAGTATTGAATGATCCGCAGTGCTTTCGCCACATCTTTTTTCGACAACGCCCCCTGCAGCTCAAATACATTGTATTCTTTACTGATACCGACGTATTGTTCGATATCATCTTCATTTATATTTTTTCTGCTTCCAAGATTAATGGAGATTTTGTCGATCTCATTATCGATGCGGCTCAAATCATTCCCTATGTGGTCAATCAGAAGCATCAACGCCTTTTGGGTGATTGTAAATCCTTTCGATTGAACCAACTCGCTCGTCCACTCGGGCAATTGATTTTCGTACATTTTTTTTGTCGTCACCACCTCTCCTTTCTCTTTAAGTAGTTTAGCCAGGCGGCTTCTGCCGTCCACTTTTTTCTCCTTGTATGAAACAACGAAGACGGTAGACAAGAGGGGGTTTTGAATATACGGTTCAAGTTTATCAATATCCCGCATTTGCTGCGCCTCTTTCAACAGCACTACCTGCTTTTCGGCAAACATCGGGTACCTGCGGCAGGCATTGATAACCGACGCCCAATCGGCATCCTTTCCGTAAAAAACGGAAAGATTAAATGCCTTTTCCGATTCCGGCAGGATGGAATGCTCCGCGTATTCAATCAGCTTGTTTATATAGTACTCTTCTTCGCCTTCAAACCAATAAATGGGCTTAAAAACCTTTTTTTTCCAGTCATTGATAATTTTTTCTGCCGTCACAAACTCGATTTTGCATGCAATATAACATAGAATTAGGATAGCTGGGTAAGGGATTTCCCAACCTAAAACGTTGTAAAAGCGTTATTTAAACATAGAATTAAAGTTTGGCACAGATTTCGCATAAAATGGAGCTGAAAGCCACTTACTAACCCTAAGGGCCTTAAACAAATCATCTAAACAAAATAAAACAAAACCATGAGTACAACCAATTATCCATCAGCTACTCCTCAGAGTCAGCCTCCTAGAAAGGATTTTAAAAATCTTATAATCGGGATCCTGGCTGCGGGTTTTCTTGGAACCTGGGGCTATTTGTTGTGGAACAATAACAAACAAGAGCAGGTTCAACAGCAACAGCAAACACAAATTGCTAAAGTAACTGACGAAAAGGGCCAATTACAGAAAAATTTTGACGATGCTTTGGTCAGATTGGATTCTTTGACCGGAAGCAACAACAAAATGCAGGCTCAGTTAAACGAACGTCAGACTGAAATCGGCAAATTGAAAAACCAAATCCGTGGTATCCTTAAGAAAGAAAAACTCACTGAAGCTGAAAAGAAAAAAGCAGATGAGCTGATCAAAGAATTGAACGACAAAATCAGCAATCTGGAACAGGAAGTTGCTCGTTTGACTACAGAAAACCAGCAATTGACTGCAGATAAAACTCAGTTGACTCAGGAAAAAGAAAAATTAACTACAGATCTTCAGACTACAACTACAGCAAAGCAAGACCTGGAAAAGAAAGTTGATATCGCATCTACGTTGAATGCATCAAATATCACTGTCACTCCGGTTCACGATAAAAAGAACGGTAAAGAAAAAGTTACGACTTCTGCAAAAAGAGTTGACAAACTGATTATCGCATTTGATGTTGCAAATCGCATTGCACAAACAGGACAAACTGATGTATATGTTTGCATCACTGCTCCGGATGGAAAACCAATCTCTGTACCTGCATTAGGTTCAGGAACTTTCACAAGCCGTGAAGAAGGTGACAAAGTTTATACTGCAAAAGTTCCAGTTGACATCGAAGCTGGAAAAACTAAATCAGTTCAGTTCGCCTGGAAACAAAATACAGATTTCGAAAAAGGTGACTACAAAATTGAGATCTACCACAATGGTTTCAAAATTGGTGAAGGCACAAGAACTTTGAAAAAAGGCGGAATCTTCGGTTAGTATAATTAAACAACCACCGATATAAAAAAGCCGGAAGCAAAAACGCTTCCGGTTTTTTTGTGCCCTTGTTGGCAAGGTTATTTTCACGCAAAGGCGCAAAAGTCTCTACGCTTTTGTTTCTTCGTGCCTTTGTGTGAAACAAAATCCAAAACGGAAACGAATTGTCCAAATTCGAAGTTTTGCTTTCACACAAAGGCGCAAAGAAACAAAGGCACAGAGACTCTTTGCGGCTTTTCTTCCTTTGCGTCTTTGCGTGAAATACCACTTCTGCATAACGTCAAAGAATCGCCCTCAAACTCGCCCTCCCCGTGTGCACCGTTCTTCCTTCTCCCGGCTTTCTTCCTTCATATTGAATACTTAACTCAAGATTTGATCCTAATTTTTTTGTAAGATCAATGTTCCATAAATAGTTCTTGCCGGGCAAAAGACCATCTAAAATAATATAGCTTACAGTTGAGTTTGTTGCTCCATCGTACTTAATATCACTATATGTAAACTTTCCCTGGAGTGATGTGGTCTGCAAAATGTTGTATTTGATATCCGTGTTGATTGCATTAGAAAGGTATTTTTCACCTCCATACTCGGGCGAATTCTTTTTGTCAGTGTACTTGTATCCGAGCGTGATCCTGAAATTACTTTTCAAAGTGTAACTGATATCTGGTTCCACTGAATATTGGTTCACATCGTAGTTGCTGTTGTCGAAATTCTTGCTGCTTGTAAATAATTGGTTATTCCCTTTTCTAAATGCTGCGTTGAGTAAGAACGAGCGCGACAAACTCCACCGTGTCCTCAAATTCCACTCATTCAACAACTGGGTTTGATAGCCATAAGTAAGCAAAGACTTATTAGTGTTTTTTGTATTGCTGATATCAAAGCCCCATTTAGGATTTGCTTTATTAAACGAAAACGTATTTACAAAAATAGCTGCACGAGTAATAAGCGAAGTGTCATTGATTGGCGCCTTAAAAGGATTCAATTGAACAAAACCATTTGACTGATCCTTTTGATTCAATTGAAGGGATGATTGCAGACTGATGTTTGCAAGTATTTTTTTAAACCCTTTGCTTTTCGGATCAATTAACATCCGTGGACTGATATTAATTCCGTAATTAAACGTGTTATAATTTGCCTTGATGAATTCATTTGTCGGCGTGAACACACGAATAAACTTCGCCTGGTCAGGAAACTGGGCAATCACAAATTCATTCAGTTGTTGTATCCCGTCGTTATTCAGGTCTAGCCATGTATATTGACCCGTACCGGCGGGAACTTCAACATATGAGTACGCACGTTTTTGTTCTTGCCCTGAGCCGACTTCATATAATGCATTTCCACTGAGCATCCCTTTCCAGACATTCACCACATACTCCGCACGTCCAAGTAAGCTTTGATCTGCTTTCTGCGTCGTCACACTAGAGTTCACGATTTGAAGATCACGGTAAGTGCCTGTAAACCGAAATTGGTGATGCCTGTTTTGCATAAGCTCCACCGTGAGATTCACATTCTCACTCTTATCGCTTTTAATAAGGCTATGCCCATAAGGATATGAATTTGTCCTCGTGAAATAAGTGAGCGCCCAATGATTCAAATTTCTTTCAGAAGATTTCAAATACGCCTGAAAAATTTCGAATGCATAACTGACAGCGGATACACTATCCGTAACCTTATCGTGATTTTCATTTCTCTCCACCGAATAATTTACACCGAGAGTATAGTTTTTAATTTTTGCAAACGTTTTGGAAATGTCGATGGTGGGGCGAAGAAAATATCCTTTGCTGGTTGTACTATTGCCATTTGTCAAACTGATCTGATCTGCTAAATGCCATCCGTTCTGATCGTAAGTGTGTGAGAATGTATTTCGGATGCCACTAAAATTCTTACTCCGGTCGTAGCCGGTAAGCTCGTATCGTACATTCGTCTTCTTGTTGTTGCTCAATTGAAATCCTGCAGAATATAGCGTTTCATTATCAGAACCCAAAACAATGGGCAGTCCCCAGTCTCTCAAAAATTCAACAGGTCTCAAACGCTCCAACGGCTGAAATCTGGCGTCGACATATTCATAGGACAAGTTAGTTGCGAGTGTCATCCCCTGGCGGGAAGAAGCAAAAGGATGTAAGTTCTTTAACACGACTTTGGTCGCATATCCGTAATCGTTAGTTTTGTCGAGCGTCGACAAAGTATTTACATCATAGCGGCTACCTGCGAAATCGGTACTCAACGTCGTATTTTTGTTGAGCGAATAATCGGCGCCTGCGGTAAATACTTGTTGCGTTTTTGGCGTCACCAGGAACTGTGCCGCTTCAAATTGACCCTGCTTCAACCCATTCACTGGCGCAACCCACATGTATACATTACCGTTAGCTGCGTCTTGCGCTGGCACATAATTTCCGTTTCCTACGCCGACGTCCGAAAATGACAAATTGTAAAGCGTAACCTGTTTATTATTGGAGAAAACATAAACCGAATCATGCCTGAAAAAACCATTGGCATCTTTATAAACCGTATCGACTTTTTGATACAATATCTTTCCTGCGGACGGAGTATCAATCGGTGCAAATGGATAAAATGCTTTATTGATACTATCTCCTAAAAGATTGAGGAACCTTTTTTGATTTGCGTCCAGTGTTTGATTTATAGGAGAATTGCGCGAATCACTATTGTTGAACACTCCCAGTCGCAGTTTCAGCTTATTTCCAAAATTCGCTTCATCATAGAGATAAAGATTCACATTTAAAAAATACTGGTTTGAATATTCAAACTCTACTTGTATCCTGCTGTCTTTCGTAATCATTCGCCTCGGTGTAAACCTGACTTCAGCTGTGTTGTAGTTAATAATATAATCCTGGTCCTCGCCACGTTGCATGAGTTGTCCATCGATGAAAACTTTTTCGGTACCTGCAAGCACAATAAAATACAACTCATTGTTTGCGCCGGTAAGTCGATATGGTCCCTGGTTTCCTTCTTGTCCCTGGAAAACATTTCTCGTAAATTTTCCTTTTGCAACGGCTCCACTCAACATTACTTTGTTGGTGGAGTTTGGAGAGATTTGTGTTGTTGTTTCAAATGAAGCGCCACGCAGACGTTTATAAAAATTGAGAAAGTAATTCTGATTTTGCCGGAGGTCTATATCTCCCATTGTCAACGCCCAGTTACGTTTTTTGAATTGAAGATAAATGCGATCGAAGTCATTCAATTCTGCCGTTGTTCCGTCAGGTTGTATCGGAATATTGTTATCGGTAATTGCGGCTGCGATCTCGATGCTATCTGCAAGATAACCGCTCAGTTGCAAGTTCAAGTTGGAAGTAACAACCGCGTCCTGGCTGTTGCCAAACGAAATCGCGCGACCAAAACTTCCGTTGTAAGTAATGTTCCCGAAATTGAAAAAGTTATCAGACGATTCGTTTGTAGTATACACACTTGGTTGAATGATAAACTTATCTTCAACCTTCTCGTAGTCGAGCCGCTTCACCACATGATTCAATTTATATGGGAACGCCCGGTAACTCACCATCACGCTGTCAACATTTGGTTTTCTCTTCCAAATAATTTTTGCATTGACATAATCGAGTGTATACAAGCTATCGGGAATACCAAGAATGGAGAAAGTGTTTGGAATGATACTTGCTGAATCAATCAACGAACCGTCAGATTTCACAGCAACCAATTTTCTGTGCAAATTTGAAACGGGTTTCGTGAATGTGGGAGATCCTTTTGACTGGGGCCGTTGGGCCCTTGCAACGAAGACAAAACCACAGCAGATCAAAATAAATATAAGCAGCCTCGAGGTCAACAGAATGGTTTTTCTTAAAATGCTTAAATTTCTAAATTATTGTATTAAATCAGGCGAAATCAGTTAGTTAGAAGTCAAAACACCATTTTTGTTTTGCAATTCCACAATCAACGTTACAATATTTACGCCTGGTGAAAAGTTTTAACAGTTCGGTTGCAACGTTACCAAAAACAAAAATGTCATTTTTTTCTGACTATCTGACTATGATTAAAAAACTATTACTGCTAATATCACCCTTAGCGTTGCTTTTGGGCGGGTGCTCCCAGTACAATTACCTGCAAAGTCCATTTACTTCCAATTCGAATCCATATCATGCTATCCCGTTGCAATCAGATTCGATCACCGGGGCTACATATGTCAGCACGTCTTTCACGGCCGGAAGTGCAAACATTGATATGAAAGATTATCTTCTTGGATTTCGAGCTGCCGTTCATCGCGCGAATACCTTTGGGAATTTCCATCTATACTACGGAACAAATGTTTCCGTAGGAACATACAACGTGTCTACTGACGACTACAACTACCAGTATATCACCGATCCTTCATTCCGAACCGGAAACAAATTTTTTGGAGGAGTTGGATTTAATGGTGGATTCAACGTGCTTGTGCCATTAAGAAATGGCGGAGAGTGGAGAGTCTTGGGACTTGAAGGATCAGCCCACAACGAATTTGGTGATTACCTCGCCTTCAGAAGAAAAATTCCTGATTCGCTCGGCGGAGTTAATTACAAATATCCATGGATGGGAGCTGTAGGTATTACAACTGAGATCATTGCGCGCCGAAGAAGCGGAACTAAAATCGGGTACAAACTCGCAATGGGCCTTGGTACGACTTCCATGCACGATAATTACAGTTACTCAAATTATACTCCAGTGTATGTTTCCAATACTCTTCATTTTGGAAAGGACAATTGGGTCACATTTTTTCAGCTCAACTTTGGAAGCTATACCGTTAATTTCCAGTTCGGCGTGAATTTTATGATCGGTGCTAGCAAAAAAGAATAAAGCTCAGTCCACTTAGTTGTTAGCGATCTATTTCTGATAATAAATCTTGCAAATCGAGGAACTCAGTTTTCATTTGAAGATTTCCCTCTTTGTCAAACGGCCATTGCTCTTTTGGACGATCCCAATATAATTCAACTCCGTTTCCATCCGGATCATCTAAATAAATTGCTTCAGACACGCCATGGTCCGAAGCCCCGGTTAATGGATAATTCGCGTCAGTTAACCTTTTTAATGCAATAGCAAGGTCTTTTCGTGTTGGATAAACAATTGCAGTATGAAAGAGACCGGCGCTGTTCCGTGGAGCTGGCGGCGCGTTTTTGCTGTACCATGTATTCAGGCCAATATGGTGATGATAGCCTCCTGCAGAAATAAACACAGCACTTTCGCCATAATGAGCCATGATCTCAAATCCCAATAAGTCCTTGTAAAATGCAAGCGATCTTTTGATATCAGCCACCTTCAGGTGAACATGTCCGATATGAGTTTGAGAAGGTAGCTTGTAGGACATAATTGTTTGTTTGCTGAACGCTAAACGCACTTGTACGATGAGCGCCCGGCATTAAGCGTTCAGGGTAATAAAATTACTCGCAGGGTACATATCTTCCCTCAACTGTTTAACCCTCGGGTCTTCGAGATATTCGTCAAACGAAGTTACACGATCAATTGCACCACTCGGCGTCAATTCAATAACACGATTCGCAACAGTTTGAAGAAACGTATGGTCATGCGAGCTGATCAAAACGATCCCCTTGAAATTGCTCATGCTTTCATTAAATGCCTGGATGGATTCAAGATCGAGATGGTTGGTTGGCTCATCAAGTAAAACTACATTCGGGTCCTGCAACATCATTCGGCTCACCATGCAGCGCACTTTTTCACCCCCACTCAGTACACCGACTTTCTTCATCACCTCATCACCACTAAATAACATTTTGCCAAGGAAGCCACGAAGAAATGGCTCATCAACATCCGTAACATGTGGCGGCACAAATTGGCGAAGCCAATCCATCAGGGTAACATTTTTATCCAGGAAATACTGGCTGTTATCATTCGGCAAATAGGCTGTAGTCACGGTAGATCCCCACTCATATTTCCCGCTGTCGGCCGTCATGCCACCAGTAATAATTTCAAAGAATGACAACAACGCCAGGTGATCTTTACTGACCAATGCAATCTTATCGCCTTTGTTTACTGTAAAACTGATATCAGAAAAAAGTGTACGACCATCTTCTGCAGTTTTCGATAACTTTTCTACGTTTAATATTTGATTTCCTACTTCTCGTTGTTGCTTAAAAATAATTCCGGGATAGCGCCGATTAGAAGGTTCAATTTCCTCAATAGTTAGTTTTTCAAGTGCCTTCTTTCGCGATGTTGCCTGGCGCGACTTAGATGCATTTGCAGAGAAGCGCGCGATGAAATCGATCAATGCCTGTCTTTTCTCTTCCGTCTTTTTATTCTTATCACCCAACTGGCGTGCCATGAGCTGTGAAGACTCGTACCAGAAAGTATAGTTTCCGGTAAAGATTTTTATTTTCTGACGATCCACATCTGCGACGTGCGTACATACGCCATCCAAAAAGTGCCTGTCGTGCGAAACAACGATGACGATATTTTCATAGTCCGCCAGGAAATTTTCAAGCCAGTTGATTGTCTCAACGTCCAGGTCATTTGTAGGCTCATCCAGTAACAAAATATCCGGGTTTCCAAACAATGCCTGCGCCAGCAATACTCTTACTTTTAAAACCCCCGGCAATTCTTTCAATAAAAGGCTATGAAAAGATTCTTTCACGCCCAAATCACTTAACAGAGCCGCAGCATCGCTTTCTGCCGTATAGCCTCCCATTTCTCCAAACTCTGCTTCCAATTCGCCTGCGCGTATGCCATCTTCTTCGGTAAAATCTGCTTTTGTATAGATGGCATCGCGTTCTTTCATCACATCCCACATTTTTCTATACCCCATCAAAACCGTATTTAATACTGTTGATTCATCAAACTCAAAATGGTTTTGTTTCAATACGGCCATACGCAAACCTGGTGAAATCTCAATCGAACCTTTATTCGGCTCAATTTCGCCTGACAATATTTTCAGGAATGTAGATTTTCCTGCCCCGTTTGCACCGATAACGCCATAGCAATTACCCTTGGTAAACGTAAGGTTCACTTCGTCAAACAACACCCTTTTGCCAAAGGATAACGTTATATTATTCGCCCTGATCATACTGTTCAATTTTTGAATTTGCAAAGGTATCGCGGATTTACGGATTTTAATCGCAGATTGGCGGATTTTTAGGGATTTTCGCCGATAATTCACAAAATCGTGACATCTATCGTAAAACCTGTGGATTGCCTATTAAGAAATATCAAGTAATTTGACGGAAACGGCATAATCCGGTCAAATCCGGAAATCCGCGATTAATGAAACAGTCATTAAATTTTGTAACGATCGGCGTAGCCAACTTAGAAAAGGCAAAGAATTTCTACATAGATAAGTTTGGGTGGAAACCCTTTAAAGACGACGACGGCATTGTTTTCTTCCAGCTCAACGGATTTATTTTCGCACTATTTCCAGAAGACGAACTCGCTGATGATATCGGCATTGTCAACGACGGAAGCGGATTCAGGAGAATGACATTTGCAATCAATTGTCGCTCCGAAGAAGAAGTAAACCAAATGTTCAGTGAATTGGAAAAGAATGGAGTGAAAATCGTAAAGCCTCCGGCAAAAGTTTTTTGGGGCGGATACAGCGGTTATATCGCAGATGCAGAAGATAATTATTGGGAAATTGCTTTCAATCCGTTTTTGAAATTGTGAAGTTGGAAGAGAATGCAGCGTGTAAAAAGATCGGAGTACGATGAACTCGCTTAATGTAGTTTGCGCTCCACTCTCTATGGTTGTTCTCACTCTGAAGCTAAACCCGAGAGAATATACTCCACATTTAACTTTGCAATATTCGTCATTGAAATTTCTTTCGGACAAACAGACTCGCAAGCCTGCGTGTTTGTACAGGAACCAAATCCTTCCTTGTCCATTTGTGCAATCATATTCAAAGCGCGCGACTTTTTTTCCGGTGCACCTTGTGGCAATAATGCGAGATGTGAAACTTTTGCTGAAACAAAAAGCATCGCTGAACTATTTTTACATGCTGCAACGCATGCCCCGCAACCAATGCAAGCCGCAGCTGCAAATGATGCATCTGCTTTATCTTTTTCAATCGGCAGTGAATTAGCATCAACGGCGTTCCCGGTGTTCACGGAAACATAACCACCTGCCTGAATGATCCGGTCAAACGCAGAACGATCCACGATCAAATCTTTTATTACAGGAAAAGATTTTGCCCGCCATGGTTCAACGACAATCGTATCTCCATCTTTATATGCGCGCATATGTAACTGGCAAGTTGTATTCGCGTGCCATGGACCATGTGGTCTTCCGTTGATATACATTGAGCAGGTTCCGCAAATTCCTTCGCGACAATCATGATCAAACGCAATCGGCTCCTTTCCCTCTGTAATAAGACGTTCATTCAACACATCCATCATTTCAAGAAATGACATTTCTGAGGAGATATCCTTCACCTGATATATTTCAAATTTACCTTTATCATTTGAGTTTTTTTGACGCCAGACTTTAAGCGTGAGATTCATTTTGTAATGGTCCATAGAACAAATGTGGAAATGTGAAAATGTGGAAATGTGAAAATTTTCCGCAAAATCGATTAACGTTTATTGATTTTATTTCTTGATGTTATAATAATTTTAGATAGCATAGTTATCATTCGCTCGACTTCTGATTATAGTTCAGGGCAGCTCGGATAATGCTGACTTCTTTCGCAAAGAGTCAACCAATATAATGTTTCATTTGCTTCCTTAGCTGCAACTTTCATCTTGTGAATGAAATCCACCATGCTTTCAGCATGTTGAGCCTCAAAAATGTTTGCACCTACCGAAGTACCGCATCTCAAAAGTTGTTTGGAAATTACAAACCTTTTGTGGGCATCCAGAACTTCACAGAACTCTATAACCAAAACAGAAAAATCCAACGACATTTCAAGTATCACATTTTGCTTCATAGATCAATAGTTGGTGCCCAAACGCAATTAAACATTCAGTCTTTCCAACCATTTCTCTCATATTCAAAACTCAGCTATAGCGGAAGTTCGACATTCTCACATCTCCACATTTCCACATCTCCACATCTTCACATTCATCACATTTGCCTCACTTGTAGCTCCGTTGCGTCGGCTTTGCCACTTCAAATACCAATTCTTCTTTATGCAATTCCCAATCATGATCTCCCCTATA
>Ga0163162_10005124_pt1 | contig 12633 bp, 10 predicted proteins | sample S55metaG_FD_115310 | JGI IMG/M metagenome (GOLD analysis project Ga0163162, IMG submission 115310) | Switchgrass rhizosphere microbial communities from Kellogg Biological Station, Michigan, USA - S5-5 metaG | ecosystem: Host-associated > Plants > Roots > Rhizosphere > Soil | place: USA...
AAAGACCCGCGCGCGATCGCGGTGCTCTACGAGCCCGATCACCGCTACATCCTCTACGCCGCCGACTTCGACCCGCTCGCGCGCGCCGGTACGATCGTCCACGAGAGCGGCAACATCGAAACGCTCATCTCACGCAACCGAAGAGCGATCGCCGCCGCGACCGTGATGGCGGTCGGATTCGATCCGTTCCTCGATCGAGCCAAACACGCGCTCCACGAGATCGGCGTTGATGCGGGCAACGTGATTAGTGAGACGTTTGGGCCGCAGCCTTGAAGGCTAGCGGCTAGCGGGTTGGGACTAATGTCCCGCTAGCCGGCCTCCCGCTGGCTTATCGCAGCCATCCCGGCGGCACCGACAGGCGTCGCGCGTCATCGCGGAACTGCGCGTAGGCGCGTTCGGCGCGTGTGATCTCGAGATCGGCGATCGGGATCTGCTCGATCAGATATTGCAGCTGCGTCGAGTCGTACGTGAACTGCGACGGGCGATAGCCGAGCGACAAGAGGCTCGTGATGTGTCCCTTCAACGCTTGCACGCGCGTGGTGAGAAGATCGCGATTCTCGCGCGCCTGGCGGATCCGCTCTTCGAAGTCGCGCGCGCGATTCCGCCACGACCACTCTTCCTCGCTGTTCTCCGCCGGCTCGACCGCGGGCACCATCTCGACGCCGACCGTCCGCTCGCGTGATGGGACGCCGGTGTGATTGTTCTCCAGCTCCGCGATCAGCCGTTTCTTCTCTTCGACGCTCACCTTGAATTTGATGCTGCGTTCGTCGGGTTGCGGCGTCGCGACGAGCGGCGGCACGGACATGGCACGCGTCGTCTCGAGATCGACTTCGTCCTTCGGTACGGAGAAGAGCGTCCCGTCGACGGTGCGGAAGACGATGCGGCCGCCGCCCTCGTGCCACGGACCGCCGATGTCGATGTGTTGGCCGGAGCGGAGGACTAAAGTGCTGAGAAGAAAGAAGGTGGCGATATTCATGGGCATCCCCTCCGGCAATTCTACGCGCTTCGGTTAGAATCCGCCGTCACCCGGACATGGGAAGTACCAGCTCACATCTCGCCTGGATCGTCATTGCGGCGATCTGCGGTCTCCTCTTTCTGATCTTCGATGCGGCGCGTTACTTCGCTCAGCAGCTTGGACCGGTGCGCCTTCGGCGTCTCGCGGGTCCCGAGGAGGGCGAGGGTGAAGCGCGCTGGACGCGATTCGATGTCGACAACTTCCAGCTCGTCAGCGGCTCGCTGCTGCAGATCGCGCTGATCGTCGGAGTCGCCTCCACCGCCATCGCATTCGACGGCTCGCGTCCGATCACGACCGCAACGCTCCTCGCCACCGCGGTCTGGCTGCCGCTCGTCATCCTCTGGAAGTTCGCGCTCGCGCTCGTGCCGGAAGAAGCGACGGAGCTGATTCTGCGCGGCATCATCCCGATCTCGCACTTCTTCTACCTGCTTCTGTGGCCTGCGCTTTATCCGCTGCGGCGTCTCGCCGCGCGCATCGAGGCAGCCGAGGAGTTGGAAGCGGAGGAGGATGAAGAGCCGACGGATGAAGAGGTGCAAGCGTACATCGACGTCGGCGAGGAAGAAGGCATTCTCGAGCCGGCGGAAGGAAAGATGCTGCAGTCGATCGTCGACTTCGGCGACCGCATGGCGCGCGAGATCATGACGCCGCGCATCGACGTCCTCGCGTTCGAGGCGAACAAGTCGATCAACGAGCTGGCGCGCCTGTTTAGCGAATCGAAGTACGCGCGCATTCCGATCTATCGCGACTCGGTCGATCAGATCATCGGCATCGTCCACATCAAGGATCTCTTCGACGCCATTCTTCGCGGCGAGAACAAATCCGCCGCCGAGCTCGCGCGTCAACCGTACGTGGTGTCGGAAACGAAGAAAGTCGATGAGCTGCTGCGCGAGTTTCAGAGCGAGCACATTCAGGTCGCCGTCGTCGTCGACGAATATGGCGGCACCGCCGGTCTCGTCACGCTCGAAGACATCGTCGAAGAAATCGTCGGCGAGATTGCGGACGAGCACGAAGAAGAAGAGCCGACGATCGTCGACGTCGGCGACGGCACGTATCTCGTGAGCGGCTTGCTGCGCGTCGAAACTTTGGAAGAACGTCTCGGCACCGATCTGCGCGACGAGAACTACGAAACCGTCGCCGGCTTGATCTTCACGACCCTCGGCCGCGTCCCGAACGCCGGCGCGATCGTCAACAAGAACGGCTGGCGCTTCATCGTCGATCGCGCCGATCGCAAACGCATCTATCGCGTGAAGGTGCAGCGCGATCCCGACTGGCGCGAGGAAGGGGAGGAGGAAGAGGAATGACGCGCACCGGCACCGTCGCACTCGTCGGCCGTCCCAACGCCGGCAAATCCACTCTCCTCAACAAAATCCTCGGGCAGAAGGTCTCGATCGTTTCCGACAAGCCGCAGACGACGCGCAACCGCATCGTCGGCATCCTCAACGAGCCGCGCGGACAGATCGCATTTCTCGACACGCCCGGCATTCATCGCCCGACGCACAAGATGAACGTGCGGATGATGGATCACGTGCGCACCGCATTCGGCGAAGCGGACGTCATCGCGCTCATCGTCGATGCGGCCGAGGCGTTCGGAAAAGGCGATGAGTTCGTGATCGAGATGTTGCGTCAATCCGAAACGCCGAAATTCGCGATCCTCAACAAGATCGACAAGATCAAGAAGAACAACCTCCTGCCGTTGATGCAACGATATGGAGAGTTCGGCCTCTTCGACGAGATCATCCCGATCTCCGCGTCGAAGGGAGAAGCCGTCGATCGACTCGTCGAGTTGCTCTTTGCGCGCATGCAGGAAGGGCCGGCCATCTATCCGACGGAAGACTTCACCACGCAGCCCGAGCGCTTTTACGCGGCGGAGATCGTGCGCGAGAAAGTGCTGCGTCACACCTCCGACGAACTTCCGTACACGACCGCGGTGAGCGTCGATCGATTCGAAGAGGACGAAGCGAAGAATCTCATCAGGATCTACGCGACGATCTTCGTCGAGCGCGAGACGCAGAAACCGATCATCATCGGGAAAGCCGGCGATCGCATCAAGCAGATCGGAACCGAGGCGAGACTCGACCTGGAGTCATTCCTCGGCGCGAAGGTTTTCCTCGATCTGCATGTCGGAGTTCACGGAAGATGGCGCGAAGACGAGCGCTTCCTCGGCGAGTTGGAGTGGCCGCTCTCCTAAATCTGGATTACCATCTCCGCAGAAGCAGGTCCAAGCTTTTTCACAAACCACGAGGAGGTTCGATGGCAAAACCACGTCTGTTTCGTACGTTGTTGTCCTTTATCGTCCTTGCTGTCGCAGTCTCGTCGTTCGCGCAGTCGACCGGTGCCATTCGCGGGAAGGTGAGCGCGTCCGACGGCTCCATCCTTCCTGGTGTCACCGTCGAGGCGCGATCGAACGTTCTGCCGCAGCCCCGCGTCACGACCACCGATTCCAACGGCGACTATCGTCTCCCGGCGCTGCAACCCGGTGTTTATACGGTGACGTACACGCTCGCCGGCATGAACACGATGACGCGCAAAGTCGACGTCATCGTCGGCCAGGAAACACCCGTCGATGCGAAGCTCGGCGTCGCGGGCGTCTCCGAGAGCATCACCGTCGTCGCTGAAGGAACTCTCGTCAACAAAGAATCGACGGAGCTCGAAAGCGGCTTGACGAGCAAAGAGCTCGCGGCGTTGCCGGTCGCGCAGGATTATCGCGACCTGCAGAAGCTGATTCCGGGCGTGCAGTTCACGCAGGACGTGACGCGCGGCCCGAGCGCGGGCGGCAGCGGTCAGGACAACGTCTACCTGCTCGACGGCGTCAACGTGACGATGCCGCTCTTCGGCGTTCTCGTCGCGGAGCCGAACACGCAGGACGTCGCTCAGGTCAACGTCGTCAAAGGCGGCGCGAAGGCAGTCGACTTCGAGCGCGCCGGCGGCTTCCAGATCGACACCGTGAGCAAGTCGGGAACGAACAAGTTCTTCGGCGAAGCGAGCTTCCAGACGATGCGCCACTCGTTCGTTGCGGCGCGCGACATCGGCACGAACCTCGTCTATCAGCAGGATCGCGACTGGGGCACGTTCAACCTCGGCGGCCCGATTCTCGCGGACCGCTTGTTCTTCTACGGCTCCTACTATCGTCCGTCGTTCACGCGCAGCAACGCGTCGAACCTCTACGGCGCGCTTCCCGATTACTCGAGAAAGCGCAGCGAAGAATTCGGAAAGCTGACGTTCACTCCGACGGCGTCGTGGCTGATCAACGGCAGCTATCGCACGTCGCACGACGTCGAGACGAGCAGCCAGTTCACTTCGACGCAGGGACCACAGACCGGCACGGGATTCGAGACGCGCCTCAAAATCAGCGTTCTCGAAGGATCGTACGTTCTGGGATCGAAGGGTTTCGCCACGTTCAAGTTCAACGACTTCAAGAACCCGGGCGGTGGACACGCCGACTTCACGTCGAGCGCCGTTCCCTCGCTCGCCGCGGGTGCGAAGCTTCCGATTACCGATCTCGCGAACTCGGGACGCTTCATCGTTCCGACGCTCATCGCCGGCAATGCCACGCAGAATGCGTTCGTGCAGCCGTTCATCGATCAGTACGGTTACACGAGCAACGGCGTGAAGACCGGAGGCGGCACGCTCGGCTTCGGACAGTTCGCGGAGGACAACGACTCGTTCTTCCGCCGCGGCGAGCAGATCGGATTCAACTACACGCTCGGCACGCAGATCTCACATGACCTGCACTTCGGCTATCAGCGCAACAAAGAATCGGAAGATCGTTTCCAGACGTCGAACGGCTGGGGCGTGCTCACGATCCCCGGTGGGTCGTCGAACTGCCCGGCCTCGGCGTGCGGCACTTTGAAGCCGGCGTTCTTCATCGCCAACTTCAGCCCGCAGACGACCGGAACGATTCCGTCGATTCACTCCGAGTTCCACAGCGACAGCATCGAGTTGAACGACACGATCCACATGCACAACTGGACGTTCAACGCCGGCCTGCTCGCCAGCCGCGACGTCCTCTATGGGCAGGGATTGGCGAAGGCCGACAACATCGCCGGCTACGTGAAGTCGCCGGGTCTCAAGTACAAGATGCACACGATTCCGTTCTCGCAGGCTCTCCAGCCGCGCCTCGGCGCGACGTGGGCGTACAACGGACAGGACACGGTGTACGCGAGCTTCGCGCAGTACAACCCGTCGTCGAACTCCGACGCGCGCGCCGCGTCGTGGGACCGCAACCTCGTGCAGTCGATCAACGCCTACTTCGACAACACCGGCACGCTCATGGGTGTCGACCCGGTTGCTTCGTCGTCGGGCAAACTGTTCAACCCGGGCATCAAGCCGCGCGTCGTCAACGAGCTGATGGTCGGCACCTCGCAGCAGATCAACAACGCGTGGTCCACTCGCGTCTACACGCGCTACCGCAAGGGCTCGCGTTTCTGGGAAGACACGAACAACAACGCGCGCACCGCATTCGGCGCCGGCGTTCCGGGCGTGAAGCAGGATCTCTACGTTCCTGATCTCACCGCGAAACTCGCCGCGATCGGAAGCGGTTCGACGTACGTCATCACCACGCTCGACGGCTCGTTCACGAAGTACTACGAAGCGACCGCCGAATCCGACCTCCACACGGGCAACACGTTCCTTCGCGGCTCGTACACGTGGAGCCACTACTACGGCAACTTCGATCAGGACAACTCGTCGTTCAACACGGCCAACGACGCCGCGATCTTCATCGGATCGTCGAACATCGGCGACGGCGCGGGACGCCAGCTGTGGAACTACAAGTACGGCGATCTCCGCGGCGACCGCCGCAACATCGTCAAACTGATCGGCACGCAGACGCTGGCGTGGAAGGCCACGGTCGGCGCGTTCTGGGTCTACCAGTCAGGCCAGCCCTATCAGCTCGAGAGCTTCCTTCCGTACGCGGCCCTCACGACGAGCACGAGCGACACGAACCGCTACGCGGAACCCGCGGGCCGTCGCAAGTCGCCGCCGCATCACCAGCTCGATCTCAAGTACACGCAGGTCATTCCGCTGATCCACTCGTTCAACCTGCAGCTCATCGGCGACGTGTACAACGTGTACAACAAGCAGACCGGCTACAACTACGAGACGCGCGTCGGCTCGCTCGGCACCTGCACGCCGACGACCGTCGATCCGGCCACGAAGGCTCCGTGTCCGGCTGGCTACTTCACGACGGGTCTCAGCGGCTCGCTCGCGTATCTGAAGAGCGCCCCGTTCGCGAAGAGCTCGTACGACCCGCGCCGCTACCAGCTCACCGCCAAGATTTCCTTCTAATCGTTCAGCAGTGTGGGGCAGACATTCGTGTCTGCCTCACACTCACTGCTGAAACAATCTCTCCCGCGCAATCAGCTCCCGCGTCATCGCGTTCGCGTGCGCCTTCGCCGTGGCGATGCGCGACGCCGCATCCGGCTCGTGCAGCAACACGCTCACCTGCGCGCGCTTGAAGAGCGCCATCGCGTAGTCGGGATGAGATGCCGGCACGCGATCGAGCGCTTGGCGCGCGTGCTCGTAGTCGTGCGACGCGAGATAGAGCACGCCGAGCTCGAGATCGTGATGAAACGCGGCGCCTTCCGCTTTGCGCGCGCGCTCGAATGCCGCGATGGCCGCCGGAGTCTGTCCAACTTGCATCGCCAGTTCGCCGATGTGCTCGACCTCGCGGGGCGACGCGCCGCCGAGCGAATCGATCTTCTGCAAAAGCGCGAGCGCGTCATCCCATCGATGTTGTTGCTCGCGGATCGACGCCAGCGCCTGCAGCGCCGGCATACGATCGGGAAACTGCTCGAGCACCGCCGCCGCGCGTTCCCGACCTTCGCCGCGTGCGTCGTGCAGCGCCGTGTACAAACGGACATCATCTGAATCGGGCGCGATCGCCTGCGCAGTCTTGAACGCGTCGCGCGCCTGCTGGTCGTGGCCGAGCGCCGAATGCGCGCTCGCGAGCTTGAGCACGGCGTCGAGATTGTGCGGATCGCGTTTCGCCACCTCTTCGAGCAGCGGAATCGATTCCGTGTAACGCTCCTGTACGAAGAGAATCGACGCCTGATCGATGATCGGAAAGAGCGACGCCATGTCCGCGGGACGCGGCGCGTCTTTGCGGACGAGCGGCTTGACGTCCGACGCGACGTAGCCGAGGCTCGCGAGCTTCTTGCGCTCTTCGTCGTTGCCGAGGTTGGGTGGCTGCGAGGTGGGCAACGGATAGTCGCGAAGCGTCGCGCGCACTTCGCGCGAGAGACTCGCCGTCGCCGCGAGGTTGCGCGTCTCGCCGGGATCGTTGACGACGTCGTAGACCTCGGTCGATCCCGCGAGAATCGTTTTGTAGCGCGACTGAACGGCCATCACCTGCGGCTGCCATCCGTACTCGAGGAACGGCTGCATCGCTTCGCCGGCGACGACTTCTGTGGGCCAGACATTCTTGTCTGGCCGGCCAGACAGGAATGTCTGGCCCACATGCGCGAAGCCGAGGATCAGATCGAAGACGTGGCGCGTGCTGAAAGGAGTGTCGTTCGATGCGGTCGCGACTCCCGGACCGATCACGATCATCGGCACGTGCACGGTCGCCTGATAAAGCAGATTGCCGTGCTGCTCCTCGCCGTGCTCGCCGAGTCCTTCACCGTGATCGCCCACGATAACAATCGCTTTGTCGCCCGAGGCTTTCTTCTGAAACGCATCGACGAGCCGGCCGAGCTGCTGGTCCATGTATGCGACTTCGCCGTAGTACGGCTGCGCCGCGTATTGCGTACGAAACGGTTCCGGCGGCGTATACGGCCAATGCGGATCGTAGTAATGCACCCAGAGAAAGAGCGGCGCCGATGACGGCTGATCGAGAAACGCGATGGCGCGATCGGTCGTCTCGCCCGCCGTACGCTCGACGCGATCGGCGCCGAAGTCGTCGTCGTATTCATCGAATCCGCGCGCGAGTCCGAATTGACGCGCCACCGCGAACGACGAGACGAACGCCGCGGTGCGATAGCCAACCGCGCGCAATCGCTCGCTGATCAACGCGCGATCTTCGGGAACGTGACGCGAGTTCTCGTGCACGCCGTGGCCGGCCGGGTAGAGGCCCGTGAGCATCGACGTGTGCGCTGGCAGCGTCTGCGGCACAGGCGTGTACGCCCAGCGAAAGCGCGATCCGCGCGCTGCGAGCGCGTTGTACGACGGCGTGTTTACGCCTTTCGCGTCGGGTCCGATGGCGTCGGCGCGCGTCGTGTCGAGCGTCACGAGAAGGATCGACGGCTGCGGCGCCGGCGCTTCCGGTCGTTTGCACGCACACACGAACATCGAAACAACGACGATGAAACGACGTAGAGTCATCATCGATAATCGTCTCATGGAGCTATCGGCCGAAGAGATCGTCGCAACTTCCGACGATCGCGCAGTTCGCATGGGCTTCGACGCGAGGAACCTCGGCTGGTTCCGCGTCATGCTCATGCTGCTCATCGCTTCCGAAGCGATCCTGCTGATCTTCCGGCTGTCGCACGGTCAGAACTTCCGCGCGCTCGAGAAGGTCATCGGCCTCGCGATCAACATCACGCTGCTGCGCAGTCTGGGGAAAGAAATGGGACTGGGCGGGTTCCTGAAGCGCCATCTGACGGCGGTGATCATCGCCACGATGGCCTTGATGTCGCTGCTCGGCTTCATCGGCGCACCGCGCAGCGTCGACAACGCCATCATGCTGACTTCGCTGTTCCCGTGGTTCATGACCGGGTTTCGCATGGCCTCGGTCGAACTGACGCTGCTCCATGGATCGCTCGCCGCGATCTCGTTCATCAACGCGCTGATGCTTCCGAAAGAAAACGCGCCGATGTGCGCGGCGGCAATTTTCATGAACGCGCTGCCTCTCGCGTTCAATCTCATGGCATCGCGCCGGATGCGTCGCGCGATTCTGAATGTGTGGCGCGAGCGGAAGATTCACGCGAGTGAAGTCGTGCGCATGCGCGACGAGCTTCAGTACGCGCGCGAGATTCAGCTCAGCATGTTGCCGGAAGCGCCGCCGGCGCTCGATTGGATCGACGTCGCCGGCGTCTCCATTCCCGCGACCGAAGTCGGCGGCGACTACTACGACTACTTCGTCGTCGGCGATCGTCTCGCGATCGTCTCCGGCGACGTCGCCGGCCACGGCCTCGCAGCGGGAATCGTGCTCGCGACGTTGCGAAGCGGATTTACGCTGCTGCGCGATTCGCTCACCGATCCCGCGCGCGTTCTGCGTCAATTGCACGATCTCGTCGCGGAAACGAGCCGTCGGCGCACGCTCGTCACCTGCGCCGTCGTTCTGCTCGATCACGAGAAAAAGAGTGCGACGATCTCCAGCGCGGGACATCCGCCGGTGATCATCCGCCGCAACGGCGTGGCCGAACCGCTCGAGCTTTACGCGCCGCCGCTCGGTGTGCGTCTCAACTTCGACGTCGCACTGCGCGAGATCCCGATGAAAGCGGGCGACATCTTCGTCCTTCACACGGACGGCATCTACGAATCGACGAACGCGAGCGGCGAGAGCTACGGCATCGAGCGCATCGTCTCGATCGTGTCGCAATCGCAAGGCGCAACCGCGACGCAGCTTCGCGACGCGATCGTGAACGACGTTGATCGCTTCCGCGGTGGCGAGAAGCAGCGCGACGACATCACGCTCGTGGTGGCTACAATCGTCGAATGCTGAACTACATCTGGTTCGCGCTCATGGCGATCGCATTCGTCGTGGCGGCGTTCAACGGCACCGCCGCGGCCGTGACGAAGAACGCCATCGACTCCGCGAAGACCGCCGTCGAGATCTCCCTCGGCCTCATCGGAATCATGACGCTGTGGCTCGGCATCATGCGCATCGCCGAAGCCGCCGGCCTGATCGCGCTCCTCGGCAAAGCGCTGCGTCCGATCAGCCGTTTGCTGTTCCCCGAGGTCCCGCCCGAGCATCCCGCGATCGGCGCGATGATCATGAACGTCGCCGCGAACATGCTCGGTCTCTCCAACGCCGCGACGCCGCTCGGCATCAAGGCGATGGAAGAACTGCAGACGCTCAACGATCAGAAAGAAACCGCGACGAATGCGATGGTGACGTTCATGGCGCTCAACACCGCGGGCATTCAGTTCATCCCCGCGACGATGATTGCGGTGCTCGCGTCGGCCGGTTCGAAGAATCCGACCGCGATCATTCCGACGACGATCATCGCGACGGTGTGCGGCGCAACGGCGGCGGTGACGACGTCGAAGATTTTGCAGCGGTTTTTCCCGGCATCCGATCGAGGACAGGCGCCCCCGCCTGTCCAGACAGGCGAGGCGCCTGTCCTCCACGGGACCGGTGGTGCCGAATGATTCGGTCAGCCATCGAAGCCGTTTCCCTCTGGGCAATCCCCGTCTTGCTCGTCAGCATTCCGCTCGTCGGCATGATCCGCAAGGTAAAGGTCTACGACGTCTTCATCGAAGGAGCGAAGGAAGGCTTCAACGTCGCGGTGCGCATCATCCCGTTTCTCGTCGGCATCCTCGTCGCGATCGGGATGTTCCGCGGCTCCGGCGCGATGGATCTGCTCACGAACGCATTGCGTCCGCTGATGAACGCCACCGGTTTTCCCGCGGAGCTTTTCCCGTTCGCGATTTTGAAGACGCTCTCGGGCAGCGGCTCGCTCGCGTTCGCAACCGACATCGCCAAACGCTACGGTCCCGACTCGCTGATCGCGCGCATGGCGTCGACGATGTACGGCTCGAGCGAGACGACGTTCTACGTGCTCGCCGTCTACTTCGGCGCGATCGGCGTCAAGCGCACGCGCCACGCCATCCCGTCCGCGCTAGTCGGCGACCTCGTCGCGGCCATCGTCGCGGTCGCCGTCTGCGCGTGGTTGTTCTGATCTACAGCGCTTCGGCCATGCGCCGCTGAACCTTCTTCGCTTCGTAGGTGACGAGGCCGCCGGTCACGGCGAGAAGGAAGAGGCCGACGAGCGCACGCACGAGCGTGCTTCCGAGGCGCATCGCGCCGCTCACGACGATCCCACTCATCACCACGCCTGCAACGCCGAGAACGCCCGCGCGAACGGCAATGCCTTTCGCGGTATCACGCAGTGTCATTGGTTGTTCGTTCATGCGGGATTGGAGAGCAATCGCCGCGCCGACAAGAGGTAAACGATCGCACCGACCGCGAGCGCAATGGCACCGGCGAGCAGCTTCTTCCAATCGAGCGTCACGACGATCAACAACGACACGAGCACGCCGAGAATCGGAACGATGAGTCCGGGTGTGCGAAAGCCTTCGTTCAACTTTCGCAGACGCGGCACCGCCGCGCACGTGAAGAGATACGTCGCAAGTCGCGCGACTGCAGACAGCAGCGCGAGCGTCGCGAACGACCCCGCGAGCGCGAGGATCGTCGCGACGACGACGTGAATCAAGATCGCGACGACAGGCGTGCGGAACTTCGGATGAACGTAGCTCACCGGCCCGAGGTTGCGGTCGAGGGAGAGCGCGTAGAGCATGCGCGAGCCTTCGAGCACAGTGCCCGAGTTCGTACCTGCCATCGACAGCAGCGCGCCAATCGTGACGATCAGCCCGCCGAATCCGATGAGAGATGCGGCTGCGTCGGCAATCGGCGTCGCGCTGTTCGAGAGATTCGGAATCGTCGCCATCGCGCCGAGCTGCGTCAGGACGTAGATCGCGGCGATGCACAACGTGCCGACGAGCAGCGCGCCCGGCAGATCGCGCTTCGGATTCTTGTACTCGCCCGCGGGGACGCCGAGGTTTTCGAAGCCGGCGTAAGCGAAGAGCATGAAGAGCGCGGCGTCCGTCCAATTCGTGCCGGCGCCCGGCAGATGCAGCGAAGCCGGAATCGGATTCGTGCGGAACGCGATGAGCGAAACGACGATGAACAGCACTAGCGGAATGACTTTCCCGAACGTGAACACGTAGATCGACGCGGCGCCGTACTTCACGCCGACGATGTGAATCCCGGCGAGAATCGCAATCGATCCGATGATGATCGCCGCGCGCCACATTCCGCTGCCCAGCGGCGGATACAAACGAGCGAGCGAAACGACGAATCCGTTCGACAGCGACGCCAGCGACGTCAGTCGCGCGATCCAGTTCATCCAGCCGGTCTCGAATCCGACGAAGTCGCCGAACGCGGTCCGCGCATACAAATACGCGCCGCCCGGCTCACTGAAGTGACTCGCCGCCTCGGCGAAACACAACACGAGAATGAACACCGGGACCGCGAACAGCAGCGGCGCCCAGAGTGAGAACGGACCGAGGAGTTTGTAAGACTCGGTGGGGAGGAGGAAAACGCCGGAGCCGACGACGGCATTGATGCACATCGCCACAAGGCCCCAGAAACCGACAGCGCGGACAAGTTTTTCAGTGCTTTCAGTCATCGTTGCGGGAAGGCAGAAGTCAGAGGGCAGAAGGCAGAAGTCGTTACGAATCCTTCTGCCTTCTGCCTTCTGACCTCTGCCCTCACTTCCTCCATCCTCTCCCTCGAATCGTGCGTCCTGGGAACGCCTTCGTCATCACGCCATCGCGCAAGACCGGCACGCCGTTCACGATCACATCGCTCACGCCTTCGGAAAAATGATTCGGGTCCTCGAACTTCGCCGCGTCGTGAATGGCGTCGGCGTCGAAGACGATGATGTCCGCCTTCA
>Ga0163162_10005125_pt1 | contig 12632 bp, 14 predicted proteins | sample S55metaG_FD_115310 | JGI IMG/M metagenome (GOLD analysis project Ga0163162, IMG submission 115310) | Switchgrass rhizosphere microbial communities from Kellogg Biological Station, Michigan, USA - S5-5 metaG | ecosystem: Host-associated > Plants > Roots > Rhizosphere > Soil | place: USA...
TGTAACCGGGCTTTGGTAAAATTTATTAAAAACACTCCATAGGGCAGCCATGACAGGCGGATGGGAATCCAGGTAGTGGTGGTCGATCGATTGGAGATATACCTCCAGGGAATCTGGCGACATAAATCCCGGGCAATAAGCAATGAGATTTAAAACAAAGCCCGCGAACGCGAGACAGAATGCAGCTATAAGTGTAACCCTGTTTTTATCTGCCATAATAGAATAAAAATTGCTGGTGTAAGCCAGCAACACCATATAGTGATCGCAATAAACGACTAGGAATAAATGGGAACCACAAGTTTCCTGGCTCTGCGTTAGCTCCGGTGAGAATTACCTCTTTGCACTCACTTGATTTGATTACAGGCAGCCAATCAGCGTGGGTTGCCGGAAAGACCTGCAAGGAATTTTCATCGATAAAAGGCATAACTAAAAATATTAAAATTTTTAACAATGAAAAAGTCATCCCTGCCTTTGCCGCCCTATTTTATCCATTTTTGAAAATATTTATCTACAAAAACAGCGATTTTGTTGATAACACCATTTGACTCGTACGATGCATTGACTTTACTTTGCGCATTTTAAACCTTAAATGAAGACGTATGATCTTGAAGACCTACTACAAAACAAAAGACTACTGCAAAGTGAAATTTTCATTTACAGATGAAAATGCTGAAACAGTGCAGATTCGCGGACTGAACAGCGATTGGCAAAAATCGGTCTTAATGGCGAAGAAAAAGGATGGCAGTTTTGCCGCTGACGTTACTCTGCCTAAGGATTCTAAGCACCAGTTCAAATATGTTGTAAATGAAACACTATGGCTCAACGAACCTGAAGCTGACAGCCAGGAGCCAAATGAATTCGGTGGAAGTAACAGTGTCATCGTTTTATAATACTTGTTCCGCCGTAAAAAAATTTTTACGTACAGGATCTGCTAAGATCTCTCCAGGATATTTTGCTCTATCTCAAGAGGCAAATTTTTTTCATTAAAAGATTGCCTCTTGCTATTGTCACTTAAAAAAAGCGACCCGGCGAATGCGCGAACGGTGATGGCGCATGCGCTGTATTGCTGAATAACACACGAGCTTGGCCGGCTGTCTCCTAACCTTTCTGCGCCATCTCAACGCGACGGCGCAGTAGGCATGTGAAGTCGCAACAGGGGCATGACCATTACCGTACAGCCCGGTTCATAGAGAAAGATATGATCTTCTCGCTGAAATTTGCCTTCCATACTATCGTGTGAACAATACTCTCATTTTGTGCTAGCTTTAATTGCAAAGCGCTGAGACTTGAAGAAGTTTGGTTTCATATTGCTTGTTCTTCCCTTCGCATTTGTATCGAGGGCGCAACCGGCAGGCTGTGTGTTCAAATCACCGCAGGTCACTATCGATTTTGGGAGTGGTAATGTTCGTGATCTCAATGGTGATGACCTTTATAGCTATCGAAGAGTTCCCGGGTCCTGTCCACAGGACGGATTTTATTCTTTTGCTTCGGGGACAAGCAGGTGCTTTAGTGACGATTGGCATACTTTACCTGAGGATCATACGCCCGGCGACGCTTATGGAAATATGTTGCTGGTTAATGCCGGCAGGCAGGGAAGTGTGTTTCTCAGCACTCCTATTAACGGACTAAAAAGTAACACCGTCTATGAGCTTTGCATGTGGCTGATGAACCTTTGCAGGCCCACGGAGAAATGTCCCTATCCATTATTACCTAATTTAAGCGTCCGACTGGAGACTCCCGAGGGACAGGTCGTTGCCAGTGTTGTTACCGGCGATGTGCCAAGAGTTCCTGAGCCGCGATGGGCACCGTATCGAACCTACTTTACGACACCGGCGTCCACTTCAACACTGATGTTGATCATGAGCGACACTCATCCAAGTGGATGCGGAAATGATTTTGCATTAGACGATATTACATTCCGTGAATGCGTGAAGCAAACGGCACATGCCAGTCCCCCAAAAACTGCCGGGACAAAACAATCGACAACTGCAAAACAACCACCAAAAAGAATAACCGCTCCAGAGAAAAAGAAGGTGAGCATAACGCCGGTGATCACGAAATTGGATTCAGGTGCAACTACAATTACGGCTGTGAAGCAAGTTCAGAAAATTCCGCCCGCACCGGCAATTTTGAAAACGCGTGAGAATGCGTTGGTGAAAAGAATTGAGACCGAAGAGGGCAAGATCAAAATGGATATCTATGACAATGGCCAAATCGATGGAGATTCTGTTACCATCTATCATAACAATGCATTGATCAAATCGCATATGCGGCTTTCTGAAAAACCAATAACCGTGACGATCACAGTAGATGAATCCCAACCGCACCATGAGATCATCATGGTTGCTGATAATTTAGGTACTATTCCACCGAATACGTCAGTGATGATAATCACGACAGCGACCAGCCGTTATGAGCTTTTTATTTCATCAAGTGAGCAAAAGAATGCGAAAGTTGTTTTTGACTTGAAGAAATAACGGAACCCTCGGGGAGAGTGTTCAACCGAAACACTTCAACGCCTTGCCTGCCTACCGCTTGCTCTACCTGCAACCACCATATCTCTTTACCTTTAATAAATTACACAACTGCATTAACCAAAACATGGAGGGCGAGATGATAAAAAACCTACTTGTGGCATTTGCCATCGTGTCAAATCTGCCTGTTCTCGCACAACACGACGAGCATCATCCTCAAACAAAGCAAAATATGACCAGCGATGTTGAGGCACAACCTTTGCTGGCGCAGGCTGTACGCCTTAAGGATGCTTTGTCTTTTCTGGGAAGTTCCCTGACAAAAGAAGATGAAAAACAATTGACGTCTCTCCAGCATCAACCGCTAACACACCAAACGTCCATGCGTGTGCAGGAAATACTCGACCCTTATTGCCTTGCTATAGTAAATATCAATCCCGAGTCAAGGGTAAAGGTGTTACGAGGTCCTGCAAATCCAAGACTGATCCAGGATGGCTGGGTCAGCTATTTGGTAAAAATAAATAATGATGCCGGTGTTACTTCGCAGTTGCAAGTGGAAAGTCCCAATACCGCAACACCTTTGTATGCACCATCGAATGATCCGCGTGTTGATGAAAAAAAAATATTGACCCAGGGACAGGTTGCAAATCGTTTTCTTGAAATGCAGATCTACCGGAATCCGCCCATGCTTCCAAATCTTTCAGGGTTGAGGCTTGAGTACGCGATTTTACAGATCTACTGCAAAGATGAAGGCCAGCGGGAAGTGGAAATGGGATTCAATGTGGGCCAGGGAACTCAGGACATTGGGTTCCGCAACACGATAAATATTCTATTCAACAGCATTCCATCAGTAAAGGTGACTTTACATGTGAAAGATGATGACGGCTCTCCCTCGATGGCTTCGTTCCTGATCACTGACGGCATTGAACGCATACTTGATGACAGCGTGCAGACAATCGGGAATGCCGACTTCCGCCTTACCGCCGCGCAGGAAGATTTGAGACTGTCGTTAAAAACTTACAGGGTTCCTCAATCGCTGATAGGAATATATCCATTGCCTGGACGAAGAGTTGCGGCGTATGATGAATACCCCGATTTTTTCTTTCAACCGCAGATATACCGGCACGATGGCGAACATGTGGTGCTGCCTCCCGGCAAATACGATGTTACCGTTGATCGCGGACCCGAGTATATTCCTCAAAAAATGCAATTGACTGTGCCGGCGAATACAAAGGAGTTTTCTGCTTCATTTCAACTGAAGCGATGGTTAAATATGTCGAAACTTGGATGGTATTGTGCAGATCATCATGTTCATGCAGCCGGATGCAGCCACTATGATAGTCCTGAAGAGGGAGTAAAACCTATTGACATGTGGCGGCAACAGGTCGGTGAAGATCTGAATGTGGCGGCTGTGCTGGCATGGGGTCCCAGCTGGTATCATCAAAAAACATTTTTTACCGGGAAAGATGATCCGCTATCCACCAGCAAAAACATATTGAGAAACGATGTTGAGGTATCAGGCTTCCCTTCATCACACGCCGGCCACATAGTATTATTAAGACTCAAAGAAGATGATTATCCGGGTACCACGCTGATCGAACAATGGCCGAGTTGGACCTTGCCGGTATTCAAATGGGCGAAATCACAGAATGCAGTAACCGGCTACGCTCATTCAGGCTGGGGATTGGAACCGACAACACCTACAGACGATCTGCCAAATTTTGTTTTACCAAAGATGGATGGCATCGGCGCGAATGAATACATCGTCACAGTAACGCAAAATGTAGTTGATTTTTTCAGCCTTGGAGACACACCTGCACCATGGGAACTGAATATGTGGTATAATACGCTTAATTCCGGATTCACCACGCGTCTAAGTGGCGAAACTGATTTTCCATGCATATTTGATGAACGTGTCGGAATGGCGAGGAGTTATTTCAAACCGGAAGGCAAACTTTCTTATGATAGTTATGTTGACGCAATCAAAAAAGGTCGCTCGTATGTTACTGAGGGAAACTCACACATCATTAATTTTTCTGTAAACGGATTAGAGGTGGGAACAAATGACAGCAGGCTTGACTTAAAAAAATCGGATGCTGTTAAGGTCACTGGGAGTGTCGTTGCTAATTTACCAGAACAGCAAGACCAGGCAGGCGCAAGCATTGCGGGGAGGAACGTTGCCACTCAACCGTACTGGCATATTGAGCGTGCACGCATTGGAAAGACCAGGAAAGTTCGGGTTGAACTAATTGTAAACGGTTACTCAGTAGATACAACTGAAATTATTGCCGATGGTAAATGGAACGACGTAACCTTTAACTACCCTATTAGTCATTCTTCATGGGTTGCATTAAGAGTATATCCAAGTTCACATACAAATCCTGTTTTTGTAATTGTGGATGGCAAACCGATCCATGAGCGAAAAAGCGCAGAATGGTGCAGAGCTGCAGTTGACCAATGCTGGAAAATGAAACAGGGCAATATTCGTCCAGAAGAACGTGCTGCTGCTGAAGCGGCGTATGATGACGCCCGTAAGGTCTATGATAAGATAATCAAGGAATCTTCGCAGTAAAATTGGTCTGTCACGGTCTTTGTTGAAAAGATCGTTGTATGGGTTCGACCACCTTCATTAATGAATGAGGGCTGTGGAAACAGCCCTACACTCTAAATTATTCTAGAGAAACTTCAATGAAAGTAGGCTATCAGATCGAAATGGATAAATATTTAAAATTCATATGCCAAAGCTCCGCATGATTATTGTGGTAAACTTGCCCTTTATTCGCCTCTAGCCATACACTGATGTCCTCGTTGGAAAATATTGACACTAGAACACTCATGGATGAACTTGCTCAAAATACAGAGCTACTAACCAAATTATTTAAAGGTCTCAAGGACACGGATACAGAATATCAAAAGAGTAAAAAGATTGTACAGGCAATCCAGGCTGAATTGGAACGCAGACGCAGGGATGAAAAGGCGACACCAAGAGGTCAAGCCTAATTTTCCGAATCGGTTTATGTGCCGGCTTTTTCTGAAGACATGCCCGGGGAGAAAACCCCGCACCCCTGGCCGCCGGAGTTTAACCCTGTCCGGAAAATTCAGTGCTTTTTATCCAAGGCACCGAACGGTGCACCCGGGGTTTGCCGCTCATTTTGCATGGCCAAAGGAAGTAAATATCAAAAGGCATTGCGCGCTACGCTATCTTTTCCGCCAGACTGATTGCCTTGACAATCGCTTCTTGTTTGTGAAAAGGCTCGCGGCTATCATCGAATTCATGACCGCCGGCGCTTAATGCGGTGAAGGCAAAACCCATAATCGGTTCGCTGTGTATTTTTCCAAAATAATAGATCCCTCTTTTGGAAGGCATTTTTGTATAGTCTAATTGGTAAACCTTTCCCGAGATCTCACATGAAGTTGTTGGCATATACTTTATTTTTTAAAAATCGGGGGAAAATTAAGGACAATTGACAACCGGGGAAAATTATTTCATCAGCACTTCTGTTATTTTTGATAAGTGGTAAATAAAGTCGGGCATTTGTTTTAATATCATTCCTTTTTTGTGTCCTTCGCGTAATCAGGTCAAAGGGTACGAAGATCCGCTTGCGTCGCCAAAAGCTTTGGCCGCGGAGACCGGGCGGCGGGGATTGCAAAGAACTCGAAGCAAAAGGTCTTATGATGAGAATAATAATATTCTTGTGTTTATTGTTTTTTCTGAATGACATTTCCGGACAGCCTCCGGTACATAATTTAAAGATCACTCCGCTGACAGGCGAGTTTTATGTGTTCACAACATTCAATCTATACAAGGACAAACTGTTTCCTGCAAACGGAATGTATCTCGTCACTGATGACGGTGTAGTCATGTTTGACACGCCGTGGGATACCACCCAGTTTCAACCACTACTGGACAGCATAAAAACCAGGCATAATAAAAATGTAATTCTTTGTCTCGCGACACATTTTCACGAAGACAGAACCGGTGGTCTTCAGTACTATGCACAAAAAGGAATCAAAACCTATACTACGCGACAGACCGATGAGCTTAGCAAAAGAAGAAATATGAAAAGGGCTGAGTTTTTGATCGACAAAGACACAGTATTTAAAGCAGGCCAATATACTTTTCAAACTTATTTCCCGGGACCTGGTCATGCACCCGACAATATCATCATTTGGTTTGAAAAAGAAAAGGTCCTTTACGGTGGTTGTTTAATTAAATCTGCTGATGACCGCGACCTCGGTAACTTATCAGATGCCAACGTGAAAGAGTACGCCATAACGTTAGAAAAGGTAAAGGCAAAATGCAGGAAGCCAAAATACATTATTCCCGGCCATGGCAATTGGATAAATACAAGTTCGTTGGAACACAGTTTACAAATGGCTCAGCAACTCAGGGCAAAGAATTAGCCTTCAAATTCCTTTTACTTTATGTAAATGTTGATCAGGTGCGGCGCCGTCAAAGTTCCCCCGAAGTATGGATACTGCTGATAACCGCTATAAGTGCTGGATGTCGTGCCCCTTGCAGTTTGCACCACTACGCCATCCACTGTAAAAATGTATTTGGAACCCGACACGGCGATGCTACAATTGATCTCGCTTCCGATCTTCACGGACTTAATAAATGGCGGATCATAACTAACAGGATCTCTTAGTAACGTGCCTTTCACATACACATACGCAAACAGCTGCAACTGTCCATTTAACCAGCGCCAACCAACTCTTGCACTGTTGTACTGGTTGCTTAAGCCTTCCGAAAATCCCCATAATTTATTTACATCGTATGCGTGATTATAGTCTGTGATCACCGCAGGATAGATTGCAGTGCTGTCAAACTTAGCAACAAAAGTCATCGAGGTTCCCGAAACGTGGCTAAGAGTATTTTGATCACAATAGTGAGCTCCCTGTTTAATAGTAAATTTTCTGAACGTAGTGGCGAGGGCCGCCGATAGCCGATCACCTTGAGTGGGGGTAGCAGCGCTTGCAGTCGCTGGCTTATTTGTTTGATTGGGTTGTAGATCCTGTTTCGTACAGGAAAAACATAGCAGCGCTAATACGATAAAAATAAAATTTCTCATTGTCCAGATAGTTTTTTACAAGATAATGGAAGTTTAATGCCTATGCAATAGCCTTCGTAGTATTTCTAGTCGTTCAACAGTCCCGGAGTGATGCCTGGCTACCCCCGGGATGCAAGAACGTTTATTCAATACATTTGTCCGTTGATTTCATATCAAACCAACACCACTTATGCGATTTGGGAAAAGTACTACCTGGTGGGGGCCGCCCAAAAAATTTGATCCCCACTTTGAGGAACGCAGGATCAGCTGGCTGGAACTGTTTTATGATCTCGTTTATGTGATCGCCATTTCACGTATTACGCATCACCTGGCAATGCATATAAGCGTGGAAGGCTTTTTACAATATGCCTTTTTGTTCTTTCTTATTTTCTGGGGCTGGCTGAATGGCAGTTTGTATTACGATATCCATGGCAGCGAGGGCCTTCGCACCCGGTTGATGACCCTATGGCAGGTAGTGATCATTGCAGCGCTCGCGGTAACGATCGACCAGCCTTCTCCTACCTGGTACGTCAATACGACCATTGTGTTTATGATCATGCAACTCTACATCACATACGTTTGGTGGAGTGTCGGATTTTACGACAGGTCTCATCGCCGATATAACAAGCCCTATACAATTTTATTCCTTATTGCGTTGGCATTAATGGGACTCAGTCTCTTTGTGGATGGACCCTGGGTGAAACTCATCGCGGTTGTTGTGATCATTTGTAACTATACTCCACCGTTCATTGCTCATCGTTTGCTGCGCAAGTCAGCACTCGACCTGAGCTTATCATCCAGCATGTCGGAGCGCCTGGGACTATTTACGATCATTGTGTTTGGAGAAGTCGTGCTTGGGGTCGTAAATGGAATCAGCAAAGTGGATGATCTGAATTTTTCAGTGTGGTTGAATTTTGCGCTCGCTGTTTCGATCGTCTTTGCATTGTGGTGGATATTTTTTGCCATGACCTCGAACAGGAACGCCAAGAGCGGATTTGTAAACGCTACTTTCCTTGAATTGCTTTGCGTCCCCACATTAATGTCACTGGGGCTGATGGCCGCACGTTTCTCCTTTTTATTCGATCCGGACGAAACTAATCGCTCGCTAAACGTTGTTTTTGGAAGCGCCATAGCAATCTTTCTTGTTGGGGTTAGTCTGATTATGGGTTTATTGGTATACGCAGAGGTCTTCAACCCGATCAAGAAGCGTACACGCCGCTCTTTACTGATCACTGCCCTGGTGTTGGTTGGCTGGAGCTTTGTGAATCTTCCGTTGGACCAAGTTTATTACTTAGTCGTGGTCCTTGCCATTCTTCTCGCCGAGATCATTTACGTCACTTCACTGTATTATGGTTTGAATGTAGACGAAGAAAGGAAATCGAACATGGCGCAGCTTCCTGACGACACCAGTCAATAAAAAAGAGTTCACGCCGGGTTTTCATGGCCAACTAAAATAATAAACCGGAATTGCCATTAGTTCCTGGTTGCTCGCGATCACTATAAACCAGATCAGGAACCTCTTTGTAAACAACCCGCTCGTGTGGGTTTTCTTTTTTCAGGAAATCCTTATCAAGTGGTATTGCCACCATGTCATGAGACGCCACCTGGTAGTTGGCAATATCCAAAATGTCTTGTTCAGAAAGGTCATTGTACAACCAGGCATCAGCAAGATCGCCTGGAAGAACGGTTGGCATTCGTTCTTTGCTATTGTGAATTTGTTTCATGAGCGAGTTAGCCGCAGTAGTGATCAGTGAGAAAGTATTTGTGATTATTTTGTTTTCAGTATCGAACCAGGGCTGCCAAACGCCGGCGATATAAAATTCTTCCTGGTCCTTCATGCGAACCAGGTAAGGAAATTTTTCAGGATTCTTCAACAACTTGCCGCTTTTCCCGACAACCTGCACATGCATCCACTCATAAAATCCAATTGAAGGAATCAAACACCTTCTTTTTAAGGCCGCCTCTTTGTACATTTTGTTCAACAACTCCTCACTTGTTGCATTCAATGTAAGGTAAGGTTTGAAATACCTGCCGCTTTCATCTTTATACCCGTTTCTAAATCTCTTCACCTCCTCCAGGTTTTTTAAATGCGGCGGAAGAAACCCCCACTGCATTTTAACTCTTTCGGTCTCGCGACTATTGCCCTTTGGCCGTATGATAGGATAGTCGCCGTAATCAAATCCCTTATGAATGACGAATTCCTCGTTGAGGAATGCAACAACTGTTTCAAGATCCTTGAGTTGATTATACTCCTCGAGTGTCACTTTGATGCTGTTGTAGTAGCACATAATGTTTGAATTAAATGATCTTCTATTTGTTTGCCGATATCCGCCACAGTATGGCGCAATTTTAGGTCTTGCGGTATAGCCGTCCAAAATGGAATCCCATGTTGGTTGATCGTTTTTGTTATGTACAAGTAAGAATTGTCAAACTCAATTTGATACAGAATCCTCCCATTAGCACCGATCGCCTGGCAGGAATGATTCTTTCCTCTGAATTCGATAAAAAACCTTTCGCCAATAAATTCAACGGATGGCTTTCCCGGATTACAAGTTACCATATTTTGATTTTTAACACCCGGGCAAGTTACTAAATATTTTAGTTTTATTGACCAACTTTATTAGCTTACCGGGCCATATTGGGAGACACGCTCGATCAAATAAAGAACGAACCATATGCAAAGATTTTACTGCATAACTTCAACGTGGTTTGAATTCTAAAACTCATATTCTTCTATGGAAGGGACTCCCAAAATAACACTACTACTAAACCCTTTGGAGAGGGCTGCTGAGATCTTATTTGGATTGATCATGGCGCTCACCTTTACCTGTTCGATCAATATTGGTACACGCGGCCCGGCGGAGATCCGACAACTGCTGATCGGCGCGATCGGCTGTAACCTTGCCTGGGGCATCGTCGATGCAGCCATGTATCTCATTGGAATACTGGCAAAAAAAAGCAGGAGTAAAACAATTTTCAATGCTGTTCAAAATCCTTCACAAACCGAAAAAGCCAGGAGTTACATCTCTGAGGAATTACCCTCTGTGTTGGTCTCTGCTATCGGCGCTGAAGGTCTCGAAAAGATAAGAAACAAGTTAACTGCCATGCCACATGCATCGATCAACGTGCGGTTAAACCGCCGTGATATCAAAGAAGCCATTGCTATATTTTTCCTGATATTTATTTCGACTTTTGCGGTCGTGGTACCATTTGTCTTCATCGGTGACACTCAGCTTGCATTAAGAGTTTCCAACCTGGTTGCCATTGTTATGATGTTCTTTTGTGGATGGCAAGTGGCTAAATATGTTGGGTACAATAAATGGAAATTGAGCATTGCAATCGTTCTCATTGGAGTTGTGCTGGTCGCAGTGACGATCGGTTTAGGAGGATAACTATGAGTAAAAAATATTTATTCCTTGTCATACTCTTTGTTTCGTTGAAATTGGGCGCCCAGGAAAATCAAATTGACTCTGCGGACGCTCAATGGCGTTTTTCAGCCTGGGCGGAAATGTTCATCATCCCGGGTGAAGAAGATTTTTTCAATCCAACGTTTTATGCGCGACACAAAACACTCCACCTCGAAGCACGCTACAATTATGAGGACCGGAACACCGCGTCAGTCTGGGCGGGGCACAGATTCAAATTTGGCAATGGGGTGAAGTTCGTGGTTGTACCGATGGGTGCTGTTGTTTTTGGGAATACAAATGGCCTTGCACCCGGGCTTGAAATGGAGATCATGTACAAAAAATTTGACTTCTACGCGGAAAGTGAGTACGTATTTGACTTCGGTTCCAGCGAAAATAATTTCTTCTATAATTACTCGGAGCTGGCTATAAGACCGATCCCACCATTACGCACCGGTCTCATTACCCAAAGAACGAAGTTATTTGAGACCCCGCGGGAATTTCAGGCTGGCATTTTTACTGAATACTATTTTGGCAGATGCAGGGCGGGGATTTTTTATTTCAGTCCATTCGCCTCCAACAACTATTGGATCGCGTCCTTTAGCGTCGACTTTTAGAGGAGGAACAATTTGAGGTCATCATTTCATTTTTTAATTTTAATATATGGTCCACCATCTTCTGCCTGCGTTTTTGTATTTGCTCGCTGGCCGTTCTAATGAAATGCTTGAACGCAACACGACAGACTCGCTGTCAAACAGGATACTTATCATCAGCGCTTTTGACGTGTCGGCCTTACATGCAAGGCACACTAAGAAAGAATTGTTTGCAGAGCTGACCGATAGTTTGAAAAACTACCTCGCCCAGGATATCAAAAAAGATTCAACGATGGAAGTAATCATCGTTCCCGACATCATCCGTGGTGATACCGATAGCCAGGTATTGTCTTTGATGGAAGAAAAAAAAGCTTCCAAAGCCATTCTTATCCGTTCATTGGACGCATATTTTAATGAGGGTGGGGAAAGACAGGAAGAAGGTTACGGTGATGAGAAGAACAAAATTGTAACCTCTTATGACCTCTGCTCGAACGTAGGTTATTCAATTTATTCGCGGTCGGCGAAATTAAAACCATCAGATATTTTGGTCTGCGAGTACTTCACATCCAGGAGCGTCAACGACAGCCATATCGTTATAAAGTTCGGACCGGACATCGTCGGGAAAAAGAAACACACATTTGGCAGCGTTAAGAAAAATGCACTGAAATACTTAGACGAAATTGAGTACGAGTTGAAGACTGCAAACTAAGCGACAATATTTTTCAAATTGAACTTCATTTCCACTGACTGTTATTGTTCTGCAATAACTCTCGATTCGTTTAATAATTGATCAAGTTGTCTCCTGCTATAAAATTTCTCACCTGTACAAACAGCTTTTATGGTTCTCGTGTTTTTTATGTCTTCCAGGGGGTTTTTTTCAAGCAAAACGAAGTCAGCCTCTTTGCCCACTTCTATCGTTCCTTTTCGTTTGTCAATTCCCAAATAAGTGGCGGGGTTGATCGTTGCAGTTTGCAACGCAGCAAAATTGCTGAGTCCCGCTTTTACATAGGTTTCTATTTCATCGTGTACAGTAAAACCCGGAGCCAAATACCACTCGGGGCCGTCTGAGCCTGTCATTAATTTAACGCCGGCGTTGTAAAGTGCGGTAGCGAA
>Ga0163162_10005127_pt1 | contig 12623 bp, 10 predicted proteins | sample S55metaG_FD_115310 | JGI IMG/M metagenome (GOLD analysis project Ga0163162, IMG submission 115310) | Switchgrass rhizosphere microbial communities from Kellogg Biological Station, Michigan, USA - S5-5 metaG | ecosystem: Host-associated > Plants > Roots > Rhizosphere > Soil | place: USA...
CATTATACCAACCCCCGCAATGTGGGCACTTTGGATAAAAGCAGCCACAAGGTAGGCACAGGTTTGGTTGGTGCCCCTGAGTGCGGCGATGTGATGCGCCTGCAGATACAGGTTGACGATAACAACGTGATAACTGATGCCAAATTCAAAACATTTGGTTGCGGCTCGGCAATTGCATCGTCATCATTGGCAACCGAGTGGCTTAAAGGCAAAAGCATTGACGATGCGATGAAAATCGACAACATGGACATCGTTGAAGAACTGGCCCTTCCACCGGTAAAAATCCACTGTTCAGTACTGGCAGAGGATGCTATTAAAGCAGCAATCAACGATTTCCGCGTTAAAAACGGCATGGAAAAAATTGAGAGCGAAAAAGTACATCATTAATTAAGTAGCAAGTATATAGTATCAAGTAGCAAGATACTATGTGTTATTTAATTTGAGTGGTTAGTGTTCCTGCTTGTCTTGATACTAACTACATGATACTAACTACTAAAACATGGTAACCGTAACTGATAAAGCAAAATCAAAGATAGATCACCTGATGCAGGATGCAGGGCTTGATGCCTCGTATTTTCTGCGTGTGTCTGTTCAGGGAGGGGGCTGTTCCGGCTTATCGTATAACCTCGATTTTGATAACGAAATAAAAAAGGGCGATCAGTTTTTCGAAGACAGGGGAATCCGCTTTGCCTTGGATATGAAATCGTTCCTGTACCTTGCCGGTACCGAGCTCGATTTTTCTGACGGGTTAAACGGGAAAGGTTTTAATTTCCATAATCCTAATGCGAGCCGTACCTGCGGTTGCGGGGAGAGTTTCTCTGTATAGTCTTCACTCAAAATATTCAAACAAAAAGGGCGTTCGGTGAACGCCTTTTTTGTTTCAAAACATCCCGTTATCATGTGCCATGGTTGCCGGTATGTCTTGCTCCACCTTCCAGTGCTCTTCAATTTTATCGGCATTGATCCTGAATATGCTATAAGCGGCAGAAGCGTTTTCCATGTGGTTGTATTCGCATTGTGTTACAACAAAATTACCCTCAACAATAATTCTATGAAGCTTTACCTTATATCCAGCTATACTGAGCAAACCGTTTGCCGGACAATGTTCAATAAAGTCATCGCTAATGTATTTATTGACTGCATCTAAGTTCTTTTGTTCAAAAACATCTCTGTACAGATTCAGAACAACCATTTTGCTTTTGTTTCCATCTACGCTATCATCGATAAAAGCACTTCCGTTCGTCATGGTGATGCCGGAATTGGCTTGATCAGGTTGTACCTGGCTGGCATCCCAATGCTCGGCAAGCTGCCCGTTTTGTAACCTGAAAAGGTCAATTACTGCCATGCTTTTCCCCATATATTTTATATCGAGGTGAACCGCAACCAGATCACCTTCGGCAATTAGCCTGATAATGGGCGATGGCGCGTCTTGTTGCGGTTTGGGCAGCTTTTGCAGGAAGTTTAGCATCTCTAAAAGTCCGGCCCTTCCGTCTTTTATTGTTGGGCTATGTTGAATATAATCTTCCCGTATATAGCTATCAACTAGTGAGAGGTCAAGATCACGGATTATTTTCCTGTAGCACTCACGTACTATCGTTTTATTGGATTTTTGTTCCATAAATTTTATGGTTAATGCTTCAGCAACAGCAAATATTTGCTAATGCTTCATACTGTTAAAATGAATTATTGAATTAAAGATGATGGTATTGTCGACGAAAAACAGACATACGAAATCAGCCCGGTTAATAAACCTGTAACTGTATACCTGCTATTCAGGCTGGATTTTTAGAAACCCTTATTTTATATGTTGTGAGAGTAATTATGAAACAAACATAACAATTTTTTTATTTCCTTCGTCTGTGTCCCTATTGTTGAATATGGTATTTTCTATTTGACCGCTAACATGTACTGTTAGCTTTATCATTATTTTTCATGGTTAGGCGTAACGATAGCGAAACTAGCTGGCTTGATAAAAAAATAATGGTAATTGGGGTTGGCGAAGGGATAGAACGCTATCCGGCAGATAATGCCGCCCACTTGATCGCTAACCTCTACTTTCCAATCTCTAATCTCTAACCACAAACCTCAACCTCCGCTTGAAAAATCAATCGCATAACCGTACTTTTGACGTATTCGCACCACAAAACTTATGAAGGACCTCGCCTACCTCAATAAATTCTTCTTAAAATATCGCTGGCGGCTTATTCCGGGAGTAATATTTGTGATTATCTCCAATATTTTCGGTGTATTACCTGCACCGGTTATTCGCATTGCGTTTAACCTGGTAACCGAAAATATCGGTGTTTACCAGCTTTTTTCCGGCTTCAACAGGCAAGCACTCATTTATGAGATATTCGGGGCCAGCCTTTTGTTGTTTGGCTTACTGGTGCTAATGCTTGCGCTGCTTAGGGGGTTGTTTTTATTCTTTATGCGGCAAACCATTATACTCATGTCGCGCCATATTGAGTATGATCTTAAGAACGAAATCTACAATCATTACCAGGCCCTTTCCTTAGCCTTTTACCGCCGGCACAACACCGGCGACCTGATGAACAGGGTGACGGAAGATGTTACCCGCGTACGTATGTACCTTGGGCCAGGCATTATGTACACCATAAATACCATAGTGCTTTTTATAATGGTGATCTATGCGATGCTCACTGTTAACGTGAGGTTGGCTGTATTTTCAGTATTGCCGTTACCTATATTGGCTGTAATCATATACTACGTAAATAACATCATCAACTTTCGCAGCGAAAAAATACAGCAGCGTTTGTCGGCATTGTCGAGCTTTGTACAGGAAAATTTTTCGGGTATAAGGGTTATTAAATCGTACGTCCGCGAAGGGCATGTGCGCAAAAGCTTCGCTGCCGAAAGTGAAAATTACAAAACCCACTCGATGGAACTGGTAAAAGTACAGGCCATGTTCTATCCCATTATGTTATTTTTAGTAGGCTTAAGCAATGTGGTTACTATCTACGTGGGCGGCATCGAGGTGATGAAAGGGAACATTTCATCTGGAAATATTGCAGAATTTATCGTTTACCTTAATCAGCTTACCTTCCCCGTTATAGCGCTGGGATGGGTAACGTCGCTCATCCAGCGAGCCGCGGCTTCTCAAAAGCGCATAAACGAGTTTTTGCATCAGCAGCCGGAAATAAAATCACCCGATGTGGCGGGGCATGTTATCAGCGGACGGATCGAATTCAACAACGTATCGTTTACCTACCCGGATACCGGCATACAAGCATTGAAAAATATATCATTTACTGCCAAACCGGGTGAAATGGTAGCGATAATTGGGCGCACAGGCTCGGGGAAATCAACCATAGCCAACCTGATTATGCGAATGTACGACAGCACCGGCGGTGAGCTATTGATCGATGGGAAACCCATCACCCAACTCAATTTGGAAAGTTACCGGTCGCAAATAGGGTTTGTGCCGCAAGAGGTTTTCCTGTTTTCAGATACCATAGCCAACAATATCGCTTTCAGCGCTGATGCGCTTAATATGCCTGGGGTTGAGCAAGCTGCAAAAGACGCGGCCGTTTATCAAAATATAATGGAGCTTGAAAAAGGGTTTGAAACTTTGATAGGCGAACGCGGCATCACGCTCTCGGGCGGGCAAAAACAGCGTGTATCTATCGCCAGGGCCATTGTTAAGCAGCCGCAGATACTCATCTTCGATGATTGTTTATCGGCAGTGGATACCCGTACCGAAGAAGAAATATTAAATAACCTTGGCCGCAATATGCAGGGTAAAACCAGCATTATTATTGCTCACCGTATCTCCACCATAAAAAATGCGGATAAGATACTGGTGATGGATAACGGTGAAATAATTGAACAGGGGAAACACACTTTTCTAATACAGCGGAAAGGCACTTATTTTGAATTGTATGAAAAACAGCTGCTCGAAGAGGAAGAAAATGTCTGAAAAATCATCAAAATGGTAACTTGGTGGATAAAAAAGTACAGAAAAAGCTCATTTATATTTGAATTAATACTTGCACTTTGAAAATTTATTTATATTTATCCCACCAAACTAGTTACAATAGATAAATTATGGGAGATTTTGATAACAGAGAGCGTGAAGAGGTTTTTTCGAAGAAGGTGAGAGCCGGGAAGAGAACTTATTTTTTTGATGTAAAGGCAACGCGGTCAAACGACTATTATGTTACCATTACTGAAAGCAAAAAACGATTGGAAGACGGGGTATTTATTAAGCACAAGATTTTTTTATATAAGGAAGATTTTGAGAAGTTTGCAGAAGGACTAAAAGAAACCACTGAATACATCAAAGCAAACCAGGAAGTTGTTGAAAAACGCTACGAGTATAGCGAAACGCCGGAAGTTGCCAAGACTGCTGACGAAGACTTTTCATTTGAAATATAAAACAATTTTAAACCTGATTATAATAAAACCCCGCAACAACCAGCGGGGTTTTTCATTTGTATTTGTTTTACCCTCACAACGAACGAGTTTGAAAAGTTTGTACCAGGTTTAATTGGCGATTTTCGGCAGTATATGATGAATAGGTACAGATGGATGCAGAATATCGTGCATTACCAGTGAAGCAATGGTAAAATAGATGATCAGGCCGGTTACGTCAACCAGTGTAGCTACGAACGGCGCGGAAGATGTTGCCGGGTCGGCACCCAATTTTTTTAGCACTAGCGGCAGCATGGAGCCTGCTAACGAACCCCAAAGCACCACCCCTATTAAAGCAAAACCAACAGTAAAAGCAATCAATAGCCAATGCGGCCCGTAAACGGTACTGAATGAGCTCCAGATAGCGATTCTAAAAAATCCTATTATCCCTAAAATTACGCCGAGCATTAACCCCGAAAGCAACTCCCGCCGCATTACCCGCCACCAGTCGGCTACGGTAACTTCGCCCAGGGCCATGGCCTGGATAATTAATGTTGACGCCTGCGACCCGCTGTTGCCCCCGCTGGAAATGATAAGCGGTAAAAAGAACGCAAGGGCTACTACCACCCCGATCTCATCACCAAAATAACCCATAGCCGTTGCGGTAAGCATTTCGCCCAAAAACAACACGATAAGCCAGCCCACACGCTTTTTTACCAGCTTGAATAAATTAATATCAAGGTAGGGCTCATCCAGCGCCTCGGTACCCCCTATTTTCTGTATGTCTTCTGTATATTCCTCATTCGCTATCCACAGGATATCGTCAACGGTTACAATTCCCAGCAACACGTCGGCAGCATCGGTTACAGGCAAGGCCACCCGGTTGTTCATTCTAAACACGTTTATTGCTTCCTGCTGCGGATCAGAAGCCTTGAGGGCAATAAGGCGCCCATCCATCAACTGGCTTATTTTGGTTTCGGGGTCGGCGAGCAAAATTTCGCGTATCCTGATGTCGTCCAACAATACCCCTTTTTCGCCCAGTACGTAAATAACGTCGATCGTCTCGGAGTTTTTGCCGTATTCGCGGATGTGCTTGAGCACCCGCTTAACATCCCAGCTTTTTTTAACCGCGATGTAATCGGGGGTCATCAAACGGCCGATACTTTCTTCTTCGTAACCAAGCAATTGCAGGGCTTCTTTACGGTCGGACGCGGATAAATGCTGAATTAATTTTTGAACGGTATCGCCGTGCAATTCGGCGAAAAGCGCTGTACGGTCATCAGGTGGCAGCTCGTTTATTAAACCGGCAACGCGTGCCCCCGACAGCTTTTTCAGCATACGCTCCTGGGTAGGAAAATCGAGGATTCGAAATACGTTTACTGCCCTGTTTAACGATATGATTTCAATAAACCGCGGGCCATATTCAGGAAGTTCGCCAATCAGCTCTTCAACGTCTGATATATTAAGGTTGTTCAGGTAGTCCCGGATCAGTTGGTCATCATTCTTTTCCAGTAACATTTCAATTTGTTCAACCATTTCTTCCATAAAAAGGCCCTCGTTTTTACATCGTTAGTGAATTGCTTGCTTGTTTAACGCCCCAAAAGTCGCTTATTTTTTCAGATTACAGGTAATTTTTTCTGTTATCTTTGCGCGATTTTAAAACTGTTCATAGTTGATAGTTCATGGTTCATAGTTTGATGCCATGAACTATCAACCATGAACTATGAACAACAACTATGGGACTACAATGTGGTATAGTAGGTTTGCCTAACGTGGGTAAATCAACACTTTTTAATTGCTTATCAAACGCCAAAGCACAGGCGGCAAACTTTCCGTTTTGCACTATCGAGCCAAATGTGGGAGTAATTACCGTGCCCGACGAGCGTTTGACCAAGCTTACTGAAATTGTAAAGCCCAAAAACGTGGTGCCGAACGTTATTGAAATTGTTGATATAGCCGGCCTGGTAAAAGGCGCAAGTAAAGGCGAAGGTTTGGGTAACCAGTTTTTAGCCAATATCCGGGCTACCAATGCTATTATCCATGTGCTGCGTTGTTTTGATAACGATAATGTGATCCACGTTGACGGATCTGTTGATCCAATTCGAGATAAAGAGATTATTGATACCGAGCTGCAACTGAAAGATCTGGATTCGATAGAAAAAAAGATATCGAAGGTGGAAAAAATGGCCAAAACGGGAGGCGATAAGGAAGCAAAGAAAACCTTCGACGTTTTAACGGTATATAAAAACCACTTGCTTTCGGGCAAATCGGCCCGTACCGCCCCGGTTGCCGAAGAAGATAAGGAATACATTGCCGACATTTGGCTGCTTACCGCGAAACCGGTAATGTATGTATGTAATGTTGATGAAGCCGCAGTTAATACCGGAAATGCCTATGTAGAAAAAGTAAAGGCGGCAGTAAAGGACGAAAACGCCGAAGTACTGATCATATCGGCACAAATAGAATCGGAGATTGCACAGCTGGAAACTTATGAAGAACGGCAAATGTTCCTGGACGACCTGGGGCTGGCAGAATCTGGCGTAAACAAACTGATAAAAGCAGCCTATAAACTGCTTAACCTGGCCACTTACTTTACGGCAGGTGTACAGGAAGTTCGCGCCTGGACAATTACCAAAGGGTTTACTGCCCCGCAGGCAGCCGGCGTTATCCACACCGATTTTGAAAAAGGCTTTATCCGCGCAGAAGTTATAAAATACGACGACTTTGTTAAATTCAACGGCGTTGAAGCGGCCATTAAAGAAAACGGAAAGTTAGGCATCGAGGGTAAAATCTATATCGTGCAGGATGGCGATGTGATGCATTTCAGGTTTAACGTGTAGGCGCCCCGGCCCCTGAAGGGGGAGCTGAAGCAGCAGTTTGAAGCTCCGTTTAACCTATAATAGGGTTTACATTGGTGCCGCCATCTATTACATATTCAGATCCTGTGATGAACGCAGCGTCGGATGACGATAAAAACGCAACCAGTTTTGCAACTTCTTCTGCTTTTCCGAAACGTTTTAAGGGTATTTTGTTTAATGTGGATGAAGCAAAATTTTGTATTGTAGCGCTATCAAGCCCCACAGGCGCTAATAAATTTGTAGTTATCGGTCCGGGGCATACGGCGTTTATGCGGATACCTTTTGCAGCAAGTTCGGTTGACGCTACTTTCACCAGCGAGTTTAAAGCGCCTTTGCTGGCCGAATAAACCGACGAATTGGTTTGCCCGGTCGTAGCGTTAATAGATGAAAGTATGGTCACCACTCCCCCGCCTGGTATAAGAGGAAGAAATTTGCTCAAGGTAAAATAACTCCCCTTAAAATTAATGTTCATAATCTGGTCGAAATGTTCTTCCGTGGCATCAGCAATTGATGAAAATAGTACAATCCCGGCATTAATAAATAAGATGTCGACAGTGCCAAACAGTGATTTTACCTGTTTTACCAGGATATCAATATCTTCCAGTTTACTTTGATCGGCTACTATGCCTGTTGCATGAATTTCGGCAGCTACCTTGTCCACTTCCTCTTTTTTTCGGCCTGTGATAATAACGCTGGCGCCCTGTTCAACAAACTCCCTGGCTGTAGCCAAGCCGATACCGCTTGTTCCGCCGGTAACAACGGCAATCTTTCCTTCTAATTTTTTTGACATGGTAAACTATCAATAATTATTACTTCGTTTTTCGGGGTAATGCTATAAAGTTAAGTATACATTTTCAAATTTGCAGTTGTGCTATTATCTTCTCACCTGTTTATTATTCTACGCCGAAAATGCCCGTCAACCCTGTTTCCGCGATAACAATTTAGTGTGAAACTTGAATTTACAGAAACCGGGAAATAAGTTATATTTGCGCCATTGCTCCCGTAGTTCAACGGATAGAATTATGGTTTCCGGTACCATCGATATGAGTTCGAATCTCGTCGGGAGCACTAAAAAACCCAGCTCGTTGAGTTGGGTTTTTTATTTATTTCCTAATTTTTCAAGCGCCAATATCGCAGCTTCCCTTAATGCTTCGTAATTTCCGACAGGTACAATCGTTATGTTTTCTCCAGGCAAAATTCCGCTTGCTGTAGTTGTAATTACCGGGATGCCCCCTGCAATAGCTTTTAACAATAGTCCTGGCCGGTGTTCAACATAAGTTGGATAAATCACAAGTCCGACATTATTAAACACGTTCCCGTCCGCAATCTCGATATCTAAGCCATTCCAAAATTCTGAAAACTCCGTCCTGTTGCCAGCTATTTTTAAACGGAGTTTTAATTCGGTTGCCAGTTGCTTAATTTCATAGGCCCCTTTTCGCCCTAGACCGGCAGCCGGAAATAATATTTCGCGGCCTTTTAGCGCGCCCGGTTCTGCATTATTAGGTAAAACCCAGTTTAATTTAACAGATTTATTATTGAAAATATTTGCCACTTCCTGATGCGGAGTTATAATATGGCGCGAGTTAGTGAGTGCCCGATTTTCTACATCAATAAGTGCCCGCGATGCTCTAAAATCATTCAGAGTTTTACTTTCAGGATACCTGGAATATGCAAAATCCAACCGCTCGTGCAAATGTTGCATTGGTAGCCTGGTCATCAACACATCAAAAGTGCGCCCTCCAAAAACACCATCTTCCCATAAGAACGGTAATAGATTTTGCGACACCACGAGATGCGTACTTTCAATCGGTATCTTTCGTGCCAAAGCTTTTGCTATCTTCTTATCAGTGCGCAACACCAAAGAAAAAATATTCTCCGATTTTCGGTTTACGCGCATTATAATAGCACGCATAATTGCTTCGGTTGGAGTCGATCTGACGTTTAATTGATTTTTAACTGCCCAGTTGTAATTATTGATTTTGACAAAATTACTTTGCCTCACGGGGACAATAAAGAAATCGTTTTCTGTTGAGATGGACTTAATGTATTCATCATATTCCAGCCATTTGGCATCTAAAATAAAAGTTGTAACGGATTTTATCCTCTCTCCCACGGGGATGTACCTATGTTTAAAACACGCCACATTTCCGCAAGAATAACAATCATTTAATGTTGAAGGCTTTAACAACGCACCCGATGCGGCGCCAGGTATTTCACCGGTTACTGGTGTACCCAGGAATCTTACTAAAAGTTTATCCGTCGTAATATCAATTTCAATTTTAAAAGGTCGGGGTGATCTGAAGCGCAGGTCTACGTAGTTCCATTTTATCGTGGCGTCTCTATCACTTTCTGCCAAACTGCCTTTAATTACTTTAGTATGCCGATGACGTTCAATAATTTCGAAACCCGCTTTTAGAGCCGCGTCATACAAGGCATTTGAAAGCTGACATAGCCCGCCGGCCTTTGTAGCAACAATACAACCTTCTCTCACCTCGCGCCCCACTACGAACCGATTCCCGAAGTTTGGATTACCAATATGTTTCCAGAAACTAAACACCTGGTTTGGAGGCACAATAATTCCATTTAACTTTCGGGTTGCTAAACGCAAATTTTGGACTTTACCTGCTGTAAGCGTCCAATTATGTTCATTATCGTCAGAATTCCACAGTTCGCTCTCGGAGGTTGCAATTATAGACTGCCCCTGGAACGTGTCATCACCGTGAAATTTTTGAGGATTGGCAAACAAATTATCACAGGTTCTCCTTAAAACAAACCATCTTGTTTTAAGATAAAACGTTGTTTCACCCAGTAAAGAATGCTTTGTTGTTAACGTCTTATTAAGATTTAGCATACGTGTTGACGCATGTTATAAAACTATCAAAATAAATTGAAATAATTATCCGAACGCCAAATAAAGCTGCCTGCTTCTCAAAAACTATTATCAACCAAAATACTATTAGCTATATCGGCCATTACGCCGTCTACTACGGTATTCAGCGTTTTGAAACGCCGCTTCAATTCCGATTTGCTTAATGTGTAGGTATTGGTTATCGAATATGATTTTGATTTGATAAGCGATTGCATCAGATCGTCAACCGGGGTCTGGTATCCAGCCTCAACATCCTGAATATTATAAATACGCACCCTGTATTTCCCGTTTTTACAATCTACCTGCACGGTAAAATTATAAGTTAAACTATAGTAGTTTGTTTGCCAGAGTACTTTGTACGACTCACGCGAAGACGCGGTTACCCTGCCTGCAACCCGCGATAAAACCGGGTCCTGCAGCTGTAATTGCGTGATTCCTCCATAAGGATGCGTTTCAGCAAACCAAAGCCCTGCGTTACTGTAAAGCAAGTTTTTAGGGGCATTAGGTGCATCGAACACCCTTTCGTAGGCAACCGTGCTATCAATAAAAGGAACATTTAAGCCGATAGTATCCTTTTGCGCAAAAGCGCCTTTAGCGGAAATAATAAGTAACAGGATAAGGAGTTTTTTCATCGCGATAAGTATTAAAGTTGAATAATATGAGTAGGATATTGAAGAAATACAAAAGTTTAACAGCATTTGCCCTTTAAACAGCGTTACTTCACAACAAGCTAATAATGAACATGTTAATTTTTAACGTAATGAAAATTATACATTAAAGGTCAATTGGAGCATATCAGTAAAATATGTGGTTTACTAAAGCCGAAGCAGATTTTTACGCTCCAATTACCATACCTTTTCTAAATTGCGTTGTTTACACCCATACTATGCATAACAGCTTTTTTTTGAGGATATTTTTGATTATTCCTGTCCTGAGCCTTTTGCTGGACTGGTATGTTTTTGCCGGCTTAAAAACACTTACAGGCAATTGGCAATCGCTTATGATGCGGCAACTAGTAACGCGTGGTTACCTGTTCATCTCCATCGGCTGGACAATTCTGTTCCTCGCGGGAATCAGAAGCTTTACAACCGCAAAAGGGATGACCCCGTTTCACGAATGGGTGTTCAGTATCTTCATTACCTTTTTTATTACCAAAATATTTTTTGTGATCGTGCTGTTACTCGGTGATATCGGTCGGCTTTTTTATGGGATGGGAAATTATTTCGTAAAATCAAAAAACGCCGCCAACGCGCCATTTTTCCCTGCCCGTCGTAAGTTTATCAGTGAGATTGCCGTGCTGGTCGCAGCGGTTCCGTTTACCGGCTTTATTTATGCGATGGTTAAGGGTAAGTATGATTATAAGCTGCATCGCCGAACCCTTTATTTCGACGATCTGCCTGATGCTTTTGATGGTTTTACCATCACCCAGGTATCCGATATCCATTCCGGCAGCTTTGATAATGCCGAAGCTGTGCAGCGTGGCATCGACCTCGCGAAAGCCCAAAAAAGCGACTTGTTTGTTTTTACCGGCGACCTGGTTAACAACGCCGCGTGGGAAATTGAGCCTTATTTAGATCGTTTCGCCCAGCTTAAAGCGCGTTATGGGCAATTTTCTATCCTCGGCAACCATGATTACGGCGATTATATCGAATGGAAAAGCAAAGAAGAAAAGGCCGCTAATCTCGAAAAATTAAAACAGCACCACAAAACGCTCGGCTATCGCTTATTACTGGACGAAAACGTGGTGATTGAAAAGGGCGGACAAAAAATCTCCCTTATCGGTGTACAAAACTGGGGCCGTGGATTTATAAAGATCGGCGACCTGGACAAGGCGCTTCAAGGCGTAGATAACGATGCTTTTAAAATACTGCTTTCGCATGATCCTACCCATTGGGAAGAAAAAGTACGGTTTCATCCCTCAACAATCCACTTAACATTAGCCGGCCATACCCACGGTGCCCAGTTTGGCGTTGAAACAGCAGGCCTTCGCTGGAGCCCTGTTCAATATCGCTACCTGGATTGGGCGGGACTGGCAAACGAGAAAAACCGCTACCTGTACGTTAATCGCGGTTTCGGCTTCCTCGCATTCTCAGGGCGATTAGGTATCTGGCCCGAAATTACGGTGATTACGCTGAAAAAGTCGGAAAAGTCCGGAAAGTCCGAAAGACAGGAAGTAAGCGCAAGTTAAGAATTCCACATCAGCGCCCATTAGTTAAACAGCTATTTATCCTCAATGGTGCTCGTGGCCTCACCCTGCCCACTCCAAAGGAGAGGGTTTTTCAAGGTTAGAAGTGTAGCTCAAGTCCTGTCCTATGGAGAGGATTTAGGTGAGGCCAAAGGCCCGGGCCAAGCCCCTTTTTTTACTTTTTAATTTTTACTTTTGACTTCCCTTAAACAAACTGGCACGGTTTAAGCTTTACAACAACCACATATAAAGCAATCACCATGGCAAACCAAGATACAAAGCGAATTGGCAAACGCGCAGCTACTAAACCTGTAAGTAAAATGGATACTTTACAGGATAC
>Ga0163162_10005129_pt1 | contig 12622 bp, 12 predicted proteins | sample S55metaG_FD_115310 | JGI IMG/M metagenome (GOLD analysis project Ga0163162, IMG submission 115310) | Switchgrass rhizosphere microbial communities from Kellogg Biological Station, Michigan, USA - S5-5 metaG | ecosystem: Host-associated > Plants > Roots > Rhizosphere > Soil | place: USA...
CATGCTGTGGAGAAAGAAGAAGCGGAAAAGAGTGACGCGGATAAAGAGCAGGATTAACTGCACTCCGTAAGCGGCAAAAGAGATACCCGGTCAGTGAGCCGGGTATTTTTTTGTTTAATCAGAACGATCTTGCTGCAAGACCCCTGTTGCACGGAGTTCAATGAGGTGGGTTGATATCAAAACATTTAAGTATGTTGTAACTATATGCGGGGCTTTATCTTTCGGGTTCAGCCCGTGTAAAAGTCAGACGGCCCGCTTTTAAAGCGGACCGTATTCATCACCAGTGGGTTTTCTGCATATCGATGACAAAACGATATTTCACATCACTGGTCAGCATACGTTCAAAGGCAGTTTCGACCTCTTCACCGGTGATCATCTCAACATCAGCCGTGATGTTGTGCTGACCACAGAAGTCGAGCATCTGCTGCGTCTCCTGGATGCTGCCCATTGAGGTGCCAGTGATGCTCAGGCGACGAAACACCATCGGTGTCACATTCGGTGATGGATGAGGTTGATCGGGTATGCCCACCAGCACCAGCTGGCCATTGGTTTTCAGCGCACCGAGATAAGGATCAAGGTCGTGTGGTGCAGCGACACAGTCCAGAATGATATCCAGTGACGCCTGGCAGTCAGCCATTTGTGCGGCGTCTCGCGAGATCACCACGTTCTTAGCGCCGAGCCGGCGTGCATCTTCCCCTTTCGCCGGAGAAGTCGTAAACAGGGTGACTTCTGCGCCCAGCGCGCTGGCCAGTTTAACCGCCATATGGCCCAATCCTCCGAGCCCGACCACACCCACACGATCGCCTGCTTTGACTTTAAAATGCTGCAACGGTGACCAGACGGTCACGCCAGCGCACAGCAGCGGTGCCACCGCATTCAGCGCCAGATTGTCGGGCACCGTGACCACAAAATGCTGGTCGGCGATGACATGCTGCGCATAGCCACCAAATGTCGTATTGCCGGTGTATTTATCCGTACCGTTGTAGGTCGGCGTGAAACCCGCCTCACAATATTGCTCTTCCTGCTGCTGACAGAAATGGCATTTACCGCACGAGTCGACCATCACGCCCACGCCAACCGTATCCCCGGCGGCAAATTTAGTGACGTTGCCGCCCACTGCCACTACGCGTCCGACAATTTCGTGACCGGGAACCAGCGGATAGCGGCTGACTCCCCATTCATTACGGGCCATATGCAGATCGGAGTGACAGACACCGCAGTAAAGAATTTCGATTTTCACATCGTCAGCCTGCAGCTCGCGTAACTCTACCTGGCCTGCCCGCAGCGGCTGATCTGCCTGGGACGCTATCAGTGCGTTAATTTTCATCTGTTGCCTCTTTTCACCTGGTGGTCGTAAAGAAAGCGGCCCACTATAGACACACGGAACCCCATTTGGTAGTAGTTACCTTTTGGTTACCATACTATCTGGGAAGTCACTATGCCGGTCTGGGTTGAAGGAAAACTTTGCTTTTATGCGGATTCACCGCCACGCCGCCTGCTGGAACTTTTTTCGGTGAAGTGGAGCACGATGGTGCTGCATGCGCTCTATCACTGGCCGGAAAATCGGGCACGCACGGGTGAACTGGAGCGCAGCCTGCAGGGTATTTCGAAGAAGATGCTGATTCAGACGCTGCGTGAGCTGGAGCAGCGCGGACTGGTGTCGCGTCAGGTCTGGCAGGTGGTGCCTCCAAAAGTGGAATACAGCCTCACGCCGCTGGGGCATACCTTCGCCCAGCCAATTGAGCAGATGTATCAGTGGGGACTGGAGAATCAGGCTGCGCTGGATGAAATGGAACATCACACGCGCAGCCATCAGGAGAGTGGCGGATAGAACACCGCCAGTTCTCACGCAGTGCTGGCTTAATCGAACGGGAATTCGCGCGCCAGCACGCGGGAAATGACATTCAGCGCGCCTTCATCATTGTTGCTCTGAGTCTGATAGCGCGCCACGGCAGCGACCGAATCAGCGGCATTGGCCATTGAGAAACTGAAGCAGGCCTGACGCAGCATCTCAATATCATTAGCGCTGTCACCAATCGCCAGCACTTCGCAATCGCTGATGCCCCACTTTTCCTGCAGCAGCGCAATGCCGTGTGCCTTATGGCAGCCGGGAATAATGAGATCAATAAAGCCAAAACCGCTGGATACCGGATGCATGATGTTTTCCAGCTCGCCCAGACGGGAATGCAGTCTTTGCAGCAGTGCATCCACCCCTTCGTGCTCCAGCTTCAGCGAGAATTTGAAAATGGTGTCGTCGATGGCATAGAGGTCATCGCGTTTTTCCAGCCGGTGATAGTGGTTTGCAAGCATTGCCATCACCTCATCAGAGGTGGATGAATGCATATAGGCGCCGTTGCGTCCACAGACCACGACCGCGATGTCAGGTTCATGCGCCAGGATATCGAGGATCTTATGCACTTTCTCCTGAGCTAACTCTCCGCAGAAGATCTCTTCATTACAGTCAGAAACCCATGCGCCATTTTCCCCCACGAAAGCGATCTCATCTTTGATGTCGGGAAAATAGCGCTGCAGCTGGTAATACTGATTACCACTGGCCACCACAAAACGGATGCCCTTCTGCTTCAGCAGCGCATACTGACGTGAAAACCGCTGAACGTTGTACTGCTTATTGTCGTCCAGAAAGGTGCCGTCCATATCCACCGCAATCATCTTAACCGCCATCTCGCCTGCCCCTATACGTTCGCCGTTCTGTCCTTTCGGCTGATTGATTTGATTCATAAAGCTTACTCGCTGTGTGGATTAATGAGAATGCAAATAGTGACTTTGCTAACGGCTTTCAGAGCGTTCCGGTTCCGGAGTTGTGTTATCACGCACGTTTTTTTTCGTTAAAAGGATGTTAACCTCAGTCGAATATTACGAATGAAGGTTATTTTAATTACATTCGTAACTCAACCCCCAGATATTCAGGAGCACGAGATGCGTGAAGATTCCCGATCCACCCCTTTACCTGACGACGTCAAAACCGCTATTCGCGAGATGAAACAGCAGTTACGTCAACAGATTGGTGATGTCGATGCCCTTTTCCGTCAGGTTTGCGACAACATCACTGCTGCGATTGCTGAAGCAAAAGCAGATGAAAAGCGCACGGGCAGTGCCTGGCCGGTAGTGCCCATGCAGGACATTGCAGCGGGAAAGGTTTCGGATGAAACCCGGGCGCTGATTAAACGTCGCGGCTGTGTGGTAATTAAGCAGCACTTCGCGCGTGAGCAGGCGCTGGCATGGGATAAGTCGATGCTCGACTATCTGGATCACAACCGGTTTGACGAACACTATCGCGGCCCCGGAGATGACTTTTTTGGATCGCTGGCCGCCTCCCGCCCCGAAATCTATCCGATTTACTGGTCACAGGCGCAAATGCAGGCGCGGCAGAGCGCGGCAATGGCTGACGCGCAATCTTTTCTGAACCGGTTATGGAAGTCTGAATCACAGGGAAAGCAGTGGTTTGACCCGGATGTCAGCGTTATCTATCCCGATCGCATCCGTCGCCGCTTGCCGGGCACCACCTCGAAGGGATTAGGCGCCCATACCGATTCCGGCGCGCTGGAACGCTGGTTACTCCCCGCGTATCAGCAGGTTTTCAGTAAGCTGTTTCACGGTGATTTTGCCGCTTACGACCCCTGGGATGCAGCTCACCGTACCGAAGTGGATGAGTATGATCTGCCGGGTACCACCAAATGTTCCGTGTTCCGGACCTTTCAGGGCTGGACCGCACTCTCCGATATGATCCCCGGTCAGGGCCTGCTGCACGTGGTGCCGGTGCCGCAGGCGATGGCCTATGTTCTGCTGCGCCCGCTGCTTTCAGACGTACCTGAAGATGAACTGTGCGGCGTCGCGCCGGGCCGGGTGTTGCCCGTTAATGAACAGTGGCATCCGCACCTGATTGCAGGACTCTGTTCGATACCGGCCTTAGAGGCGGGCGATTCGGTATGGTGGCACTGTGATGTGATCCACGCCGTTGCACCGGTTGAAGATCAACAGGGCTGGGGCAATGTGATGTATATCCCCGCTGCACCTATGTGTGACAAAAACCGCGCCTATGCCCGGCGGATTGCACAGGCGCTGGAGCAGGGACGTTCGCCGGGAGATTTTCCGCCGGAAGATTATGAAACAGAGTGGGACCAGCGTTTTACGCTGCAGGATCTCAATCTTAACGGACGCCGATCGCTGGATTTGTCCTGACCCCAATCCCGCGTTGTACACCAGCGCGGGATATCCCTGTTACACTGGAGCTCCTTTTTTTTGCGAAACGCAATTATGAACCCGCGACATCATCAGATTATTCAACTGGTTAATAGCCGGGGCAGCGTAACGGTCAGTGAGCTGGCGCAGCTTACCGGGGTTTCTGAAGTGACGGTGCGGCAGGATCTCACGCTGCTGGAACGCGACCGACTGCTGCGGCGGGTTCACGGTTCCGCGCTGGCGCTGGACAGCGATAACGTCGGCACCCGCATGAATACCCGCTATCCCATCAAGCAGGCGCTGGCACGACATGCGGCCAGCCTGGTTCAGGCGGGTGAATCGGTGTTCATCGAAGGCGGCAGCACCAATGCGCTGCTGGCGCGTGCGCTGGCTGACCGCGCCGATCTTACGCTGATTACCGTCAGTCACTATATTGCCCAGCTTCTTCGGGAAGCCACTTGTGAGGTGATTGTGCTCGGTGGCCTGCTGCAGAAAAGCAGTGAGTCAGTAGTCGGCCCGCTGACGCGGTATTCCATCCAGCAGGTTCATTTTCATCGGGCATTTGTTGGCGTGGATGGCTGGCATCCGGAGACCGGTTTTACCGGCCGCAACATGCTGCGCTGTGATGTGGTGGATGCCGTGCTGGCGAAAGGCGCTGAGAGCTATGCCCTGACCGACGCCACCAAGTTTGGTCAGATTCACCCCTATCCGCTTTCATCCGGTTTTCAGGTCGGGCACGTGATTACCGATGAGACGCTGGATGCGGCGACGGTAGCGCAGCTCAGGGAAAAGGCGATAGAGGTGATACAGATCGCCGCAGGTTAAGCAGAACGGCCGGGGCCTTTAGTAACGGAGTCCCGCAGCATCAGGCTGGCCGTGAAAGGTGCCTGAGTATGCCAGTCTCCGCCATCCAGCATGGTCAGCAGGCGGTTAATCGTCTCATCGATCATCTCGGTGACCGGCAGTTTCATGCTGGATAACGACGGTGTGATGAAGGGTGCCAGCGGAATATCATCGAAGCCAATCACCGAAACCTGCCCGGGTACCGCGATGTTGCATTCAGTCAGACGTTTGATGGCACCAATCGCCATCTCATCATTACTCGCCACCAGCGCGCTGAATGTCACCCTGCGTTCCAGCAGCTGGTCCACGGCCGCCATACCGCTCTGCGCCGTCCATTTACCAGTCACGATTCGCCGGGAATCGGCTTCAATGCCCTGTGCGGCCAGCGCAGCGTGATAGCCGGAAAGCCGCTCCACGCCGGTCGGCGAATCGAGCGAACCGGTGATAAACGCGATCTCGCGATGCCCCTGATTCAGCAGATGGCTCACCGCCGCAGCGCTGCTGGCGTGCTGATCGCTGTAAATGCAGTAGCTATGGTTGACGCGCAGCCGCCGGTTGATCACCAGTATCGGCTGTTTGTGCCGGGAGATAATCGCATCCAGCGCGTCAATGCTCAGGAAGCGCGGATAGATAATGATGCCGTCACAGCGCAGATCGAGCAGAAACTGAATCGCCGCCTCTTCCTGCTCAGCGGTGTGTTTGCCGTCCGCCAGAATCAGCTGGCGGCCCTGCTGCTCCAGTATGCGCGCGGAGTGTGCCATTAGTTCAGTGAAGTAGCTGCCGCTGTAGAGCGTATTGGTGATCACCAGTCCAATGGTCTGAGAGGTTTTTGTCGCCAGGTTGCGCGCCAGCAGATTGGGCCGGTATCCGGTTTCGGCAATCGCCTTCAGTACTTTTTCGCGCTTTTCCTTCCCGACATAGCCATTGCCCGAGAGCACACGTGACACTGTCGCTTTTGAGACGCCCGCCCTGTTTGCCACTTCCTGAATCGTTGCCATGCTGATGCTCCTTTGCTGCGTCGTCCTGCAGTCTACCTAAGCCTCTCAATCTTGGAAATATTTACCCCGCCTTAGTATGAGGTTACCTGGCAGCATCAGGTGATGGAGTTCACAAAAAAGAGATCTGGATGATTTTGGTGCTTGTCGGCGCCATGAAAGCACTTCATGATTTTGTGAAACCGGTTTCCTATTTGCCTGCCCGCAGGCGCAAAAACATAAAAACTTTGACCGATTTACCCTACAGAGAAGAGCGATCATGCCCAGAAATTATGCCGAGGTGTCACGCGCCATCGTCGATGCGCTAGGCGGCCTCACCAATATCGAAGCCGTAACCCACTGCATGACCCGCCTGCGGTTTGTGTTGAAAGATGAAAACCAGGTCGACTATCCCCGGCTCAAGGCGATCAATGGCGTTATGGGCGTGGTGCACAACGACACTCAGTGCCAGGTGATCATTGGTAACAACGTGTCACAGGCTTATCAGGCGGTGCTGGAGCTGGGATCGCCCGCAGCGACATCGACTGCACCCGTAAAACGTAAAATCACGCTGCGAGGCATCGGTGCAGGCATTCTTGATGCGCTGGTGGGCACCATGTCGCCGCTGATTCCGGCCATTATTGGCGGGTCAATGGTTAAGCTGCTGGCGATGATCCTGGATATGGCGGGCGTGTTTGAGAAAGGCTCATCAACGCTGGTCATCCTCAACGTGATTGGCGATGGCGCATTCTTCTTCCTGCCGATCATGGTGGCCGCCTCTGCGGCGCTGAAATTCAAAACGAACATGTCACTGGCGATCGCCATTGCCGGTGTGCTGGTTCATCCCAATTTTGTTGAGCTGATGGCGAAAGCGGCACAGGGTCAGGCGGTGGAATTTGCTTACATCCCGGTGACCGCGGTGAAATATACCTACACTGTAATCCCGGCGCTGGTGATGACCTGGATCCTGTCGCACATCGAGCGCGGCGTGGATCGTATTACCCCTGCCGTCACTAAAAACTTCCTGAAACCGATGCTGATTGTGCTGATTGCGGCACCCATTGCGATTGTGCTGATTGGTCCGATAGGTATCTGGATCGGCAGCGGCATCTCCGCGCTGGTCTACACCGTGCATGGCTATCTTGGCTGGCTTTCCGTCGCGATTATGGGCGCAATCTGGCCGCTGCTGGTGATGACCGGGATGCATCGGGTGTTCACCCCCACCATCATCCAGACCATTGCCGAAACCGGCAAAGAGGGCATGGTGATGCCGTCAGAGATTGGTGCCAACCTCTCGCTGGGAGGATCGTCGCTGGCGGTGGCGTTCCGGACCAAAAACCGTGAACTGCGCCAGACCGCGCTGGCAGCGGCGGCATCAGCGATTATTGCCGGCATTTCAGAACCGGCGCTGTATGGCGTTGCGGTCCGCTTAAAACGACCGCTGATCGCCTGTCTGATCAGTGGTTTTATCTGCGGCGCGGTAGCGGGCATTGGCGGGCTGGCCAGCCACTCCATGGCCTCTCCCGGCCTGTTTACCAGCGTACAGTTCTTCGATCCCACCAATCCCATGAGTATTGTCTGGGTCGGTGCGGTCATGGTGTTGTCTGTGGTGCTGTCATTTGTGCTGACGCTGCTGTTAGGTTTTGAAGATATTCCTGAAACCGAACCCGAAATCAAAACCGCACCCGAAAGCGCAACGCAACCTGCGCCCGTTACCGAACGCGCTAACGCGATTAATAGCCACTAAAGGAAAGGGTCACGCTGACCCGGAAAAGAGGATTGCATGTCTGATTCAAGGTTTCCGCAAGGATTTTTATGGGGCGGCGCACTGGCCGCCAACCAGAGTGAAGGCGGTTTTCGTGAAGGCGGAAAGGGCTTAACCACCGTCGACATGATTCCACATGGCCTGCACCGTATGCCGGTCAAACTCGGTCTGGAAAAGCGTTTTACCCTGCGTGACGATGAATTTTATCCCAGCCATGAAGCCATCGATTTTTATCACCGCTATCCGGAAGACATTGCGCTGATGGCGGAGATGGGGTTCAGCGTGTTCCGCACGTCGATTGCCTGGAGCCGTCTCTATCCCAATGGCGATGAACTGACGCCCAATCCGCAAGGCATCGCCTTTTACCGCGCGGTCTTTGAGGAGTGCCGGAAATATAATATCGAACCGCTGGTCACGCTCTGTCACTTTGATGTGCCGATGCATCTGGTGACTGAATATGGCTCGTGGCGCAATCGCAAAATGGTCGACTTTTTTGCCCGCTATGCCCGCAGCTGCTTTGAGGCGTTTGATGGCCTGGTGAAATACTGGCTGACCTTCAATGAGATTAATATCCTGCTGCACAGCCCCTTTTCCGGCGCCGGTCTGGTGTTCGAACCCGGTGAGAACAAGGATCAGGTAAAGTATCAGGCGGCCCATCATGAACTGGTCGCCAGCGCGCTGGTGACGCGCATCGCGCATGAAGTGAATCCGATGAACCAGGTCGGCTGCATGCTGGCAGGCGGCAACTTCTATCCCTGGTCGAGCAAGCCGGAAGATGTCTGGGCTGCGCTGGAAAAGGATCGCGAAAACCTGTTCTTTATTGACGTGCAGGCGCGTGGGGCCTAACCGGCCTACGCCGCCCGCGTATTCCGTGAAAAAGGGGTGACGCTTGAGATCGCTGACGGCGATGCCGACATCCTGAAAAACAGCGTCGATTTTGTCTCGTTCAGCTACTACGCCTCACGTTGCGCCTCGGCAGAAATGAACGAGCAGAACAGCAGCGCCGCCAATGTGGTGAAATCCCTGACCAATCCCCATGTACCGCGCAGTGAGTGGGGCTGGGGTATCGATCCGCTAGGCTTACGCATCACGATGAATATGATGTATGACCGCTATCAGAAGCCGCTGTTTCTGGTGGAGAATGGCCTGGGCGCGCGCGATAAGATCGAATCAAATGGCGAGATCAACGATGATTACCGCATCAGCTATCTGCGCGAACATATCCGCGCCATGGGCGACGCGATCGAGGATGGCGTGCCAGTGATGGGTTACACCAGCTGGGGCTGTATCGATCTGGTTGCCGCCTCAACGGGTGAAATGAGCAAGCGCTACGGATTTGTCTATGTTGACCGCGACGACCTGGGTAACGGCACGCTGGCGCGCACGCGGAAGAAATCCTTCTGGTGGTACAAAAAAGTCATTGCCAGTAATGGTGCGGATCTTGAGTGACAACGTCACTTAAAATCTATCGTCATGCTGTTACTGGCGCGACAGCAACGCCGGAACAGAACGCTTATTTCTGCCGTTGTACTCCGGCAGTAATTATCGTATAACCAATGTCTCCGAGGGGTGTCCTGTAATGGGCTGAGATGGCGTAAGCCGAACCCTTTGAACCTGATCTGGGTCATGCCAGCGAAGGGACGGGTCGGCAGATTTTCTGCGTCATCTCCTGCAACATTCCCTGTTCCAGACCGTATGCCCGGATCTCCCTGTTACTGGAGATCCTATGTCACATCCGCTTTTCGACACCGGCTTTTATGGTCGTCTGCGCCAGCAGGCGGGCAGTCAATGGCACGCCTATATCGGGCACGATTTTGTGCGGCAACTCGGTCAGGGCACCCTGCCACCCGCCGCCTTCCGCCACTATCTCACCCAGGATTATCTGTTTCTGTTGCACTTCGCCCGTGCCTGGGGCCTGCTGATCAGCAAACTTTCCGAGCCAGCAGCCTTACGCAGCGCAACGGCATCGCTTAACGCCATCGTCAGCGAACTGCCACTTCACCAGGCTTACTGCCAGCAATGGGGCATCAGCGAGGCGGCTATGGCGAGTGAACCCGAGGCAGTGGAAACGCTCAACTACACCCGCTACGTGCTGGACGTGGGTCACACCGGGGATGCGCTTGAACTGCTGACCGCGCTGATGCCGTGCGTTGCCGGTTACGCTGAAATTGGCCTGACACTACTGCATGATCCCGCAACCCGCTTTGAGGGGAATCCTTACGCGGCATGGATAGAAAATTACGGCGACGAAGCCTATCTGGCTGGCGTTCGCTCCTCACTTTCACTGTTTGAAACCCTGGCCCGGCAGCGCGCCGGTGAACACCGGTTTAACCCGCTGGCGGAGATTTTTACCACTGCAACCCGGCTGGAAGCCGCTTTCTGGCAGATGGGTCTCAACCATGCTGCCGCCCAGCGGATCAGCTCATGAACCTGCCGTGCCATCCGGTGCCGCCAGGCATTTCAATTCGCCAGCTCAGCCTGAATTATGGCCAGCAGCCACTCTTCAGCCAGCTTGATCTGGAGATCGCGGGCGGTGCTTTTACCGCTTTACTGGGTGCCAGCGGCGTCGGAAAAAGCAGCCTGATGCGGGTCATTGCTGGTCTGACGCCACCCACCGCCGGGCAGGTCAGCGGCAGCGACGGCCTGCCACTGACCGGACGCATCGCCTGGATGGGGCAACAGGATCTGCTCTATCCGTGGCTGACGGTTGAACAAAATGTCTGCCTCGCCAGTCGCCTGAAAGGTGAAAGGGCCGATCGCGACTGGGCGCAGCATCTGCTGATGCGGGTAGGTCTTAGCCATTCTGCGAACGCGCGACCCGCGACACTTTCCGGCGGGATGCGTCAGCGCGCCGCGCTGGCCCGCACCCTCTACACCCGTCAGCCCGTTGTGCTGATGGATGAGCCCTTCTCCGCACTGGATGCCCTCACCCGCGCTCAGATTCAGACGCTGGCTGCAGAAGTGCTGGTCGGACACACCGTGCTGCTGATTACCCATGACGCCGCCGAAGCCTGTCGGCTCAGTCACCACGTGCTTATGATCGGTACTGCGGGAAGTGAACCCTGCCCGCCCCTGGCGGGCCAGCCACCGCGGGCTGCAGACGACATACAGGTATTGCAGAGTCAGGCCGCATTGCTGAAGCAGCTGAGCAGGATAGCGGGATGAGATTACACAAAGGTTTTGCCAGTCTTCACCGTGGAGTGATGCTGTTTGCCGGACTGATTGCGCTGTGGTGGCTCGCCACGCTGACTTCGGTTCCGGCCTTTCTGCTGCCCTCACCCGCTGCGGTCACCATCGCACTGTGGCAAAACGCAGGTTATCTCGGCCATCACACTTTGATTACCCTGACCGAGATCGTCAGCGGCATGGCCCTCGGCGTGCTGCTGGGGAGCGTGCTGGCGCTGGGCATGACCTTTTCGCCATGGCTGCAGCGCTGGATGATGCCGCTGGTGATCACCAGCCAGGCGATTCCGGTTTTTGCCCTGGCGCCGCTGCTGGTGCTCTGGTTTGGTTTCGGCATGGGCGCAAAGGTCGCGATGGCCGTCCTGGTGATCTCCTTCCCGGTGACCTCCGCCTTTTTTGATGGCCTGCGTCGCGTCACGCCCGGCTATCTCGATCTGGCTCGCACGCTGGGCGCATCACCTGCAGCGCAACTGCGCCATGTCCGGCTGTTAGCCGCGCTGCCCGCCCTGGGCTCAGGATTGCGGATGGCGGCAGCCGTCGCGCCGATAGGCGCAATCATCGGTGAATGGGTCGGCTCGGCCGAAGGGCTGGGCTACGTGATGCTGAATGCCAACGCCCGGATGCAGAGCGACCTCTGTTTCGCCGCCTTGTTTATTCTGGTGCTGATGACGCTGGCCCTGTGGCTGACCCTCGACATCCTGCTGCGCCGCCTGATTACCTGGGCACCCGAGACACATTAATGACTATACCAATGAGAAAACCCATGACAAAAATGCCTCTGTTTACCCTGCTGTTCAGCGCCACCTTAGCCACACAGGCTCAGGCGATGGAGAAACTGACACTGGTGCTCGACTGGTATATCAACCCCGATCACGCACCCATTATGGTGGCCCAGCAGACCGGCGCGTTTGCGGCAGAAGGGCTGGAGGTTAACATTGTGCCGCCTTCCGATCCGGCGCTGCCGCCGCGTCTGGTGGCAGCAAAGCAGGCGGACTTAGCGATTACCTATCAGCCGCAGCTGCATTTCTTCGCCGATCAGGGATTGCCCTTGATGCGGGTGGGGACGTTGATTAACAGTCCGCTGAATACGCTGATGACGTTAGACGAAACGGTAAAAAAACCAGCCGATTTAAAAGGGAAACGCATCGGCTATTCCGTCAGTGGCATTGAACAGGCGACGCTGGCGACCATGCTGAACCATGATGGCGTTAAGGCCGATCAGGTTAAGCTGGTTAACGTCAATTTCCAGCTCACCAGCGCCCTGATGACCGGGCAGGTGGATGCGGTTATCGGCGGCTATCGCAATATCGAAGCGCTGGAGATGAAACAGCACGGTAAAAAACCGGTAGTCTTCAACGTCGAGGATTATGGTGTTCCGGCCTATGACGAACTGATCATCGTCGCCAACCGTGATGAGGCACACTCGGAGAAAATCAAAAAGTTTTTGCGGGCACTGAAGAAGGGTAATGCGCAGTTGCAGGCGCACCCGGAGGAGAGCTGGCAGGCCTTTGCCCGCGCGCATCCGGAGCTGAACACGCCGCTGAATCATCAGGCATGGCGTGCCACCCTGCCGCTGTTTGCCGCCGATCCGGCAAAACTGGATCGCGCACGCTATCAGGCTTACGAGCAATTTCTGTTTGATAACAAGCTGATTAAA
>Ga0163162_10005131_pt1 | contig 12621 bp, 10 predicted proteins | sample S55metaG_FD_115310 | JGI IMG/M metagenome (GOLD analysis project Ga0163162, IMG submission 115310) | Switchgrass rhizosphere microbial communities from Kellogg Biological Station, Michigan, USA - S5-5 metaG | ecosystem: Host-associated > Plants > Roots > Rhizosphere > Soil | place: USA...
CTGCAATTGCCTGAAAATTACCTATTACGCCATCTTCTATAATAATTATTGGAGCAGCAATTATTACATCTCTAAGGTTGGCTGTTTTTCTTATGATGACTTTATCATCTGAACGGATTATAACATTTCCATAAATGGAAGTATTTTCTAAAACAATCTGACCTTTAGAATAATACCCTTTCACCTTTTCCTGAAAAGAATTTATGATTTTTGGACTACCAAAGGGTATAAACTGGTTTTCACCCTCCGGCTGATATTCATGCAAATAATAATTTAATATTTCTTTGCAGTTAAATTTCAGCTCAGGAAGTTCAGGATGACTTACTTCTATAGCTCCGTTTATCAATTCTTTTCCATAATAACTGTTACCTGAAATATTTCCGGGCCTTACTCCCTGCGCAGGTAATATTGCTTTACCTTTTATATTTGTATAGCCAACAATAGCTAACGGATTATAAGTTTCAGAAAGATATACAGACGGTCTGTCCTCCGATACCATTCCACTTCCTAATAAAGCACATTTTATGAATGTTTTCTTTCTGTGTATTGATTTAACATAGGCCTTTTCGAAAATTCCCCAATGCGATAAATGAATATTTAGAGATTGATTTTCCCTTGCTTCAGGCAATTGTATTGAAGTAGTATCACTACTTATTTCTTCCTGCTTAAGTAAGGTTAAGATACCTGTATCTGCCAACTGAATATTATCTACAGCTGCCCGGGATTGTTCTATAAAGAACTTATGCGTAGAAGTAAGCATTATAATACCTGCGAGTAATAGTGCAACTAATACTGAAATAAAAATGGTGAACTGTAAAGCCCCCGATTGTAATTTATGTTTCCAGTTTAGTTTCACTCCTGTATCATTATTGTGGTAAGGTCTCCTTTGTACTTAACAGTTATAGAGTAGCGATCACCTTTTTTAAGGGTTATATCCTGTTCTGTATCTTTTTCTTTCATAAAAAAGGTCTGCCCATTTATAATAAGCATAAATACCTTCTTTTTGTTTTTACTATCTGAGACAATGCCTTTATAAATTACAGGGGGCCAAACAATTTGTTCCTGCAATTTGTGCGTTCTTATTGTTACGGCTTTTTTCGCACCTTCTGGTATATACATTTTTCCAAGAAAAGGATCCCTGTAATTTACATTTAGAGAAACAGTATCGCTTGCATTAAGTATTACAGGTTTGATTGTTATATCTCCTGTGTTTTCTACGATATTTTCCTCTGATGAAGCATATGAAAAGAAACGGTATAAAACAAGACCCCATATCAATAGGACAGCAAATAAAAGTATATATGTGTTTTTCTTGTTTTTCATTAGTTGAGCGTAAAACTGAAAACAGTGCTTTGTGCACTACTATTTCCTGCCTGGTCAAAAGATTTTACAAACCAGTAGTAAGTACCATCTTCAAGTGTTGAAGTGTTGTATGGGCTTGTTTGTTCATTTTTATATTTTAATAGTGTAAGCTGTGAATTGGTATAGATATAAATACTGTCTTTCTCAACACTACCCGGTACAGAAGTTCTGTTCCATTGAAAAGTAACATCATTACCAGATGCTGTACTTTGATTTGCAGGAGAAGACAAGATAGGGGTATTAGGTGCTGTAGTATCTGTTAATATTGATCTTGAGGAATACAAGGTATTCTGTACGCCATTTGTAGCTCTAACCTTCCATTGATAATTACCTTCTGGAAAACTATACGTATAATTTGTAGTTGTCATGTCCTGTTCAAATGCAATAGTACTATTAGACGTGTTTACTATTTGTAAATGGTATCCGGTAGCCCCGATAACAGGCTGCCATACAAGATTTTTAGCAGCTGTATTTGTAACTATATTATCTGCAGGTAAGGTTAGAGTAACCGAATTACTCCCAAAGTCTTCGTTATTAACAACTGAAATAGACCTTTTGCTGTAAATTGTTTTATAGCCACTGTTTACGGCTCTTACACGCCATTCATATTTACCAATATTTAGCTGTGTAGTGAACGATGTTGTATCCACGGTATTATCAACAATAATTTGTAAAGGATTATCAAAATCAGGCTTGGCAATCTGAATTTGATATTCAGTACCATTCTCAATAGGTTCCCATGTAAATGTTATGCCTGTGGATGAAAACTGCGCTCCATCACCCGGGGCAACAAGATGCACTACTTGTCCTGATATATCATCTTCCAGGACAATCTCTTCACAAGAAGAAATTACAATACTCAAAAATAAGAAGTAATATATTTTTTTCATGTCTTACAATTTAAAAAGATTAGTTTCTTCCTTCTTTTTTATCTTCTTATAAGTATTGCCCTTACAGGATTTGTTGTCATTTACAATGTCGCCCACATACCAGTGTTGCCTGTCATTAATGGCCCAACAAAATTTGCCAAGGCTGTAGGCGAGTACGGTCCCTGATTGCAAATCTATCAAGTCAATTTTTTTACCATCTTTATACAACATTACAGTGTATTTTGTATCCTGATTATTTACCAGATAATACGCATCAGCACTTTGTAGCTTTGCAATGTTTTCTTCCGATAAAGTAAGGGCTATGCTCTTTACAATTGCCGCGTCTTCTGTATCTTTAAGGTAGGTTAAAATATTTTTGTTGTGGTTTGCATTGAGTTCTTCTATAAAACCGCTCTGGTCCAATATGGATACAGTAACAAATTTGGGCTTATTAGAAAGGCTGTCAATGTAGTTGATTTTCTTCTCTGTTTGATTAACCTCACTTTTTTCAAGGTATATTTTGTTTATATCTTTAGTAAAAGGCACTATCTGTATATCAAGCCTGATTTTATTTTGAAGTGCTGGAAATGATTTTATAGAAAAATCATTTTTTAGATTATTTAGCGAAGTTGACGTTCCAATACTGCCCAGTTCAACTGTTGCCGGTGATGTTTTATATGTTTTGTTTTTAATTTTAGTAGTCTGGCAGCTCACGGCTAAGAGTACTAAAATGAATATAATTTTTTTCATCTATTAATAAAATATAAACTGTTACGTTGATTTGATGGTTTCCGTTTTTTGTAGTATTATTTCTGCAGTGAGATAATCTGAGTTTGTTTTATAGTTCCTTTTTTTAACAAAGGCAATATGTATTACTTTACCTAATGAAGGATTATTCTCAATACTGTTTACAAGCAATAGTATTCCATTAAAGCTGCCTTCTAAAGAAAAAGAGTAGCTCGTAATTTTTAATTCCTTTTCAGGATATACATGTGGCTCTTTAAAACCAATTATTTTGAGACCGTTTTTTTTACTTAAACGAGATAAATGTTTTAATAATTCATTCTGAAAAGAATCGCCATCAGCGCTATTATACTTACTTAATAAATTATTAAGTTGTTTTTCTTTTTGAACAAGCGCTTTAAGAGTTGCAGGACTACTGACATTGTTTTCTGTAAGTTCCTTTTGAGAACTGTACTCTTTATAGTAGCCTAATGTATTTGCAATAGCAAAAGCATAACAGATATAGAGGGTAAATATAAACCCTGCTACAAGCAACTTATTTTTTTTGCTGAGTTTCATTTTCCTTTATAGTTATTTTTAATGTAAAAGCTGTGTTATTTTCCTGATCCTTTCCAAAATCTGAAATTACCACTTTTTCAACTTTTTTAATTTTTGCAATACTTTCTACCCAATTTGTAAAAGCCTCATTGCTTAAAATCGTTCCGCTAACAATTACAAATTTATTTTCTGTGATGACTTTTTCTTCGGGTTTTATTTTTTTGCCCAACGGATAAAATTCGATCTCGTTCAATAAGATAGAAGAAGGGATTTTCTCTGCAATTTCATTAAGCAAAAGAGCAGTTCGGTCGTCTGTATTGCCTGTAAAACTTTCCAGTCTTTTTTCCTTATCTTTTATTTGTTCCCGTAGTTTCAGAGTATTTTCAATTCCGGCCCTACTTAGCGAAATTGTTTGTTTCATGGCAGCTACTTTATCAAAGTAATGACTGAAGAGTAAAAAATTAATTAATAGAATACCTAATATAATTGCCAGCCCGGTTTTTAAACCTTTTTCAAAGAAAGTTTTTTGTTTGAAAGCCTCACTTAATAAAGCATTATAGTTGTTTATATTGCCAGTTGTGGCTATAGGAAATAACAAACTTAAAATCCCTGCAAAACCAATTATATAGTTGCTGTTTATTTCCAGTCCGTTTACGCTATAAGTAACAGTATTTTGATAAGATGCTACTGTTGTTATAATGTTCTCTTCAGCAGATAGCAGCAATTTTTGCGTATTAGTAGAAATTTCTGGAATCTCACTTACAGCAATCAAGTTAGATACCGAAGAAACGCCTAAACTAATTGAAAATATTTTGAAATTTTGTCCTAATGATTTTACCATTTCTTCTACATACATCTTTCTGCATATAGAAATAATAGAAACTGTTTCTTTTCTCCAGATCTCATAATAAAATTCTTCAATCTGAAGATTTGGAAAAACTTTTTGCAGAAGTTTACGATCGTTTACATCTACACCAATAACTTCTTTAAACAATACCTGAGAGTTATTAATGACAAGCACTACCGGAGTTTTTGTCTTTTCAACGGCCAGGCTTTCAATAGTATTGAATATCTCACTTTTTGAAATAGCGATCTCATTCTTTTTTCTTAGAACCTGAAGAAATGCAAACCTGTCCTCATTGCTAAGGGAAAAGAGCTCTATAGCTGTATATTGCTTGCCAATAAGTATATTTTCAAGGTAAGATGCCATTAATAAATAACAGTTGGTTTTATCAGTACAGTTAATTTTTTTCTTGAATCCTCCCTTTTTCGGGAAGAAAAAAGCCACTTGATAATCGGTATACGCGATAATAACGGTACACCCGATCCTGAATCATTTTTTACTTTCTCTTCAAGGCCACCCAAAACGATCAGATCCTGATCTTTGACCCTTATAATGGAATTAAATTCTCGTGAATTGATTCCCGGAGGTGCATCTTTATCTATTCGCTCGCCATTAAAGCTCGACTGGATAACGTTTATGTCAAGTGTTATTTGTCCATCGCCGGATACTAAGGGTTTTATTGTAACCGATAGTTCGGCATCGATAGGCTGATAATTTTTTATCTCTGAAGTTTGAGGTATTTGGGAACCGTAAAAATTTTGATTAGTAACCACATAATAAGTTGTTTCCCCAATGGATAGACGTGCTTTGTGACCATTTAGGGTAGATAATCTTGGAGCAGAACGGATCTTTAAATCTCCGTTAGATTCCATAGCTTTTAAACTGAGATAAAAATTAGGGACTACACTGCCAATATTTAATGATCCGAAACCATCAAAACGATTTATGATCTTATTTATAGTTTGGGCACCAAGAGTAATGTCTGCATTTGGAAATACACTTCCGGTTGTTGTTTTTGGTTTATCTCCGATACCTGCGCTAATTCCCGTTTCAACAATAGCACTTTTGCTGACTTCCAGTAACATCACTTCAATTAAAATTACAGGAACAGCCTTGTCTATATATTGGATGAACGATTCAAAGCGTTGTATATTCTCTGCAGGCCCGTTAACAATAAAGCTGTTTAGCTCCTTGTCAATTTTTATATCCAGGTCTCTTTTAACCTCGTCAGGTATTATAGTGAGAATTGATTCGGCAGGTTTACTTTCCTTGTTATTATTTTGTTGTTGTGATGAAGATTGTTGTTGTAATTGCTGCCCACCATTTGAAAAGCCACCGTTATAATTTGTATAATTATTTGGGGTAGTCCTGCCAACACTTCTACTTGATATATCAGGATCTCCCAATAATTCAATAGAACGATGCATTAAAGGTATTGATTTTACATTTCGTACGCTTAGTTGCATTTTAGTGCCAAAATAATAAATACCATTGCCTTTTAGGTAAGTATATTCAGCTGAAGCATTTGCCGAAATAGCCATGCTATTGTTCATACCATCAAACTGCTGTTGCTGCCCTGCATTTCTTGTTTGTCCAGAAGGATTACCTGCAGATTGATTTTGAGCGTCAGATTCAAAAATTTTTGTAAGAAGCTCATCAAAAGTTATATTTTTTGCCTTAACTGTAGCGTTTCCTGCATTGTCTAATGGGCTGGCAATAAACATGTCAATTTCCAACTCATTTCCAATATCATAAACTATGCTGGATACAGGTGTGTTTTCAAAATCAACTTCTAACAATTTTTTCTCCTTATCAATCACATTAAAATAGAAATTAGATTTTCGCTGTCTCTGAGGTTTGCTTTGGCGTATTGCTCCTCCCGCATTATCTGTTCCGGTTGTCGCAATCCCACCATCTGAAAGCTTATCAAAAAGGTAAAAGTGATCTCTCGATTTACCTACAATAAGATCATTTGCATAAGCCAGTTTATTAAGTGCAGCATCAAACGGCATGCTTTTTATATAAACTGTAAGCAATTCATTTTCCATGCCAGGTGCAAAAACAAGGTTTTTGCCGCTGATGTCCATTATTTTTTTGAATGCATCATAGAGCTTATCGTCTTTAAGATTTAAAGTAAGCAGGTCACCAGACGGATCATAACTTACATCTATATTTTTGTCAACGGGAATTTCTTTTGGAGCTTCATATGGCTTTATGGAAAGAATGTTTCCGGTGAATTCTATTGATAGATTATATTCCTTGCACAAAAAAACAAGAAGATCTCCAACACTGACATCGGTAAAATTATTTACAATATTTATCTGCTTGAGGGAAGGGGAGACGCTCAGGTTTACTTTATGCACTTCAGAGACTGCAAGTAAAAAATCGGACAGCGAGGCTTCTTTTATATTAATGTTTACTTTTTGTCCAAGCCCGGGAGTTTCGGCAGCAATGGCATCGATGTTATTTTGTATAAAATCTATTCTGTTGTTTTGCTGGGAAAAAGCAATAGAGTAAATGCATAAAAACAAAAAGAGGAATATTTTTTTCATATCAGTTGGTTCGGTCAGGTCTGGTAATGTTAGTCAATCTATACATTAGTCCATTAACAAGGAAAAGACTTCTTCAACCGAGGTAGTTCCGTCTTTGATCAGGTCAATGGCATTTCGCTTCAATGTTTGAATGTTCTTATCTTCTACATAGTCATCAATGCTCAATGTATTTGTTTTTACAAGCGTCATTAATTCTTTATCTATAGGAAGTATTTCATAAATAGCTTTTCTTCCGGCATATCCTGTATGGTAACATTGTTCACAACCTATTGCCTCAAAATGATGATCTAATGTTTCCGGTATGGTAAAACCTGTTGGGAATATATCAATATTTATAGGCTGCTTTGTCTTACAAACATTACACAATTTTCTGATTAGCCGTTGTGCTATACTTATATTTAATGTACTTGCTATTAAAAAAGGAGGTACTCCCATATCTATAAGCCTTGACACAGTGGCCCAAGCTGAATTAGTGTGAATGGTAGAAAGAACAAGGTGACCGGTCAGTGCGGCACGTATTGCCATGTTAGCAGTTGCTACATCACGAATTTCCCCTACCATTATAATGTCAGGATCCTGTCTTAAAAAGGTTCTTAGGGTTGCCGAGAAATCAAGACCAATATTTTCTTTGAGCTGTACCTGATTTATACCTTCTAAGGTATATTCAATCGGATCTTCAACTGTTAAGATGTTTGTATTGGGAAGATTTAGTTTTTTTAGAGTAGCATATAAAGTGGTTGTCTTTCCTGATCCTGTAGGTCCTGAGATAAGCACTATGCCATTAGGCTTTTTTATTCCTTCCAGATATGTTTTAAGTTCTTTGTTAGTAAATCCAACAGACTCGAGGTCAATATGACTGGTATCTTTACTCAATATCCTTAGTACTACTTTTTCGCCATGCAAGGTTGGTAGTACAGAAACCCTTATATCAAAATCTTCATATTCAGTAGATACCGTTATACGGCCGTCCTGGGGTAGCCTCTTTTCAGAAATATCAAGCTGCGATCTGATTTTGATTTTATTGATGATTACTGGATATTCTTCTAGGCTTATATGAAATTGCTCTTTTAGTTTACCGTCTAGCCGATATCTTACACGAGCCTTTGTCTCATAGGGCTCGAAGTGAATATCACTGCTGCCTGTTTCTTTTGCACTGATAAGAATTTTTTCCAGAAAATCATTTGAATAATGAATTTCTGAGACCCTGTCACCTGATTTTTTTCTGTAATTAGTAGAAAGATATCTGTTTATGTTTTCAGGTGTATCCGGCGTTAGTTCTACCTGTAACCCTAAAAGAATATGTAATTCAGACTGAAGAGCAGTTGGATTAATGTGATCAGTCTTTAATAACAATATGTTGCCAGACTTACCGTGTGGAATTATCCTATAATGGTATGCCTGATCAGCATTTATAAGCTGATGCAATTCTATCGGAATGGTAAAATTAATACTCATATCAGGCAAAGAGGTATTTCGGTTCTAAAAAGAATGACACAAAGTATATAGCAGCATAAAATATCGAGATATACCCTGCAAGTGGAACATTTTTATGCTCCGATTTATTTTTGAAATATTGATGTAATAGTAAAGAAAATATCATTGAGAAAACTAAAAGTATCATGAATGGCACAATCGAAAAAGTAAAGCATAGAAAAATGAATAGTAATATATCGCCTAACCCCATGGTGCCATTTATAAAATCTCTTCTCATTACAAATCGGGAATATAAATACCCAACGGTTAGTAGTGTGAAAATGAAACAAAGATTTATTATTGCATTAATTGCTGCTAAATATTTAGTTGTCATCAGTGCCTGAATTGCAAATCCCAAAACTCCAATAAACGGATATAAAAACCAGTAAACAAGCCGGTCTTTTGAATCCTGCCAAAAAACAAAAGCAAAAGTTCCAATGAGAAATATTTTAAGCAGTGTACTAATCATTTGTTATCTGCTTGGGATTACCGTTATGGTCTACTTCCCATACATTAAAGATGCCATCTCCGTTAAAGTCCGTTATAGCAGTTGCCCTTGCTTTGAATTCATTATTTGATGCCTGTATAATTTCGTAAGTGTAATTTGCCGTTCCCTCTTCTTTTACAGTCTTTGGGGCTTCAAAATCAATTTCACTGAAATCAGTGCTGTACTTTGAGTACATAAAGAAATATTGCTTTTCCGCATTAAAAATTGACTTCAATTGCGTTTGTGCTTCAACGCTTTTGGCTTTTGAAATAAGAGGCATCAGATTAGGCAGGGCAATCAGTAACAAAATACCAATAATTGCTAAAACAATCAGCATTTCCTGAAGGTTGAAGGAAGGTAATTTTCTTACAGAATTATTTTTCATGGTTTAAGTTTGGATAAGGGCAAATATACAATATTGTAAATAGTTATAATTGTTGAAAAGTTAATTTTTAGGATATTTTTTGTAAGTTTTATTTACATAATATTGTCGGAAAATTTAAACCACCTTTTATGAAATTTAAAAATTTGCTGAAGGCACTTATAGTGTCAGCATTCATTTGCAGTCAGGTAGTTATAGCTCAGGTTGGTAGCCCTGCTGTATCTTCCGGTGTGCGTTTTGAGCAATATCCCGTTGAGCTTTCAACAGGTTTGCCTCAGGTATCAATACCATTGTATAGTATGCCTACCCGTTCAAAAGATATAAATCTTGACATCTCGCTGAGTTATCATCAGTCAAGTATATCCCGAAAGGGATTTAGGTCCGGTAACTGCGGGCGAGGTTGGTATCTTTCGCTAGGAGGGGTACTGCAAAGAGAGAATAAAGATGGGGTTGTTTACAGTTTTAATTTCATGGGTTATTCGGGTAAGGTGATGGTGAACTGGACTTCAAATGGAGGTGCGGCCAGAATTACTGAAAATAAAGGGCCGCAGATAACAGCATCAACAGTTTATTCCGGAACAACATTACAATCGGTAACCTTTTACGATAATAAAGGTTATAAATATGTTTTCGCTACTAAAGACTTTGTAAACGTCACCGTAGATGATGATGATCCGGATCCGACGAACGATGTCATAATTGCTGCTAACTTATCACTTCAATTGACAGATATTTATGATACTAACAACAACTTGCTAATTCATTTCAATTACAATGTTCATGACGAAATTGTAAAAATTAACAATCAGACCAGGCACAATACTATTAATATGGTTAAGGATATACAGGTTCCTGGCTTCGGATCTATTGTTGCAGAAGAAGATATGTTACAGGACGATTTTGGAGGGACATTTATTTATGTAGGTTTTGTAGTTAACGATTTTTTAGGAAACCAAATTAAAAATGCGGGATTTAATCAATTATTGTATTATGATAATGATAAAAGAATGTATACTAAAAATAGTTTAATTTCTGCCAGTATAGGAGACCAAAACTATCAGTTTTATTATCACCCCGTTGTAGATAATAGCCAATTATTAAACAGCCTTTATCTTGATGGTTTTGACTTTTGGGGTTATCCAAATGTAACCAGTACATATTGCAGGCTAAACGAACAAATTATACAGCTTGTCGATAAAAAAAATGTTATTAATGGAGTCTTGGAGAAAATTCAGTATCCTACAGGAGGATCTGTTGTGTATGAATATGAATCTAATACTTATTCTTATGACGGTGCGACGCAGCCAGATCTGAACCAGAATGGCGTTCCTGATCCTGAATATTATTTTGATGAGCTTTATCCGGAAAACAACCACAATTATGTAATTACTGAACTTGTAAATGCTATAAATACTACTTTTAGCATAAGTCAGGATCAGGAAGTATATGTCAAAGTTCAGGGGCAGCCTACTCCCGTAAATTTAGGAAACGGGCAAATCGAATGGGTCGCTGCATCCTTCAAATTAAAAAATGTTACAACTGGTGTAATAGGAGCATTAGACCCTGCTGATAATGGAGAAAATAATTGTTTAGGCCATCTTCTTAACTTACAGCCGGGAGTGCCATACCAAATCACTATGGGAACAGGTACAGCCCCACAGATTTCTGTATATACAAGAATAAGGACAACAACTCCTGGTAAATACTGGCATGGGGGAGGTATCAGGGTTAAAAGAATAGCTTTTTTTGATGTAAATGCTCCCCAGGATTATTTTTATTCTACGCTACCCCAAACTGTTGGTCCCGTAAAAACTATGTTTTACAAGTATAACAGTTTTGCTAATCCGGCGATGAGTAGCGGGTGTTTATTATATTCCAATGATGATACAAGTTTTTCATTTATTTCTTATTCAAATGTTAGCGTATCAGATTCAAATACTAATAAAAGAACCGACTATACTTTTTATTCGCCATTAGATAATCTGGGTGATTATAGTTACGGGAAGGTTAAAGTGAAAAATGTATATGATTGGCAAAATGTACTGCAACAATCAACTACATATTCTTATGTTACTTTAGCTGCCGATAGTTCAGGAGGTGGAGATATTCCCTATGACATGGGCTGGATTATGCCAAGTCAGGTACTTACTAATGAGTATTTAGGGAGTACATTAGTTACAAAAGAAAACTATGAGTACGATACTTTCAGGAATATTAAAAAGAAAACGGTTGCTACAAGCCGCTCTTCAGAATCGTTAATTAGCAATTATTATTACCATCTTAATACCGACGGAACTCCGTTTACAACAAACAGGGTTAGCGCTGTAGATCATATTGATGAATTAGTAGGCACAACACCTTTGTCTACCTCAAAAATTGTTTATTCCAATACATGGACAGATACCCAGGGCAATAATACTTCTTACCTTCCTTCACAGGTGCTTACAGGCAAAGGTGCAGGCACACCTGAAATAAAGATCAGGAATAATAAATACGACCGTTACGGCAATATATTAGAGAGTGAGCAGGAAGGCGGTTTGAAAAAATCATTTATATGGGGTTATAATGATACAACAATTATTGCCGAAATTTCAGGAGTTGCCTATAGCAGCATCCCAATTGCGCTTATAAATGCGGCTAAAACGGCTTCCAATAGCACTAACCCTAATTTTAATCTAAACGAAACAAATCTGCTTGCAGCACTTACTAACTTAAGAAATGCACCTGAAGTTTCAGGAGGGCTTATTACGACCTACACATACAAACCATTAGTGGGTGTTTCAACCGTTACCGACCCAAGGGGTTATAAATTAATATATGAATATGATGCCGATGGCAGGCAGAAAGCTGTTAAAGACCAGGATGGCTTTATCATTTCAGAAAATATTTATCATACTAAACCCCAAAACTAACCAACATGAAAAAGATATTATTTATAATACTGCTTTTCCCTGTGCTATTAATGGGGCAGAGCAAGAGTGAGAATTTTGTAAAGACAAGGACGTATACTGTAAAATCTACAGGTCCTGTAACCAATAAAGACACCCTTGTTAATGTAACTTACCTTGATGGCCTTGGCAGGCCAAAACAAACTATTGCTGTAAATGCAGGTGGTGCAGGGCAAAATATTGTTACCCCTGTACAATATGATGCATACGGCAGGCAGACAAAACAATATTTACCTTATGCCAACCCTGCTGAAACAGGCACGACAGGTACATTGAATTATACGAATAACACTTCAGTTTTAGCAGCTCAGGCGAATTATTATGTAACACAATTCCCTGCTGACGCCTCTGGTACTAATTCACCAAATTCAGAAGTGATCATTGAAAATTCACCTTTAGAAAGGCCTACACAGCAAACCTTCC
>Ga0163162_10005132_pt1 | contig 12620 bp, 10 predicted proteins | sample S55metaG_FD_115310 | JGI IMG/M metagenome (GOLD analysis project Ga0163162, IMG submission 115310) | Switchgrass rhizosphere microbial communities from Kellogg Biological Station, Michigan, USA - S5-5 metaG | ecosystem: Host-associated > Plants > Roots > Rhizosphere > Soil | place: USA...
AGTTACTTAGCGTATCAGAGATCTTATCAACAGTGGTCTCCAGGATATCGGCAAGTTCTTCTGGCGATGGCTCACGTTCGTACTCCTGTTCAAGCTTTGAGAAAGCCTTGCTGATCTTACTTAATGAACCTACCTGGTTAAGCGGCAAGCGCACAATACGTGATTGCTCGGCAATAGCCTGCAATATCGATTGGCGGATCCACCATACAGCGTACGATATAAATTTAAAGCCTTTGGTCTCATCAAAACGTTTGGCAGCTTTGATCAGGCCGAGGTTACCCTCGTTAATCAAATCGCCAAGTGTAAGGCCCTGGTTTTGGTATTGTTTAGCAACAGATACAACAAAGCGAAGGTTCGTTTTGGTTAAACGCTCCAATGCCGCCTGGTCGCCCTCGCGGATCTTCTGAGCTAAAATTACTTCTTCTTCGGCGGTTATTAGGTCTACCTTACCAATCTCGTGAAGATATTTATCAAGCGATTGCGACTCGCGATTGGTAATGGATTGCGTTATTTTGAGTTGTCTCATCTATTTAATAAACCTGTCTATTCCTTATATCCTGAATAGAACGTGCAAAGCTAATATTTTGTTTCTAAAATAAAACATATAAATCAGAAATAGCAATACCAGTGTCAAATTTTATATTTTAATTTTTTTATTCATGAATTGCAGATAAAATTTATCGCAAAACGATGAATTTATTTTGTTATTTAATAAATATTGTTTTCATTTGAATTGAATTAATATCGTAGTGTAATGAAAAAGGTACGTGCCCTGCAAATACTTGTTTATATAGTGTTTGGTTTGTTTGTTTTTCAGAATATGGCCGCCGATATGTGGCAGGGGTTTAAGGATGGATGGAATGATGGAATGGGCACAACCAGCGACGTCAAAAGATACGGGCCTACATTAAAAGCAACAATTGATGGAAGTTTTATTTCGCAAAAAAATAATGGTGAAATGAAGATAGGCGAAAACTACACTTTAAAGAATATAATTATAGATAGTGATATAGTAGTTAATAATGATAATATATCTGCAAACTGGTTATTAAGCGTGCTTGACATTGGGCTGGTAATTATTATAACAGTAATAGTAATACGGATAGCATATCTTATTAATAAGGTTATTGCAAATATTGTAGAAGGTACTTTGTTTGAGCCGAGATGCATTAAGCTAATCAAAAACACAGGGATACTGTTGCTGCTTTTTACATTGGCAGATTATGCAGGGCAACAGGTATCGTACCAGGTATTAATAGCTAAGCTGCATGTGCCGCTGAAAATCATCAACACTTCGGCTTTTAATTTTGGAACGCTGGTATTTGCTATATTGGTATTTATATTGGCCGAAGCATTTAAGCAGGGCGCAAGGCTTAAAGAGGAACAAGAGTTAACAATATAAGCCATGCCAATAATTATCAATCTTGATGTGATGATGGCAAAGCGAAAAATGTCATTAAATGAACTGAGCGACAGGGTAGGCATCACCATATCAAATCTTTCCATCCTGAAAACGGGTAAAGCGAAAGCCATCCGTTTTGAAACGCTTGAAGCGATATGCAAAGCCCTCGATTGCCAGCCGGGGGATATTTTGGAATATAGGTGAAATAGAATGAGTAATGAGGCTGTATCATAAATCAAATTGATCAGCTTGGTGTTGTGTTACCTATGAATTGAAATTTAGCCGATAATATTTATACAAAAAGGGGGTTTACATGTTTTTTGTATAAAAATCACTCAATTATCTGATTATTAATTGTATAAGTAAATGTTAACCCTGAATTGTGTTAACCCTGTTAACCCCCTTTGTTAGTAGAGTCAACCCAACCCAAACTTGCAATCCCTAACACGGAATTTAAGATTAAAAAATCCAATAATCCGGCAAATCGTATAAATCCTGGTTCAGATAACAAAAAAGCCGCCCTTATCAGGCGGCTCTCTTCATTAAATATAAAAACTATTAAACACTTTTCTCTGCTTTAACAACCACATGCACACTGATAGGTTGTTTATTTATTTCTTTTTGGATCCTTGCGCTGGTTGCAGCCTGGTGGCTGTTTAGGTGCGGCGCAATAACCAATGATACTATCGACATTAACTTGATCAGGATGTTCATGGAAGGGCCTGAAGTATCTTTGAACGGATCGCCTACGGTATCTCCTGTTACAGATGCTTTATGCGGTTCTGATTTCTTGTAGAAGATCTCACCGTTGATATCGCAGCCTTTTTCAAATGATTTTTTGGCATTGTCCCATGCGCCACCGGCGTTGCTCTGGAAAATGCCCATCAGCACGCCCGATACGGTAACGCCTGCCAGCAGGCCGCCCAATACTTCGGGGCCAAAGGCAAAACCAATAATTATTGGGGTGATCAGCGCAATTAAGCCAGGGGCAACCATTTCGCGGATAGATGCTTTTGTGGATATCGCAACGCATTTTTCATATTCGGGTTTACCTTCATAGGTCATGATGCCCGGAATTTCGCGGAACTGGCGACGTACTTCTTCAACCATGGCCATAGCAGCACGACCTACTGCAGAGATACATAAGGCCGAAAAAATGAAAGGGATCATCCCGCCAACAAACAGGCCGGCCAATACATTAGCTTTATAAATATCAATATGCTCAATGCCGGCTACGCCCACAAAGGCAGCAAATAACGCCAATGAGGTTAACGCTGCCGAAGCAATAGCAAAGCCTTTGCCTGTAGCAGCGGTAGTGTTACCAACAGCATCCAGGTTATCGGTACGGTGACGAACTTCTTCTGGTAAACGGCTCATTTCGGCAATACCACCGGCATTGTCAGCAATTGGTCCGAAAGCATCGATAGCCAACTGCATAGCTGTGGTTGCCATCATACCGGCAGCAGCAATAGCAACGCCGTATAAACCAGCAAAATAATAGGAGCCATAAATACCCGATGCCAAAACAAGAATGGGTAGCACGGTTGATTCCATACCTACCGATAGGCCGCCGATAATATTGGTAGCGTGGCCGGTTGACGATTGCCTGATGATGCTCAGTACCGGGCGTTTGCCCATAGCTGTATAATATTCGGTAATAATTGACATTAATGTACCTACCACAAGGCCAACCACTATTGATCCGAAAACGCCGTTTTTGGTAAAAGGAATTATCCCTTCTTTCACAGCACCGTTAACTTCATCACGTACCATGTGAAATTCGCCCGATGGCAACATCCATTGTACAACAAAATAAGTGGCAATAGCTGTTAGTATAATTGACGCCCAGTTGCCTATGTTCAGTGCATTTTGAACGCTGTCGGTTTCTTTCTTAATTTTTACAAGAGATGCGCCAACAATTGAAAATATTAATCCAAGACCGGCAATAACCATCGGCAACAATACCGGGGCTATACCGCCAAAGTTATCGTGTGATACAATTTCGCGGCCCAGTACCATGGTAGCCAGCATGGTGGCAACATATGAGCCAAAAAGGTCGGCACCCATACCGGCAACGTCACCTACGTTATCACCTACGTTATCGGCAATGGTAGCAGGGTTGCGTACATCATCTTCAGGAATGCCTGCTTCAACTTTACCTACAAGGTCGGCACCTACGTCGGCCGCTTTGGTATAGATCCCGCCGCCGACACGGGCAAATAGTGCTATTGATTCTGCACCTAATGAAAAGCCGGCCAAAACGTCAAGTGCTTTCGCCATAGCCTCGCCGTTAACAGTACTGCCTGCTACCTTAACTACATAAACCTGGTAAAAAACAATAAAAAGTGATCCTAAACCGATGATGGCCAAACCGGCGACGCCTAAACCCATCACGGTACCGCCGGTAAATGATACTTTTAATGCTTGTGCCAAACTGGTGCGCGCAGCCTGTGTAGTACGTACGTTGGCTTTGGTAGCAATACGCATCCCCAGGTAACCGGCAAAGGCCGATAAAAATGCGCCTATCACAAATGATATAGCTATAACCCAGCTCGAAGTGGCAACTGTTGTGCCCGACCATGCCAGTAAAATAGCTGCAACGGCAACAAAGCCGCCAAGTACTTTCCATTCGGCACGTAAAAAGGCCATTGCGCCGTCGGCTATGTAGCCGGCAAGTGTGGCCATATCACCGTCACCTGCATCTTGTTTAGTAACCCAGGCGGCTTTAACGGCCATAACAAGGATGCCGATCAGCCCTAAAACAGGGATTAAATAAATTAAATAATTGTTCAGAAAATCCATATCACAAGTTTGGTTTAATAAGTAGTACTGCTTGGTTTTAACAGTGTTTAATAATAATTGGTGATTGCAAAATAGTAATTTTATTTATTTACTATAGTGATCCTTAATATTAAAGTTTTTTGAATAGTTTAGAGATTTAAACCCTAAAACAATATATGGCGAAAAACTCATCGCAACCCAAAATGAAACATGAGCTTAGCTTGCTGGATGGTACCATGCTGGTATCAGGCTCCATGATAGGCTCCGGTATTTTTATTGTTAGTGCAGATATTACCCGTAATGTAGGCTCGGCTGGCTGGCTCATAGCCATCTGGGTTATTACCGGTTTCATGACCCTTACTGCTGCCCTTAGCTACGGCGAATTAAGCGGTATGTACCCCAAAGCAGGCGGTCAGTATGTTTATTTAAAAGAGGCTTACAACAAGCTTGTTGCTTTTTTATACGGCTGGAGTTTTTTCGCGGTGATCCAAACGGGTACCATTGCTGCAGTAGGGGTGGCTTTCAGTAAGTTCACCGCTTATTTAATACCGGCTTTCAGCGAAGATAATATATTGTGGAAACTCCAAACCGGAGCAACATCAACCGGCGATCCGAAGTTTTTTACGATAAGCGCCGCACAGGTAGTATCCATTATATTAATCATTATCCTAACTTTTGTAAACACACGGGGTGTAAAAGGCGGAAAGCTTATCCAAACAGTTTTTACATTAACCAAGCTCATCAGTTTATTCGGCCTTATTGCCTTTGGTTTGCTGGCTTTTAAAGGCGAGATCTGGCATGCCAACTGGACTAATGCCTGGGACTTGCATAACCTTAATAAAGACGGCAGCATTACCACCCTAACCACCGGCACAGCACTTGGCGCTATAGCCGCCGCTATGGTTGGTTCTATTTTTAGCAGTGATGCATGGAACAGCGTAACCTTTGTTGCCGGCGAAATGAAAAACCCGAAACGCGATGTGGCTTTAAGTATGATGTGGGGAACCATTATTGTAACCTTTATTTACGTTATGGCCAACGTTGTTTATACCGGCGTACTGTCGTTACATGAAATTACTGTTGCTGATAAGGATAGGGTAGCTGTGGCTGCTTCACACGTTATTTTTGGTAATATTGGCACTTATGTAATTGCGGTGATGATCATGATATCAACGTTTGGTTGTAACAATGGCTTGATCCTTTCGGGTGCGAGGGTTTATTATACCATGGCTAAAGATGGTTTGTTTTTTAAGCAAACCGGTAACCTCAACAAATTCGGCGTGCCACAGTTTGGTTTATGGATTCAGTGCGTTGTGGCTTCATTACTGTGCCTGAGCGGTCGTTACGGCGATTTGTTGGATATGATCTCATTTGTGGTAGTGGTGTTTTACGTGTTAACCATATTAGGCATCTTTATTTTACGTGCCAAAATGCCTAACGCTGAGCGTCCTTATAAAGCCATTGGTTACCCAATTTTACCAGCTCTTTACATTATTATGGGTATAGCGTTTTGCATATTGTTATTTGCTTACAAACGTGACTTCGCACTATACGGCCTGGTAATTGTATTGATAGGGATCCCAATATATTATATCTCGCAGCGGAACGTTAAGAATGAGGATGAGAAGGTTACTGTTAGTTAGTTTTTTATTTATAGGGGGATATGCCGGAGCGCAAACGCTTCAGCAAAAGATATCAAATGCTTTTAACCGTTTACAGGGCGATAGTCAGTGCAGTTATGCCTCGGTATCCTTAACTGTGCTTGACGCCAAAACCGGCGAACAGGTGTTTGGCGGTAACCCTAACATGGGGCTCGCTACAGCCTCAACGCTTAAAACTATTACCAGTATTACGGCTTTTAACGTTTTAGGTCCCGATTTTCAATACCAAACGCAATTAGGATATACAGGAGACATAGCAGCCGACGGCACCCTTAACGGCGATATCATCATTAAAGGCGCCGGCGATCCCACTTTGGGCAGCTGGCGTTATGAGCAAACCAAGGAAAACCATGTATTAACCACTATGGCTAATGCACTGCAAAAGGCAGGCGTCAAAAAAATTACGGGGCGCATCATCGGTGATGACAGTATTTTTGGCACGCAATCTATCCCGGAAGGTTGGATCTGGCAGGATATTGGCAATTATTACGGTGCAGGCACATCAGGCCTTTGCTGGCGTGAAAACCAGTTCGATATTAAACTGCGCACCGGGGGCGTTGGTAATCCGGTCGGCGTATCCCGTACCGTTCCGCAAATACCATATCTTTCCTTTAAAAGCGAATTGATCAATGGTTCGGCAGGTTCGGGCGACAATGCTTATGCCTTTTTACCTGTTGGCAGTAAAGTAATGTACCTGCGGGGTACCTATGCTATCGACCAGGATAAAAAAAGTATTTCGGCAGCCCTGCCCGATGCGGCTTATGATGCCGCATTGAGGCTTAATGATACACTCAGAAGTCTGGGGATTATCATCAGTAACGAACCGGAATCTGCAACTACTTTGAGCGCTAAGAATCTGCCTTTGCCGGTTATTGCTAAAAACCTGGCAACTATCTCGTCGCCAACCTTAAGCAAAATAGTTTATTGGCTTAACCAGAAAAGTATAAACCTATATGCCGAACAATTGCTTAAAACCATAGCCTGGAAACAAGGTCGCAAGCCTACCACTGCCAATGGCGTTGATGAAGTACAAAAGTTTTGGGCTGCCAGGGGGATAGATACAAGGAGTATGAATATTTATGACGGCAGCGGTCTTTCGCCCGGCGACAGGGTAACTACCTTAACACTGGCCCGCGTACTGCAATCGGCTAAAAAGGAAAGCTGGTTTGCTGATCTTTATGCAAGTCTGCCTGTTTATAATGATATGAAAATGAAAAGCGGTAGTATCAATAATGTATTGTGTTACGCAGGCTATCAAACCAAAAACGGGCGTGAGCTTTGTTTTTCCATTATGGTCAATAACTTCAGCGGATCAAGCAGGGGGATAAAGGAAAAAATGTTCAGGGTGCTGGATGAGTTGAAGTAGCCCCTGAAAAGGGAGTTTTAATATTAAAACCTAATTACTTATACAATTAATGAAAACCTGCTTTACAATACTGCTGATGCTATGCAGTGCAGCATTATTTGCGCAATCAGCCGAAAAGCTTTATGGTAACTGGATCAAGGTAAAGACCATTTATAAAGATGGCGGTGAACTTAATGATTACGACCTGATAAAGTATAACTATACAAAATTTAGCTTTGGCAAGCCCGATAAATGTATCATAGCTTTATCGTACGATCAATGGGGGGAGCCTGTGCATTTTATGCTTGGTTATGATGAGTTGTTTATAAAAAACGATAATGAATTTGTATTGAACCAGCTGCGCATAGAAAAGTTCAGCGCCGATACGCTGATACTGGTACAGCAAAATAACGGGAGCTGGGATGATCCGGCCTGTATCAAGTTTTATTATGTGCCAGAGAGTGCTTATCAAAAAGCTAATCCATTAACAGCGGATGATATTGTATCGGTAAAAGGGAACGATACCCTTTACAAAGCAAGTGAAAAATTGTACGCCGGCTTTAATGGAGAGGCATCTTTTCACATGCTTGAACAAAGCGCACTCGGTAATTTGCATGGTGAAACACCTTTAAAAAATCACTTTCTGGCAACCTTTATCATCAACAAGGATGGTACAGCTGATAGCCTGAAAATTGTAGAGGGTATAAACCCCGATTTTGATAAACAGTACATCAAAACATTTTTAAAGCTTAAAAATCACTGGGTACATGCAACGCATAATGGTAAAGCCGTAAGTGTGCAAATGAAGGATGAATTCAGGTACCTGTCATCAGCGCCCGATTTTTTTGATCGGGCAAAACCGGGGACGCTGGCTGATGAGGAAATGAAAATCGGCAACTATGATCTTGCTATAATTAATTATACCAAGGCTATCAAAAGTAGCCCATACCCGGGAGATTACTACTACAAAAGGGCATTTTGTTATTTAGCAACCAATAATGCAGCAGATGCATGTACTGACCTTCAAAAGGCAAAAGAGCTGGGTACTTATGCAGCTAATGGTTTGATTAAACGGTTTTGTCATTAACCAACAACAGATTTACGTTTTACATGTAAAATCCTGATATTAGTGTAAGCCGAAGAGCATATAAGCCAATGAAAAAACTTAATATTCTTTTATTATTTGTGATAGCGTCATTTGCCGCCTGCAAAAGCAAAAGCAGCTCAAATAATGATGTGCAATCCATCAGATTCAAATTTACGGAGCTTGGGCGCGAAACTCAGTTCAGGATCACCTGCGATAAGTTTGACTATTACTTCCCCGAAGGGAAAGAAAAAAACTTTGATAAAAAGTCCGCTATTGATAGCGTGATGCTGTTGTTAACCGGCATGAAAACAGTAAGCGATGGTACCGAGCCTGATATACGGGGTAAGATCTATATTACCCATGCTACTAAAGCTATTGATACTGTTTGTGTAGGTGTTAAAGCGCTTAGCTATAAAGGCACAACTTATGAAACACCGCAGGAATTATTGGTTTTGATACAGAGGTAGGAGCTACAGCGCTTCCCTGGCTTCATCCAAAACCACACTCTTGCATCCTTTAGCACAAACGCAGGCTTTGCCTACACATTTATTTGATTGCCACAGATCGAGGCAGCGGATGGTTTGATTGGCTGTTTCCTGTAAATCATCATCGGTATTCATGGCATGTTGAGAAGATACAGCAGGGATATTGGCCAGTTTAATACCAAATTGCGCCGCCGCTTCTTTATCGATATGATTGGTTTCGGATGATCGGGTAACAATATATTTAATACCTGCTGCCGCAAGCTTTTCCATAACACCGGCAGTTACCTCGTCATCAAGGGTGATGATAGCAGCCGTTTTTCCCTCGGCAAATACGGCGGTATCCGGGCTAAGGTTGTTTGATATCAGTGTGATCTCGTGCTTTTTATGGTTGGCTATTGCCAAAAACTCTTTTTCGAAGGGCTTAATATTGTAGGCTATCGCTTTCATCCATGATTTATTTAACCAAAGGCAAAGCTATCCTTAAGCTATCGCTGAGGGAATGAGCAATATCAGCTAAAAAAGTGACGACGGTCAGTTTTTCATTTTACCAAGCCGTTCGGGCGAGAGTAGGGTGATTTGGCTGCCCTTTTTATCGATGAGGTTTTCGTCTTTAAAATCGGTAAGGGTGCGGCTTACTGTTTCGGTAGCAACGCCGGCCATGGCTGCAAGGTCCTCGCGCGAAACTTTGAAGTCGCCCCCCTGTTGTTTATAAAGGCGCATCAGGGTATCGGCCATTTTTTTGCGTACGGAGTTATAGGCAAGCTGCAATAGTTGTTCTTCCCTGTCGCGAATGTGGTTGGAGAGCAGTTTGATAAACTCCCGGGCAACATCAGGATATAAATTAAGCAGGTTATCCAGCTGGTCTTTAGGGATCAGGCACAGCAGGCTATCTTCCATTGCGGTCGCGGTATCTGAATAAGGCTCGTTGGAAAGCATAGCATTCACGCCAAGGTATTCTTCGGCCGAGTGGATGGCGGTCATGAGCTCGCGGCCATCGTTTGCCAGTTTAACTGTTTTTACCCTGCCGTTCAGTATCAGGTATAATCCATTCCCTTTATCACCATCGTAGTAAATAACCTGGTCTTTTTTAAACAGGCGGGCCTTGCGTTCGGCAATAACGCGTTTAAGTTCGACAAGACCACTGTTTTTTGATACAATCGAGTTCAAACTTTCAAGTGACTGGCTATAAAAGCTTTGCTGAGCGCTTTTTTTCCGGAGCCTGCTTTCAATGGCGCTTAACAGTTCCATGTCATCAAAGGGCTTGGTTAAATAATCGTCCGCGCCCATTTCCATGCCTTTACGTTGATCGATCCGTTCGGCTTTAGCCGTTAAAAATATGAAAGGAATAGTGGCTGTTTCGGGATTTTTGTTTAGCATATATAAAACGCCGTAACCGTCAAGCTCTGGCATCATAATATCACAAAGGATTACATCGGGCAGGTTTTTAACAGCCAGTTCTACTCCGGTTTTTCCATTGTCCGATTCAAACACAGTATAACCGGCCAATTCAAGTATTTCAACTACGTTTTCGCGGATATCGGTATTATCTTCTATGATGAGGATCTTTTGGCTCATTGTGCAGGGAATGAAATGGTGAATGAGGTGCCTTCGTTTACATTGCTCTGGAAATCAACCTGGCCATTCATGAGGGCAGCATACCGGGCTACAATATTAAGTCCTAAACCGGTGCCAGGAATATTGCCGGTATTATGCGCCCTAAAAAACGCTTCGAACAAATGCTTCTGATCATTTTCAGGGATGCCTATCCCGTTATCTTTTATAGTAACAGAGCATCCGGAAGCATTTATTTCGGTATTAAATTCAATAAAACTGTTCTCGCCAGAGTATTTAACGGCGTTGGTAATAAGGTTGATAATGCAGTTTTTGAGCAGATTGATATCAAGCTGTACCATGCTGCTGGAACCGGTATGCTGATAAAGGATATTTTGATCTTGCTTGGCCATCAACTGCATTTCCTCCGTAATTTCTTCGCCCAGCTTAACCAAGTCAAAAGTAGTGTATGAGGGCTCAACACGTCCGGCTTCCAGTTTTTCGAGCGAAAGAAAATCGTTCAGTATAGTAGTTAGGTTGCCAACCGCGTTCTTGATCTTATTAACATGTTTGCTGATCTGGGGGCTCTGTATAGGCTCTGCATATTTATCAATAAGTGAGGCCGATAATTGAACGGCACTTAAAGGAGTCCGGAACTCATGCGATGCCATAGACACGAAGCGGCTTTTCAGTTGTCCCAGTTCTTTTTCTTTTTCGAGCGATTGACTTACCTCTTCCTTTGCTTTTTGTAACTCCCGGACAGACTGTTTTAATGACTGGGTGCGTTCCTCCACTACTTCCTCCAAATGGGAGGCATATTCCTTCAGTTTGTCTTCGGCTTCTTTTTCGCGGCTCAGGTCATGGATAAAGCCTGCATATATTTTACGCCCCGAAAAATTTACATCACTAACGCCAAGCCTGAAGGGGAATTGGGTGCCGTCCTTGCGCAGGCCTGTAACTTCACGGCCAGTGCCGATGATATGTGGCCTGCCTGTAGTTTGGTAACGATCTATATAATGGTCATGCTCCTGCTTGTAAGGCTGGGGCATCAATATCGATATATTTTTGCCTATGACTTCATGCGGTTCGTACTGAAAAAGTTTACATGCCGATGGGTTGATGGTTTCTATATTCCCCCGTTCACCAATAGTAATAATACCATCGATGGCGTTTTCAATAATGGCTTTTAATAAGGCGGCATTTTCCATAGGGGATATTCGGTAAAATTATCAGCTTTTACAAATATCAAAATTGACATGGATTATTTTGTCCTAAAGATGGTATATCTTAATTTAAATCAAAAATAGACCTGTTTTGTAAGAGGAAAGTTACCGGCCGTTAACTTTGAGTTTATGTGCTTAGGCGTTATTTGCGCCTTGTTAAAAAACAGTTCAAATGAAAAAACTCCTGCTACTAACAATGCTTGGGTTGAGTGGTTTAAGCGTCTCTGCACAAACACCAGCCCCCGTTAAAAATATCCCGACAGATTATGTAAAGACTAAAAACTACGGCCTGCTGACTTTGTTTGAACAGGACGCCGAAGTAAGCACTTTACTTAAAAACGATGCTGAACTGGCTCAACTTACCAGGAAAAAACTAAATGCCCTAAGTAGTTCCCTTACCGATTGTAAAGACGCATCATGTTTAACAGCAGCTGTAAAACTAACTGACGATGACGTCAAAACTGTGAGCGACCGACTTACAGCATTGTACAAAACAGGCAATGCTCTTGACAGGCTGGTTAAATCAAAGCTGATCCCATCGGGTCAGTACAGTTTGTATAAAAAACTATTGCCCGAGCAGTTGCTTGTAAAGGCATGGGAGCAGGATGCAGGCAGTATCAACTATACAATCGGAGTTTACGCTGAAGGCAAAAAGCCTAACTATCCGCAGATAGATTCTATCAGCTATAATGTTAAAGCGAGGGCTTACTATACACTGATGTACGATGCTTCTGCAACATTAGAGGGTGATATTAAAGGAACAAAATTGTTTTTTGAACCGGCCATGCAGGCGGCACTGCTTTATCTGCAAATCAATGAAAGGCAGGATCCTGCCAATTACGAGCCTATGGAGCTAAACGCCAATAAGGCTGCCGTAACCCGCATCAAAACCATTAAATGGGCCGACTATCCATACTCAAATATCCTTGTACCGGGAGCGGGTCCGGATAATTTAACATCGCCGCTGAGCGGGGAGGGCATGCTGCGCTGCAGGCTGGCGGTACAGGAGTACAAAGCAGGTAAAGCACCGTTCATTATTGTATCTGGCGGTAGGGTGCATCCTTATAAAACAAAGTATAACGAGG
>Ga0163162_10005133_pt1 | contig 12619 bp, 12 predicted proteins | sample S55metaG_FD_115310 | JGI IMG/M metagenome (GOLD analysis project Ga0163162, IMG submission 115310) | Switchgrass rhizosphere microbial communities from Kellogg Biological Station, Michigan, USA - S5-5 metaG | ecosystem: Host-associated > Plants > Roots > Rhizosphere > Soil | place: USA...
CCGTGGCCCGGCAGCAACGTGCCCGTGTCCTTGAGGCCGACGTTGCGCTTGAAGACGCTCACGGCGAGATCCCCGACGACGGACGCGAGCGCCGTCACGATGCCGAGCGCGAGCAACGCGCCGGCCGGCAAGCCGATCAGAATCGCGGCGACCCAAGCCGCGGCGGCCGCCGAGATCAGCCCGCCGGTCACGCCCTCCCAAGTCTTGCCCGGGCTCACGGCAGGCGCGAGCTTGATGCGGCCGAACGCGCGGCCGAACGTATAGGCGCCGATGTCGGCCGCCCAGACGATCGCGAGCGCCGTCAGCGCGAGCACCGGGCCGAGCCACGGCTCGCCGTGCAGCCGCACGAGCATGAGCCACGACGGAACGAGCGCGACGAAGCCCGCGCCGCCCACCGTGCCCGTCCCGAACTTGCGCGGATAAGTCAGCACGGCGACGAACGAGAGCAGCAAGCCGGCGAGCGCAATGATCAGGAGCGCATATAGCGCGCGCGAGTCGGCAAAGAGGTAAAGGCCGAGCATGCAGACCGCGCACGCCGCGGCGTACACGAGCCGTGCGCCGCCAGCGAGTCTCGCGAGACCGGCCCATTCCCACGCGCCGAGGATCCACAGCACGCCGAGCACGGCAGCCGCGAGCGGAGTCGGAAGCAGCAAGATGGCGGAGATCAGCACACCGCCGAACAGGGCGCCGGTGATGATCCGCGCCCTGATCAACCCACGGCCTCGATCTGCTCCCCGGTCCGGCCGAAGCGCCGCTGTCGCCGTGCGTAGAACTCGAACGCCTTGCGCAGCTCCGTGGCCGTGAAGTCCGGCCACAGCACGTCGGAAAAGAAGAGCTCCGAGTAAGCGATGTCCCAGAGCAAGAAATTGCTGACTCGCTTCTCGCCGCCGGTCCTGATCAATAGATCGACGCTCGGGTAGCCTGCGGTCTGTAACGCAGACGCGAGCTTGGCCTCGTTGATCGAGGCGGGGTCGAGCTTGCCCGCGGCCGCCTCGGCCGCGAGCTTGCGCGCCGCTTGCACGATGTCCCAGCGGCCGCCGTACGCGACGGCGACGACGAGATCGAGCCGCGTATTGCCGCGCGTTTTCTGCTCGGCAGCCTCGGTCGCCCGTCGCAGCGTCGGATTCAGCGCGTCGAGATCGCCGATGAACCGCACGCGGATTCCGTTCGAGTCGAGCTCCTCGACCTCGCGGTCGAGCGCGTCGACGAACAACGACATCAGACCTCGTACCTCGTCGTCCGGACGCCGCCAGTTCTCGCTCGAGAACGCGAACAACGTAAGGGCCGACACGCCGCTCTGCGCGCAGAGCTCCACCGCCGCGCGCACGGGCTTGAGGCCCGCCGGATGCCCGGCTTGGCGCGGCAGCGCGCGCCGGCGCGCCCAACGTCCGTTGCCGTCCATGATGATGGCGACGTGACGCGGGGTGGTGGGTTTGGCTTCGCTGGGAGCCGGGTTTGCGACCATCGTTGGGCTTGGAGGGGCGGTGGGCTTCCGAGGGGCGTGTTAGGACTCGCGGGCGGTAGTCAGATCTCCATGATCTCCGCTTCCTTCTCCTTGAGAAGTACCTCGACTTGGGCGATGTATTTGTCGGTCTGCTTCTGCGTCTCGACCTCCGCCTTGCGCTCCTCGTCCTCCGTGATCATCTTCTCCTTCAATAGGTCCTTCACGTCGCCGAGCGCGTCGCGACGCACCGCGCGGATCGCGACGCGCGCGTTCTCCGCCGAATGACGCACGACTTTCACGAGGTCTTTCCGGCGCTCCTCCGTCATCGGAGGCAGCGGCACGCGAATCACCGTGCCGGCGGTCACCGGGTTCAGCCCGAGACCCGCGTTCAAGATCGCCTTTTCGACGGCCGAGACGACGTTCTTCTCCCACGGGGTCACCACGAGAGTGCGCGCGTCCTCGACCGTGATGTTGGCCGTCTGCTTGATCGGCACTTGCGTGCCGTAGTACTCGACCCGCACGCTCTCGAGCAGGCCCGCGTGCGCGCGGCCCGTGCGCATGCGCTTCATCTCGTCCTTGAGCGCGTCGACGCATTTGTGCATCCGCTGCTCGGCGTCTTTCTTGATGTCGCCGATCATGCTCCGGTGCCCGTCCTCGGCAGGTGATTCGCGACGGACGTCCCGAGCGACTCGCCTTTCACGATCCGCACGAGGTCGCCCGCATTGTTCAAGTTGAACACCACGAGCGGCAGGTTGTTCTCGCGGCACATCACGATCGCGGTCGCGTCCATCACGCGGAGCTGATCCGCGAGCACTTGATCGAACGACAAAGCGCGATAGCGGACGGCATTCGGATCCTTCATCGGGTCGGCGGAGTAAACGCCGTCGACCTTCGTCGCCTTGATCAGCACGTCGGCGCCGATCTCGATCGCGCGCAAGCTCGCCGCCGTGTCGGTGGTGAAGAACGGATTGCCCGTGCCGGCCGCGAAGATCGTCACGCGCCCTTTCTCGAGATGGCGGATCGCGCGCCGGCGGATGTAGTCCTCGCAGACCTCGTGGATCTGCAGCGCGGACAGCACGCGCGCGACGCAACCGAGCCGCTCGAGCGCGTCTTGCATCGCGAGCGCGTTGATCACGGTCGCGAGCATGCCCATGTGGTCGGCCGTGACGCGGTCCATACCGGCCTCGGCGAGACCGGCGCCGCGGAAGATGTTACCGCCGCCTATCACGAGGCCTACTTGGACGCCGAGCCCCAGGACTTCGGCGATCTCGGCGGCGACGCGGCGAATGATTACGGGATCGATGCCGTACTGGTGGCTGCCGAGTAACGCCTCACCGCTCAGCTTCAAAAGGATTCGCCGATACGCCGGCGAGCTTTGCGCCATGAGCCCCTCGCTGCCCGTTCCCTTGCCGAGAGCCCGCGGCCGCGGAAGCCGCCGCGAGATCAAACCGCTCTAGATTAGCGAGTCTGCGAAGCTTGCGCCATGACCTCACTTACGAAGTCACTGCTTTTTTTCTCGATTCCTTCGCCGACCTCGAAACGGCGGAAGCCCTTCACCTTCGCCTTGTTCGCGGCGAGCACGTCGCGCACGCGCTTCTTGTCGTCCTTCACGAACACTTGGCCCGTGAGCGTGATCTCGTCCACGAACTTGCGGAGCTTCCCGTCGACCATCTTCGCGAGGATCTCCGGCGGCTTCTTCTCTTCCGCTGTCTGCGCCACGATGATCTCTCGCTCCTTCGCGAGCACGTCCTTCGGCACGTCGTCGGACGACAGATACCGGGGCGCGAGCGACGCGACCTGCATCGCCATGTCGCGCGCGAGCTCGGGCGTGCCGCCCTCGAGCTCGACGAGCACGCCGATCCGCGCGCCGTGCACGTACGTGCCGACGTTGCCCTTGCTCTCGACGACCTCGAAGCGGCGCACGTTGATGTTCTCGCCGACCTTCGTGACGAGCTCTAGGCGGCTCTCCTCGACGGTGCGCCCGTCCGCCGCAAGGCCCATCAGCGCCTCGACGTTCGCAGGACGCTTGTCGAGCACGACGCCGGCGACGCGCTCCGCGAAGCCGCGGAAGTTGTCGTCCTTCGCGACGAAGTCGGTCTCGGAGTTCACCTCGACGAGCGCGTAACGACCCTCGCGCTCGTCGCTCTTGAGCACGACACGGCCTTCCGCCGCGACGCGCGAGGATTTCTTGTCCGCCTTCGCCTGGCCCTGCTTGCGCAAGAGCTCCGCGGCCGCGTCGAGATCGCCGCTCGCCTCGACCAGCGCCTTCTTGCAATCCATCATGCCCGCGCCGGTACGCTCGCGGAGCTCCTTGACCATAGCCGGTTTCACGTCCATTGCCGGTCTCCTCTAGTGGTTCGCGCGCTGGGGATTCTTCGCGCGCTCACTCCGCCGCCTCGTCCTCGCCGTCGGGTGCCGCTTCGTCGCCCGAGCCTTCGTCCGACTGCGGCCGCGCGCGACCCTTCGAGCGGATTTTCGTGACGCGGCCGCGCTTCTTCGTCGGCGCTTTTTTCGCCGCGGCCTTCTGCTCGACCTTCGGCTTGCCTGCCTCGTCGAGCTCGACGAACTCGTCGTCGCCGGTCGGTACCTCCGGAATCGAGGCCTTGCCCGCGAGCACGGCGTCGGCGATTCCTTCGGCGTAGAGTTGGATCGCTCGCATCGCGTCGTCGTTACCCGGGATGGGGTAGTCGATGCCCGCGGGAGAGCAGTTGGTGTCGACGATCGCGACGACGGGCACACCGAGCTTGGTCGCCTCGCGCACTGCGATCTCTTCGTGGCCGACGTCGATGATGAACACCGCGTCGGGCAGCTTGTCCATCTGCTTGATGCCGCCGAGCGCGCGCTCGAGCTTGTCGCGTTCACGGCCGAGCTTGAGCACTTCCTTCTTCGTGAACTCGGTGCTCGCGCCGGCCTCGGTGAGCTCCTCGAGCTCGTGCAGGCGCTTGATCGACTGGCGAATCGTCTTGAAGTTCGTGAGCATCCCGCCGAGCCAGCGCTGGCTCACGTACGGCATGCCGCAACGCTGCGCCTCGGCGGTTATCGCCTCGCGCGCCGCGCGTTTGCTACCGACGAACAGCAGCGTGCCGCCGTCTGCGACCAATCTGCGCACGAACTCGGCCGCCTGCTGGTACAGCGGCAGCGTCTTATCGAGATTGATGATATGGATCTTGTTGCGCTCTCCGAAGATGAACTCGGACATCTTCGGGTTCCAGAAGCGGGTTTGGTGCCCAAAATGCACGCCCGCTTCCAGCATCCGGCGCATCGACACGTCGGCCATGGAACTTCTCCTTTAGGGTTAGTCCTCCACGCAGCCCCGCTGACGACCCCGTTTCCGGAGCACCCGGTCAGTGGTTTGACGGCGCGTGTGTGGTGTTTAACCTCGAGGCTTCGTTGCCTCTGAGGCGCGCGCTTTATACCATAGCGGCCTTGCAGCAACAACGCCGAACCGCGCCGCCGGAGTCGATTCCAGCCCGCCAAGGCCCTCTTTCGCGGTTCGGCTTTTCCGGTGGTTCGGCGCCCCGAAACATGACCGTCACGATCAAGACGCCTGAAGAGCAGGAGAAGATGCGTGTCGCCGGCCGCCTCGCGGCCGACGTGCTGGACATGATCGGACCGCACGTCAAAGCCGGCGTGTCGACGGACCACCTCGACCGGATCTGCCACGAGTTCATCGTCAACGAGCTCGGCGCGATCCCGGCGCCGCTCAACTACCGCGGCTTCCCGAAGTCGATCTGCACCTCGGTGAACCACGTGGTCTGCCACGGGATCCCGAGCGAGCGCCTGCTCAAAGCCGGCGACATCGTGAACGTCGACGTCACGGTGATCAAGGACGAGTTCCATGGCGACTCGAGCCGGATGTTCTACGTCGGCGACCCGCCGATCATCGGCGACCGGCTCACCCGGGTCTGCTTCGACGCAATGTGGCGCGGGATCCGCGCGATCCAGCCGGGCTCGCGGCTCGGCGACATCGGCTACGCGATCCAAACGTTCGTCGAGGAGCAGCGCTTCTCGGTCGTGCGCGAGTACTGCGGCCACGGAATCGGGCGCATTTTTCACGAGGACCCGCAGGTGCTGCATTACGGCCGCCGCGGCACGGGCCTCGAGCTCGTGCCGGGGATGACGATCACGGTCGAGCCGATGGTCAACGCGGGCAAGCGCGAGGTGAAGCTCCTGTCCGACGGCTGGACGGTCGTGACCAAGGATCACTCGCTGTCGGCGCAGTGGGAGCACACCGTGCTCGTGACCGAGAGCGGTTACGAGGTCCTGACGCTCGGCGCGGCCGACCGCGGCTGAAGTGGCGACCAATCCGCAGTCGAGCGCGCCCGCGGCCGCCCCGCTAATCGACCGCGCGGCGCTCGACCGCGCGCTGCGCGCCGACACGACGGCCGTCGGCCCGTTCCGCGAGGCGCTGCGCCAGGCGAGCGAGCGGCTCGCGGAGCGCTTCAAGCGCAACGATCCTATCGAGACCCTCGTGCGCGCGCGCGCCGAGATCGTCGACCAGATCATCCTCGCGAGCTGGCTGAACTTCGCCGAGGAGCTCACCGAGTCCGCGGACCTCGTCGCGGTCGGCGGCTACGGCCGCGGCGAGCTGCATCCGCAGTCCGACATCGACCTGCTCGTGCTGCTCGAAGGCAAGACCGAGCGCAACGCGGACGAGGCGATCGGCCGCTTCCTCACGTTCCTCTGGGACATCGGCCTCGAGCCCGGGCACAGCGTCCGCACGCTCGACGACTGCGAGGCGCAGGCGCGCAGCGACGTGACCGTGCTCACGACGCTGATGGAGACGCGGCTGCTGCACGGCCCCGGCCGGCTGTTCACGCAGTTGCCCGTAAGGATCGGCACGGATCGGATGTGGAACAGCGCGGAATTCTTCCGCGCCAAGGTCGACGAGCAGACCGCGCGCCACAGCCGCTATCACGACACGGCGTACAACCTCGAGCCGAACGTCAAAGGCAGCCCCGGGGGACTTCGCGACATCCAGATGATCAGCTGGCTCGCGCGGCGGCACCTCGGCGCGACGCGCCTCGAGGAGCTCGTCGAGCACAAGTTCTTGACCGAGGGCCAGGTGCGGATCCTCGTGCAGGCGCAAGCGTTCCTGTGGCGAATCCGCTTCGGCCTGCACCTGCTCACGGGCCGGCGCGAGGACCGGCTGCTGTTCGACCATCAGGTGAAGCTCGCGCAGATGCTCGGCTACGAGGACGCGAGCTTCACGCTCGCGGTCGAGCAGCTCATGCAGCGGTATTACCGCACGGTCATGGAGATCAGCCGGCTCAACGAGATGCTGCTGCAGCTGTTCGAAGAGGCGATCCTGCTCGACAAGGACGAGCCGGCGTTCCCGCTCGGCGCGCGCTTCCAGAGCCGCAACGGCTATCTCGACGCGGCCGACGACCAAGTGTTCGCGCGGGAGCCGTCGGCGCTGCTCGAGATCTTCCTGCTGCTCGAGCAGAACCTCGATCTGCGCGGCGTGAACGCGCGCACGATCGCGCTCGTGAAGCAGCACCTGTGGCTCATCGACGAAGAATTTCGCCAGAACCCGCGCCACCATCGCTTGTTCCTCGACATCCTGCGCGCGCCGCAAGGAGTCACGCGCACGCTGAAGCGGATGAACACGTACGGCGTTCTGGGTCTGTACATTCCGGCGTTCGGCCGCGTCGTCGGCCGAATGCAGTACGACCTGTTCCACGCGTACACGGTCGACGCGCATACACTGTTCGTCGTCGAGAACCTGCGCCGCTTCGCCCTGCCCCGCTTCGACGACGAGTTCCCGCAGTGCAGCGCCGTGATGCAGCGGCTCGAGAAACCCGAGGTCGCCTACCTCGCGGGCCTGTTCCACGACATCGCGAAGGGCCGCGGCGGCGACCACTCGGAGCTCGGCGCGGTCGATGCCGAGTCGTTCTGCCTCGAGCACGGGATGAGCCGCTACGACGCTCGCCTCGTCGCCTGGCTCGTGCAGCACCATCTGCTGCTGTCGCTGACGGCGCAGAAGAAGGACTTGAACGACCCGAACGTGGTCAACGAGTTCGCTCGTACGGTCGGCGACCAGACCCACCTCGACTATCTCTACGTGCTCACCGTGGCCGACGTGCGCGGCACGAATCCGAAAATCTGGAACTCGTGGAAGGACACTTTGTTCTCCGAGCTCTATCAGTCGACGCGCCGCGCGCTTCGCCGCGGCGTATCGAACCCGATCGACAAGGAAGAGCTGATCCAGGGCCGCCAGACCCAAGCCGAGCGATCGCTGCTCCAGACCGGTTTGCCTCGCGATCGCTGGCAGCACATCTGGTCGAGCTTCACGGAAGAGTATTTCCTTCGGCATCGGCCGGAGGAAATCGCGTGGCATACGCGCGTGCTCGCCGAGGCCGCGAACGCGGGCTCGATCATCGTCGACGTGAACGACGTCGTCGCCCCGGGACTCACCTCGATCGCGATGTACTCGCGCGAGGAGACGCGGCCGTTCATGCGCTCGACCGCGGTGCTCGACGAGCTCGGGCTCACGATCGTCGACGCGCGGATCGTGCCTCTCGCCGACGGCCATCGGCTCGACACCTACTGCGTGCTCGAGAGCGACGGCAGCCCGATCACGGACCGGCGCAGGCTCGAGGAAATCCGCAGCCGATTGCTCAAGGCGCTGACCACCGGCAGCGAGCAGACGCTCAAGGTCACGCGCCGCGCGCCGCGGCAAGTGCGGATGTTCTCGACGCCCGTCCAGGTCACCATCTCGCAAGACGCGTCGAACCGGCGTACGGTGATCGAGCTCGTCGCGGGCGACCGTCCCGGACTGTTGTCCCAAGTCGCGAAGGTATTCGGCGAGCAGCGCGTCGCGCTCCAGAACGCGAAGGTCGCTACCGTCGGCGAGCGCGCCGAGGACGTATTCTTCGTGACGACGATGGATCGGCAGCCACTCGACGACGCGCACTCCGAGAGCCTCGGCAAAGCGCTGCGGGAAGGCCTGGCGGACGGACAGCAGTGAGCGGAAGGAACCACGTATGAGCAATCTCGCCGACATCATCGCCACCGGCTGGGAGCGGCGCGCGGAGATCGGCCCCGGCCGCGTCGACGCGAAGCTCAAGGACGCGATCGAGCGCGTGATCGGCGACCTCGACGCGGGCGCGATTCGGGTCGCCGAGAAGCGCGACGGCACGTGGACCGTGAACCAATGGGTCAAGCAGGCGGTGCTGCTGTCGTTTCGGATCAACGAGAACCGCGTGATCGAAGCCGGCTACACGCGCTACTTCGACAAGGTGCCGTCGAAGTATTCCGATTATGACGCGGAGCGATTCAAGCAGAGCGGCACGCGCGTCGTGCCCGACGCGGTCGTGCGTCGCGGCGCGTTCGTCGCGCCCGACGTCGTTCTGATGCCGTCGTTCGTGAACATCGGCGCGTACGTCGACAAGGGCTCGATGATCGACACCTGGGCCACGGTCGGCAGCTGCGCCCAGGTCGGCAAGAACGTGCACCTGTCGGGCGGCGCCGGCTTGGGCGGCGTGCTCGAGCCGATCCAGGCCGGGCCGACGATCATCGAGGACGACTGCTTCATCGGCGCGCGCTCGGAAGTCGTCGAAGGCGTCGTCGTCGAGCGCGGCAGCGTGCTCGGCATGGGCGTCTACATCGGTCAGAGCACGAGGATCTACGATCGCGAGACGGGCCAGGTGCATTACGGTCGCGTGCCGGCCGGCTCGGTCGTCGTCGCGGGCAATCTGCCGTCGAAGGACGGCAAGTACAGCCTCTACTGCGCGGTGATCGTGAAGAAGGTCGACGAGAAGACGCGCTCGAAGACGTCGCTCAACGAGCTGCTGCGTACCGGCGACTGAGGCTCCCTTCGTGCCCTACTTCCTTCGGTCGATAGGCCGTCGCCGCCGTCACGCGAGAATTCATGCGCGGGACACATTTGCGACATCAACCGTCGGCACACTCGGGTCACGCGGACTCGCCTTCGGAACGACGGTTCGCGATCGATCGAGGTGCAATTGATGCGCATGTGCTCGCTTCGCTTGATCGCCGCCGCGGCGCTCGCGTTTGCGACGCCTGCGTCGACCGTGTCGCCGGGCGACAGCGAGACGATTGAAATCACTCGCGGTAACCGCGCCAATGCACCGACGGACGAGGACGCGGCCGGATACCTCGACGGGACGATCGCGAACGTCTACGAGACCCCGCTGCCGAGCGCGCTTCTGTTGCTCGCGGCCGGCATGGTCTTCGCGCGACGTGCGGCCGGCAGCGATCGACGCCGTACTCGAGATCGCGCCGCGGCCTGAGCTCAGGCTCAGCCGAAGCGGCCCGTGATGTAGTCTTCGGTGAGCTTCTGCCGCGGGTTCGTGAAGATGTCGTCCGTGTCGCCGACCTCGATCAGGTGACCGAGATGGAAGTACGCCGTGCGGTGCGACACACGCGCGGCCTGTTGCATCGAGTGCGTGACGATCGCGATCGCATAGTCCTGGGCGAGCTCGTCGATCAGATCCTCGATCTTCGCGGTCGCGATCGGATCGAGCGCCGAGCACGGCTCGTCCATGAGGATCACCTCGGGATTCACCGCGATCGTGCGCGCGATGCAGAGCCGCTGCTGCTGACCGCCCGATAGGCCGGAGCCGGGGTCGTCGAGGCGATCCTTGACCTCGCTCCAGAGGCCCGCGCGGTCGAGGGAGAGCTCGACCATGTCGTCGAGCTCGCCGCGGCTGCGCGCCATGCCGTGGATCCGCGGACCGTACGCGACGTTGTCGTAGATGGACTTCGGGAACGGATTCGGTTTCTGGAACACCATGCCGACGCGCGCGCGCAGCAGCACGACGTCCATGTTGCGCGCGTAGATGTTCTCGCCGTCCAGCGTGATGTCGCCCGTGACGCGTGCGGACTCGATCGTGTCGTTCATGCGATTGAGGCAACGCAGGAACGTGGATTTCCCGCAGCCCGAAGGTCCGATCATCGCGATCACTTCGTTGCTGCCGATCTCGAGGCTCACGTTCTTGATCGCGCGGTTGTCGGCGTAATAGACGTCGACGTTGTGCGCGCGCATGACGGGCTTCTTGGCAGTGATATCGCCGACGGTCTCGTAGTTGTCCGCCATAGCCTTCGGCTGGAACGGTTGCGGCTCCGCCGCGCGCGCGACGGCTGCTTGTTCTGCTATCTCTGCCACGGTTTTCTCGTCTGATTTCCGGCGAGGGCCCGAGTCTACCGCAGGTTTCATTGCAGTTACGCGCGCGGTACGGTCATAACAGCCCTAGCGGAAGGCCGGCCGCCGATGCTGCTATAGTCTCGGGCCGCCAAGCCGCCCGAAATGCACACATGAACACCCTGCAACTCGCGCGCGAGCTGATCCGCAAGGCATCGGTGACGCCGGCCGACGCGGGCTGCCAGCAGCTCATCGCAGAGCAGCTCGGCGCCTCGGGCTTCGCCGTCGAGCACCTCAAGTTTGGTGAAGTCGACAATCTCTGGGCGAAGCGCGGCAGAGGACGCCCGGTGCTCGTGTTCGCGGGCCATACCGACGTCGTCCCGACCGGCCCGCGCGAGCAGTGGCGCGTCGATCCGTTCGCCGCGGAGGTGCTCGACGGTCACCTCGTCGGGCGCGGCGCCGCCGACATGAAGGGCAGCCTCGCGGCAATGGTCAACGCGTGCCGGCGGTTCGCCGAGCGCCATCCGGAGGCGCCGGGGGCGCTCGGAATGCTGATCACGAGCGACGAGGAAGGCGCGGCCGACGACGGCACTTTGAAGGTCATGGAGACGCTGTCGAGTCGCGGCGAGAAGTTTCAGTACTGCATCGTCGGCGAGCCGTCGAGCAACGAGCGGCTCGGCGATACCGTGCGCGTCGGTCGTCGCGGCAGCCTGTCCGGGATCATGACGATCCGCGGAGTCCAGGGACACGTCGCGTATCCGCTGCGCGGCGACAATCCGATGCACGCGCTCGCACGATTCGTCGCCGCGATCACGCGCGAGCCGATCGACGCAGGCAACCAGCACTTCCCGCCGACGACGTTCCAGATGGTCAACGTGCACTGCGACGCGGGCGCCCCGAACGTCGTGCCGGGCGAGCTCAAGTGCCGCTTCAACTTGCGCTACTCGAACGTCTGGACCCCCGAAACGCTGTCCGACCGCATCGAGGCGCTGCTGCGCGAGCTCAACATCGACTACGAGCTCCGCTGGCGCGTCGCGGGCTTGCCGTTCCTCACGAAGGGCGGACCGCTGACGGCCGCGGTTCGCAAGGCCGTGAGCGAGGAGACGGGGCTCGATCCCGAGCTCTCGACGAGCGGCGGAACGTCGGACGGCCGGTTCATCGCGCCGTACGGCGTCGACGTGATCGAGGTCGGGCCGTTGAACGCGACGATCCATTCCGTGGACGAGCTCGTCGCGGTCGAGGATCTCGATCGGCTCGAGCGGATCTACTTCCGAATCGCGGAGCTGCTGCTCGTGAAGTGACGCGCGCTCAGCGCGCGAGCCGGGCGGAGTTCACTGCCACGACCAATGCACCGAGCAACACGAACCAGATGCCGACCCAGAACGGCATGCTGAGCCCTAAGAACGACCAATTGATCGTGTGGCACTCGCCCGAGCCCGTGAACACCATCTTCAGCGTCTCGAAGAACGGAAACGCCTGCAGCATGTAGTTGAGCCCGGGACCGCAGGCCGGCACTTGATCGGCCGGCAAGTTCTGCACGTGCACGTGCCAGCTCGAGATGCAGAGGCCCGTCGCCGCGACGAGTCCGCCGAGCACCGCGTAAACGCGCGCCGCCGGCCCGACCGGTGCGTGCAGCGCCGCGACCGCGAACACGACGCCGAGCGTGATCATCGCGACGCGCTGAAAGATGCAGAGCGGGCACGGGTCGAGATGCAGCGGGCCGTATTCGGTATAGAGCGCGTAGCCCATGAGGCCGGCGCATAGGACGAAACCGACAGCGTTGAGCCAGCGCCGCTGCGCACGCGTGGAAATCAGGACCGGGTCTCCTGCCTGCGATGCGCCTGCTCGACTTCCGCCTCGATGTTCGCCAAACCCGTATAGCGGACGTCCTTGCCGTGGACCATGAAGATCACGTACTCGCAGATGTTCTTCGCGTGGTCGCCGATGCGCTCGAGCGCGCGCGCCATCCAAGTCACATCCATGATTCGCGAGATCGTGCGCGGATCTTCCATCATGAAGGTGATGCCCTGGCGATAGATCGACTCGTACTCCTCGTCGACCGCGTCGTC
>Ga0163162_10005134_pt1 | contig 12619 bp, 9 predicted proteins | sample S55metaG_FD_115310 | JGI IMG/M metagenome (GOLD analysis project Ga0163162, IMG submission 115310) | Switchgrass rhizosphere microbial communities from Kellogg Biological Station, Michigan, USA - S5-5 metaG | ecosystem: Host-associated > Plants > Roots > Rhizosphere > Soil | place: USA: Michigan...
CAAAAGTGGTACAAAATGAGTAGTTACTATATAGAGATTGCTCTCTTTAATATCTCTCCAAACCAATAGATGTCTTCAAATGTATTATAAAGGGGCACTGGGGCTATACGTATAACATTAGGCTCTCTCCAGTCTGCTATTACTCCATGCTCTTTTAGTGCGTTAAAAACCTCCCTCCCATTCTTAAGCATCAGCATCGAAACCTGGCAACCCCTTGCATCACGCGGAGTAATAACTTCTATCACTTTTTCTTTACCCGCGTTTATCTCATCAATTACAAAGAACAGGTAATCGCTTAATTGTTTTCCTTTAGCAAGAAGGTTATCAAACCCTGCCTCTTCAAATACATCAAGAGATGCTTTGTGAGCAGCCATGCTAAGCACAGGCGCATTGCTTACCTGCCAGCCCTCGGCAGTATTGATAGGCTTAAAACCCTTTTCCATCCTAAAGCGTGTATCCTTATCATGTCCCCACCAGCCTGCAAGCCTTGGTAACGAAGCATTATTGATATGCCGCTCATTTATATATACACCTGCAACACCCCCAGGTCCCGAGTTCAGATATTTATAACTACACCAGCATGCAAAGTCTACGTCCCAGTCATGAAGTTTCAGATCAATATTTCCAATTGCATGGGCAAGATCAAATCCACAGTATGCGCCAGCCTCATGAGCAGCCTTTGTTATAGCCTTCATATCCATTACCTGTCCGCTGTAATAATTCACACCGCCAAAGAGAACAAGCGCAACAGACTTCCCATGTTCTTTGATAACAGAAAGGATATCCTCTGTCCTCATATGATGCTCTCCCTCTCTTGGAGACACTTCAACTATTACATCCTCAGGTTTCAGACCGTGAAGCTTTACCTGTGACTCAAGAGCATACTGGTCAGAAGGGAAAGCCTTTCCTTCACAAATGATCTTATACCTCTCTTTATCCGGACGATAAAATGTCGTTAGTAATAAATGTAGGTTGACTGTTAATTGGTTCATCACTACAACTTCCTCTTCTTTACAACCTAGCAGGGGCGTAAGCTTAGAAGGAAATATCTCATGATAAGAAAACCATGGAATGCGTCCTTCAAAGTGTCCTTCTACTCCATAATTAGCCCAGTCCTCCAGCTCATTAAGAATATACTCCTGCACAATCTTAGGCTCAAGACCCAATGAATTCCCTGTAAAATAAACAGACTCCTTCCCATGAAGAATAGGTATATAGAACTGATCTCTAAAGTCGTGAAGGGTATCTTCTTTATCTAGTTGCTTGGCGTAGTCTAAGGAGTTGATCATTCTGTTCAGATGGTTGCGATTACTTTTAATTCTATTGCTATTGGAGTGGGCAGGCTTTTTACTTCTACAGTTGTTCTGCATGCCTGAACATCTTTGAAATACTCTCCATAAATCTTGTTGTATTTAGGAAAATCGTCTTTCATATTGGTGAGATAGACTGTAACATCCACCATATTCTCCCACTTGCTGCCTGATGCTTCCAGAACTGCTTTCACATTAGCAAAGACAGAATGACATTCTGCCTCGATATCATACTTTACAATGTTTCCCTTATCATCCTGTTCTAAGCCAGGTATCTTATTATCCTTAGCACTTCTGGATCCTATTCCTGAAAGGAATAACAAGTTGCCCACTCTTCTTGCATGAGGATATGCACCTAAAGGCTTGGCAGCATTCTCTGTATTGATAACTTCTTTGCTCATATCTAAAATTCTATACAAATATTCTTTGGCTCAGTAAAAAAGCGTAGAGCTTCCCATCCTCCTTCCCTTCCTACTCCGCTATTTTTCATTCCCCCAAATGGAGTACGAAGGTCTCTCAGCAGCCAGCAGTTAACCCATATTATTCCGCTCTCCACTTTAGCAGCTACTCTATTCGCTCTTGAAATATCCTGTGTCCATATAGTTGCTGCAAGACCGTAAGAGCCTGCGTTTGCTAATTGCAAGGCTTCTTCTTCTGTTTCAAAAGATTGCAATGTTACAACCGGGCCAAATATTTCCTCAAGGTTTGTTCTGCATTCAGCACCAAGACCTTCTATAACTGTAGGCTCAATAAAGTATCCATTAGCACATCTCCCTTCTAACTTCATTGCATTACCACCGCATAATATCTTACCTCCCTCCTTTTTCGCAATGTCAATACATCCCATGACCTTATCAAAATGCATCTTACTGACTACAGAGCCTTGCTTTGTCTTTTCTTCCATTGGATCTCCAACAGTTAATGCTTTGGTTCTCTCTATAAATTCCTTTTTAAACTTATCATAAACAGACTTCTCAATAAGTATCCTGCTACCGCATAAGCATATCTGTCCCTGGTTGCTGAAGGAAGACTGAATTGTTGTCTTCATCATCTTCTCCCAATTGCAGTCAGCAAATATGATGTTAGGATTCTTACCTCCCATCTCAAGAGACAGTTTCTTAAACATTGGCGCCGCAACAGATGCTATGTGTGCCCCTGCTCTGGTACTTCCAGTAAAAGAGATAGCTTTTATTTCGGAATGCTTTACGATAGCCTCTCCACAAGAAGGCCCTGTTCCATGAACAATATTCAATACTCCATCAGGAAGGCCTGCTTCTTTACAGATCTTACCTAACAGAAAGGCTGTAACTGGAGTTACCTCTGACGGCTTTGCAATAACACAGTTACCCGCAGCCAATGCAGGAGCTATTTTCCATGTAAAGAGATAAAGAGGCAAGTTCCATGGTGAAATGCAGCCAACAACACCAATCGGCTGGCGAAGGGTATAGTTGATAGCCTTGCCTTCCATGCTATGGCTATCGTTAGCAAAGTGCATAATCCCAGTTGCAAAGAATCTGAAGTTTGAAGATGCCCTGGGAATATCAACTTTCTTACTCAGCCATAAAGGCTTTCCGTTATCTATTGTTTCTGACTCTGCCAAGGCATCAAGATTCTCATCTATCAGGTCAGCTATCTTATTAAGTATGAGGAAACGCTTATCTGCGGGTGTTACACTCCATGAAGGAAAAGCTTCTTTCGCAGCATGAACGGCAGCCTCAATATCCTTCTTATCGCTTTCAGGTATTTGTCCATAAATCTCTCCTGTAGCAGGGTTGACATTGTCAATAAACTTACCGCTAAGTGGTCCAATAAAGTTTCCGCCTATGTAGTTCTCAAGATGATAGGGAACAGTCAATTGCATGGGCTAAAGGTAGCAACAAACTACAAACAAGAAAAAGTTGTACTTTGAACTTTTAAAACCATAAAATAACTACTATGCCTATTGCAGAAGCTTTCAATTTAAAGAAATGGATAGATGACCACCGCGATATGCTTAAGCCGCCTGTTGGTAACCAGTGCGTGTATAAAGATGCGAAGAACTTTATCGTTATGGTTGTTGGCGGGCCTAATGCGCGAAAGGATTATCATTACAATGAAAGCGAGGAGCTGTATTACCAGGTAGAAGGCAATATTGTTGTAAAGATCATTGATGAAGGGAAACCAAGAGATATTATATTGAATGAAGGAGATATGTTCTTATTACCACCACAAACACCACACTCTCCTCAAAGACCTGCAAATACAGTTGGTTTGGTAATTGAGAAAGTGAGAGAAGAAGCGGAAGATGAGAAAGATGCTTTCATGTGGTTCTGCGAGAATTGTGGGAACTTATTATATGAAGAACATGTTTTTGTTAAAGACATAGTGAAACAGCTTCCTCCTATCATGGAAAGATTCTATTCTAATGTTGATCTAAGAACCTGTAAGAAGTGCGGTACTGTTATGGAGCCACCAGTGAAGAAATGAAGATAGACATCCACACCCACATAATGCCGGAGAAGATGCCAAACTGGACGAAGAAGTTTGGCTACGGAGAATTCATTCATCTTGAACATAGGAACTGCAAGGCATGTATGATGAAGGGAGACAAGCTTTTCAGGGAAGTAGAGGAGAACTGCTTTAATGTAACTGAGAGGTTGAACGACATGGAGCGCACTAATGTAGATAAACAAGTGCTTTCTACAATACCAGTTTTGTTTAACTACTGGGCTGGAGCAAAAGATGGATTAGAAACCTCCCGCTTCTTTAACGACCATATTGCTGAAGAAGCATCAAAGGATGAAAAGCATTTTATAGGAATAGGGACAATACCTATGCAGGATGTTGATATGGCTATTAAAGAGATGGAGCGTTGTGTGAAAGAGTTAAAGATGCCAGGCCTTGAGATAGGTAGTAATATCAATGGCAAGAATCTTAGCGAAAAAGAGTTCTTCCCTTTTTATGAAGCCGCTGAAAGATTAGGCTGTGCATTATTCGTTCATCCATGGGAAATGATGGGGGAAGATAAGATGCAGAAGTACTGGCTGCCTTGGCTTGTAGGGATGCCTGCTGAAACTTCGAGAGCTATTTGTTCAATGATATTCGGAGGAGTGTTTGAGAAGTTTCCAAAACTAAGAGTTGCGTTTGCACATGGTGGGGGCTCCTTCCCTATTACAATTGGAAGAATAGAACATGGCTTTAATGTTAGACCAGACCTTTGTGCTGTTGATAATGATAATAATCCTAGAGATTATATCGGGAAGTTCTGGATAGATTCGTTGGTACACGATGCATCAACTATGAAGTTCATCCTAAATGAAATGGGAGAAGATTCTATATGCCTGGGAAGTGACTATCCTTTTCCATTGGGAGAGCATCACCCCGGGAAATTAATAGAAGGGATGAGCATAGAACAGAATGTAACCGAGAAGCTACTCTATAAAAATGCTTTACGTTGGTTGAATTTATAGCCTATTTCTTTGCAAGAATAGAGTGCCCCATCTTATCACGCTTGGTCTCAAGGTATTTCTGATTGTGAGCGTTCGCCTTCATTTCAATAGGAACACTGTCTACTATTTCAAGACCATAACCTAACAAGCCTGCTCTTTTCTTAGGATTATTACTGATCAGCTTTATTTTACATATACCCAGGTGTCTTAATATTTGCGCACCTACTCCGTAATCCCTTTCATCCATATCAAAGCCCAGGTCAATGTTCGCCTGAACTGTATCGCGCCCCTCTTCCTGTAGCTTATATGCACGTAGCTTATTTAAAAGGCCTATACCCCTGCCCTCCTGGTTCATATAAAGAACAACGCCTTTACCTTCCGCTTCAACCATCTTCATTGCGGCATGTAACTGCTCACCGCAATCGCAACGAAGAGAGCCGAGAATATCACCTGTCATACAACTTGAGTGAACACGGACAAGGACTGGCTCGTCTTTTTTCCAAGAGCCCTTGACTAATGCCATATGCTCTTCACCTGTATTCATTTGCTTGAAGGCAACGAGCTCGAACTCACCATATTTAGTAGGCATCTTAACTCTTACGTCTTCGTGAATAAGGGTTTCTGTTTTGAGCCTGTATTCAATAAGGTCTTTAATAGAGATAAGCTTAAGGTCATGCTGCTTAGCTATCCTTTTAAGTTCAGGCAAACGAGCCATAGAGCCATCATCATGCATAATCTCTACAAGTACTCCAGCATCTCCATGTCCTGCAATCCTGGCAAGATCCATAGTAGCTTCAGTATGCCCTGCCCTTCTTAATACTCCACCATTTTTAGCCCTTAGAGGGAATATATGACCAGGACGGCCAAGATCTTCCGGCTTGGTTTCAGGGTCAATTAATGCCTGTATCGTCTTTGCCCTGTCATGAGTAGATATACCTGTTGTACATCCATGCCCAAGTAAGTCAACGCTAACTGTAAAGGGAGTTGTATGCAGAGATGTATTCTTATTAACCATTAATTCCAGTCCCAGCTGGTCACATCTTTCTTCTGAAATAGGAGCACAGATAAGACCACGGCCATGACGGCTCATGAAGTTGATTACTTCAGGGGTGACATTCTTAGCTGAGGTAATAAAGTCGCCCTCATTCTCTCTATCCTCATCATCTACTACTATAACCAGCTTGCCTTTTTTAATGTCTTCTATGGCGGATTCTATGGTATCTAACATCGTGCAAAGATAACTTAGAGTTGGGAGTTTTAAAGGATACGAGTAATAAGATTGCAGACAGTATTATGTAAGGATATCCCTAATATGCCCTTTGGATGCCTTAAAGAGAGTGGAGTCAATATGGAGTCAGTATGGAGTTAATATGGAGTCAGTATGGAATCAATATGGCAGAAAATGCACTTTTTCAGGCTTAAACTCAGAATGAATTGAGTACAAAAACTATTGATTATGAAAGACTTAAAGAATTATTTTATCCTCCTAATTATTTTTAATAAATTGCTTAATATATTGACCATCAACTATTGACTTATGCAATTTAACGAGGCTAAAAAGTTCATTTTAAAGAAGTTAAAGAAGGAACTCCCCAGACATTTATCGTATCATAGCGTAGAGCACATAACAGATGTATATAAATCTGCCAAGGCAATAGCGAAACAGGAGAAGGTAAAAGGAGAAGATCTTACTTTACTTCTGACCGCAGCTTTATTTCATGACTCGGGATTTTTGAAAGACCAGAAAGAACATGAGAAGCTTTCCTGCACTATTGCAAGGGAGTGCCTTCCTCAATATGATTATAATGAAGAGCAAATAGAGAAGATATGCGGAATGATCATGGCTACAAAAATTCCGCAAACACCCCATAACTTACTGGAACAGATCATCTGTGACGCGGACCTTGATTATTTAGGGAGGAATGATTTTTTCATTATCGGTGACAGACTTTTTTCAGAACTTAGAATGTATGGAATGATCAATGATGAGATGGACTGGAACAGGCTGCAGGTAAGGTTTTTAGAAACTCATCATTATTTTACAAAGACAGCTATCAAACTAAGAAAAGAGAAGAAAGAGGAATATCTTGCTATTATTAAGAACAGGCTGAACGAACAGAAGGCTATCCTGAACTAACCTAAGTCTCTATTAAATAAAAATAATGCTCTTCCGCATCTATATAAGTATTGCGCTCTTTACTCTTGTGACTAATTGTAAAGCACAATCCTATCCTGATAGCCTGCTTTTTAAAGCCTATGAAACCCAATGCGTTGGCTTAATGAAGCTTGAGGGACCGCTAAGGAATATTGACAGCAGCGTAATGTGTACAAAGCTTAACGAGTGGGAAACATCGGCTGCTCAAAAAGGAGATCAAAGTCTGGCATACGCTATAAGGATGCTTAAATACAGATGCCTGATCAATAACGATAAGAAAGGGCAGGACATTGTGGATGGATTAAAAGCCTTAATCCAGGACATTAGCAAGAAAAAAATGGAAAGAATAAAGGCAGAGGCATTGCAGGCCCTTGCCTCCTATTATTGGAGAAGGCAAAACTATCAGAGCGCATTGGAATATTTTATTTATGCAAATAACCTCTATTCCCCTTATACAATCCACGAATTTCCTTATAAGGCTGAATTCTTAGCAAGCTTTGCGGGGATTTATTATTACTTCCGGGATTATAATACAGCAAAAATTTATTTGAGAGAAATAAGTACAAGCCTTGCACCGGAAATGGTTGACAACCTGGTTTCGAAAACCAATACACTCGCTCTATGCTATAGCAGATTAGAAGAATATGACTCTTCCGCTTACTACTTTCATAAAGCAGAACGAATTGCGATTGCTAATAATGATAATGTCTGGATAGGCATCATTAGTGGTAACCTTGCAACAAATGCTTTTAATCAAAAAAACTATGCTGAGGCTAAGCGATTATTTCAGAAAGATATTGCTTATTCAATCCATAATGACAGAACAGACGCAGCTCTTTCAATGGCTAACCTAAGCGAAATATATTCAATCGAAGGTAATAAGGGAAAAGCATTGCAGCTGGCTGATTCAGCTTATCAAATTGTATTAGAAAAACGTTTATGGAGAAACCTCAGCATTGTAAAAAATATTTATCCTTCTATTGCAAAAGCATATGCTCTAAATGGAATGATGGGTCAGGCATACCGTTTTCTTGATTCAGCAGCCCGAGCATCTGACAGTCTTACAAAGGAGAGAAATGGTTTAATTCTAGCAGGTGTTCAACAGAAGCTTGACGTAGAAAAACATATAGCAGAACTGCAGGAAAAAGAAAAAGAGCTCGTAACTCAAAAAAGGCTAAGAAATACGTTTCTGACCGGATTTGCGATCGTTTTGGTGCTGTCTACTATTGTACTTTGGCAGAAGAAAAAAATAATGAAGGAAAAGCAAAGAAGCGAGGAACTATTGCTTAACATCTTACCTTCAGAGACCGCGGATGAACTTAAAGAAACCGGTGTAGCTAAAGCAAAGAAGTATGAAATAGTAAGTGTATTATTTACAGACTTCAAGAACTTTACAGAGAAGAGCCAGACTATGTCGGCTGAAGACCTTGTACAAGAAATAAATTATTGCTACAGCGCCTTTGACAAGATCATAGCTAAATATGGCATTGAAAAAATAAAGACAATAGGAGATAGTTATATGTGCGCTGCAGGGCTACCTATAGTAAGCAGAACTCATGCACAGGATATTATTTCAGCTGCTATCGAAATGATGGAATTTATTGAAAATGAAAAGCGACTGAGAGAAAAAGCGCATAAGATATTCTTTGAGATGAGAATAGGAATTCACAGTGGTCCTGTAGTTGCCGGAATAGTGGGCATAAAGAAATTTGCATATGACATTTGGGGAGATACTGTGAATATAGCTTCCAGGATGGAATCGTCAGGCGAAGCAGGCAAGATCAATATCTCAAACTTTACCTTTGACCTCGTTAAGGAGAAATTCAAATGTAGCTATCGGGGAGAAATAGATGCGAAAAATAAAGGAATAATGAAAATGTATTTTGTAGAAACTAAATCAGCAATCGAAGCGGACTCCTCCAAGGCGCTAGCAGTAGAAGAATACTTGTAAAGCTACTCTGATTATGGTACGCCTGAAACTTACTCTAACTCTCCTATTAGTATTGATTTTTAGCACTAAAGGTTATTCATTTCCAGATTCATTATTATTCAAAAGCTACGCAATAGAAAGACAGGGATTGAGTCAATTATTCCGGCAATTAGATCATGTAAACAATACGGACGCAATTCAGAGGATAGGTGAACTTGAGCAATGGGCGGAAAGCAAAGGGGATATGCAATTAAAACTAGCTTACAAACTATTTAAATATGAATTCCAAAATATAAAAAATGTAGAAGAAAATACTTTTGAGGCGGAGGTTACAGAACTTATTAACAGCACCCACAAGTATAAATTTGAACATATAAATGCTGCGGCACTGGAGGTTATGGCAAGGCATTACTGGAGAACTAAAAACTACTCATCAGCATTAGAATATAAAATAAACTCTTATAACGTTTATTCAAAATTTCCTGCAAGTAACTTTCCTGAGAAATCCTTGCTGCTTTATGATTTCGCATATAAATACTATCACTTTAGAGATTTCGCAACCGCCAGACATTACTTGCTGGAACTCTGGCACGATATACCGTATGACAAAATAGACAGACCGCATAACATGCTTAACACATTAGCGCTTTGCTATATGAAGCTTGAGCAATATGATTCAGCGAACTATTATTATCACAAGGCAATGGATGCAGCTGTGCAGGTAAAAGATACTTCATGGATTGGAATTTTAAATGGGAATATCGGATACAGCTTATACATTCAGAATAAACTGCCAGAATCAATTGATTACTTTGAAAGGGGCGCATCAATAAGCCTGAAGACCGGTGAGCTTGTAGATGCAGCTAATGATCTGGGATCACTTTGTGACGTTTATGAAAGAACAAATCAGAAAAAGAGGGCATTTGAGTTAGCACAACAGGTATATGGGATAATCAGCTCAAAACATTTGTGGAATATATATCTCTTTGCCAGTGAAATAGCACCCTTGCTGGCAAGGGTATATGCAGAAAACGGGGAAGTGCCCCTCGCCTATTACATACTTGATTCAGGACGGATAGCAAAAGACAGCTCAGAAAGACAAAAAAATACCCGCTATTTAGCAGGGGTTCAGCATAAGGTAGAAGTTGACAGACATATGGCAGAGATGCAGGCAAAAGAGGAGGACCTTTCTCGTCAAAAGACATATCGGAATATATATGTGGGAGGCTTTAGCTTATTGTTGCTATTTTCAGTTGTCGCATTGCAGCAAAATAAAAAGATCGGAAAAGAGAAGCTTCGCAGTGAAAACTTACTCCTTAATATACTGCCCCCTGAGACCGCAGAGGAACTAAGAGCAACAGGAGCTGCGAAAGCAAAGAAATATGAGAACGTAACAGTGCTCTTCACTGATTTTAAAAACTTCACTGAAGTAAGCGAAAAACTATCAGCAGAAGAACTGGTCAATGAGATCCACTATTGTTATAGTCAGTTTGATAAGATAATTGCCAAATATGATATTGAGAAAATAAAAACTATAGGTGATAGCTATATGTGCGCTGCAGGGTTGCCTGTAATAAACAAAACGCATACGGAAGATATGATTATGGCAGCAGGGGAAATGATGAAATTTATAGAGGCTGAGAAAAATCAGAGGGAAAAAGAGGGTAAGATATATTTTGAGATGAGGATCGGCATACACAGTGGACCGGTGGTAGCTGGAATAGTAGGAATAAAGAAGTTCGCTTACGATATTTGGGGCGATACGGTAAATATGGCCTCACGTATGGAATCCACCGGAGAAGAAGGAAAGATCAATATTTCCGAAACTACGTATCAGCTTATAAAAGAACGATTTATGTGCCTTTATCGTGGAGAAGTTGAGGTAAAGAATCGGGGCGCGATGAAGATGTATTTTGTTAATGAGAAATCATTTCTAGTCAAAGATCATTTGTTGATAAAAAAAGAAGGCACTACAGGATTAACAGCCTGAGATAAATATTATCTTTAGCCTTACTGTACTTACTGTTTAAGCGAGGTCAGATCCATACATATGAATAAGATAATAATAGTTTTTGCACTGTTAATTAGCCAGCAATGCCAAAGCCAAGGCTATCCCGAAAATATTATCCTTAAAAGCTATGCTATACAGTCTGTTGCTACTGATTCTGTGTTTAAAACTATGAACAGTTTTGACTCAACTCTTGCTATCTCCAATTTCAACCGATGGATAGAACTGGCAAATGCCAAAAATGATAAACATCTCGGATATTTAATACAAATCAATAAATATAAGTGGCAATTATACCATAAAGAAACTGAGAATTTTGAACAGGATATGATTTCCTTAATAAAACAGCTAGACAAGAAAGATATATCTTATTTGAAAGCCGAGGCTTTATGGGTTCTGGGCGATTATTATTGGGGAGAGAAAAAAGATCTTAGCCTTGGATTAGAAAATCATATTTATGCATATAACATAGCTACAGAGTATCCATTATCGATCTTTCCTCACAAAGGAGAGATCATTTACAGGCTAGGACTGAAATATCATTATTTCAGGGACTTTAGAACTGCTATTAAATATTACTTAGAATTCTGGAGAATTGTCCCATACGAACAGGCCAATGAACGTGCAAGCAAGCTTAATTCACTTGCATTATGTTATCAGTTTGTTGAGAAGTATGATTCAGCCAGCTACTATTATAATAAAGGACTGGAGGCTGCAAAGGCTAGCGGAGATAAGGCATGGATAAGTCTTAGTATAGGCAACCTGGCTTACAGCTATGAATTGCAAAAAAAATATGATGAAGCGCTTGCGCTGTATGAAGAAAACAGGAAGGCTGACAGCGCGAATCACTTAAAAAATGAAGGTATCGATGCAGCTGATGGCCTTGCATCCGTAGCATTGATTTATTTTATAAAGGGTGATAAAAAGAAAGGCCTTGAATTGGCAAAGCAGTCGTATGAGATGCTTCTAAAGAAGCATAAGAATATGGACTATTATGATGTAAAAGTTATTTATCCAAAAATTGCTAAAGTATTTGCAGGGTGCGGACAGACAAACCTGGCTTATTCCTTACTAGACCAGGTTACCGAGGCTGACGACAGCGTTTTCAAATCAAAGAATTTACTTTTATTGGCAGGCGTGCAGCATAAAACCGATGCAGAACGACATATGGCTGATATTAAGCAAAGAGAAGAAGAGCTGTCATGGCAAAAAAAGCTTCGGAATACATTCATAACAGGATTTAGTCTCGTGCTGGTTCTTTCCATATTCATATTATACCAGAAACGAAGGATTACAAAAGAAAAGGGAAGAAGTGAAGAACTTCTATTGAATATCCTGCCTGCCGAAACAGCAGAAGAGCTTAAGGCAACAGGATCAGCAAAGGCAAAAAAATATGATAACGTAACGGTGATCTTTACAGACTTTAAGAATTTTACTGAAGTGAGCCAGAAAATGACAGCTGAAGAGATTGTCAGAGAAATAGATTATTGCTACAGCGCCTTCGACGATATCCTTTCAAAATATAATATAGAGAAAATAAAGACCATCGGAGATAGTTATATGTGTGTTTCAGGATTACCTATCCCATCTAACGATCATGCTCAGAATGCGATAGCAGCATCCATGGAGATAGCCAGGTTCATTGAGAATGAAAAACAGCAGCGAATAGCAAAGGGCAACATCTATTTCGAGATGAGGATAGGGATACACAGCGGAGCTGTAGTTGCAGGAATTGTGGGTAAGAAGAAATTTGCTTATGACATCTGGGGAGACACTGTAAATATCGCC
>Ga0163162_10005136_pt1 | contig 12615 bp, 9 predicted proteins | sample S55metaG_FD_115310 | JGI IMG/M metagenome (GOLD analysis project Ga0163162, IMG submission 115310) | Switchgrass rhizosphere microbial communities from Kellogg Biological Station, Michigan, USA - S5-5 metaG | ecosystem: Host-associated > Plants > Roots > Rhizosphere > Soil | place: USA: Michigan...
CTCCTGCACCACAACAAATTTTGCCTTCTTTAAAGCCTCTTCGGCTAACCGGACATTAGGCAGACTGGTTAAGGGATTAGTGCACAATATCCAGATGGCTTTTAGTCGGCCATCGTTCAAAGCCTCGAACATTTCGGTAGCGGTTAAGCCCGGTTTGGCTGATATCTCCTTGCCGCCCCAAAACTTTTGCACTTCTTCGCGATGCAGGGGGTTGCTCATGTCACGATGGGCAGGCAGCAAGTTCGATAATCCCCCCACTTCGCGGCCGCCCATTGCATTCGGCTGCCCGGTTAAAGACAACGGCCCCGAGCCGGGCTTACCGATATGGCCGGTAATTAAGTTAAGATTGAGCAGGCTCAGGTTCTTATTTACTCCCACGGCGCTTTGGTTGAGCCCCATCGTCCACATGGAGATGAAACCTTTTGCGTCACCAATATACTTGGCGGCCAAACGGATATCAGCAACGCTTACACCACAAATGCGGGCCGATTCAGCCACACTTCTTTTGAATACGATTTTACTGTACTGATCGAAACCCTCGGCATGGTTGTTTATAAAGTTGATATCAATGTCGCCGTTCTCTATCAATACCCTGCCAATGGCATGGTTTAAAGTGATATCCGTACCCGGCGTTATTTGAAGGTGCAGATCGGCAATGCCGCAAGTATCTGTTACACGCGGATCAACCACGATAATTTTTGCACCGGGGTTTGCCGCTTTATGCGCTTCTACCCTGCGCCATAGTATCGGGTGGCACCATGCCGGGTTGGCCCCGGTAACGTAAAAACAATCCGCCAGCTCAATATCATCATAACATGCCGGCACACTATCTTCACCTAAAGCTATTTTATAGGCCGCAACCGCGCTGCTCATACATAAGCGCGAGTTGGTATCGATATTATTACTGCCGATAAACCCCTTTATCAGCTTGTTTATTACATAATACTCTTCCGTTAAACATTGGCCGGAAGCATAAAAGGCCACCGAGTCGGGGCCGTATTTTTCTATAAATGTTTTAAAAACAGCCGCAGTACGGTCGAGCGCTTCATCCCAGCTTACCCGTTGCATGGGCATACTTTTATTATAGCGCATTTGTGGGTACAACAGCCTGTCGCTTTTGTCATTAACCGTATAATGCAGGTTAAGTCCCTTGCTGCAAAGCATCCCTTTATTTACCGGATGGTCCTTATTACCTTCCAGGGAAACAGTGCCATTTTTTTCCTTATTTAAAATAACGCCGCACCCCACACCGCAATAACAGCAGGTAGACGTTGACGTATTTGTATGTAGCTTTTTAATGGGCATTGTATTTATATTAAGCTATGGCACCAGCCAATGCTTTCTTTTCTTCCACTTTCTCTTCCACAACTTCATCAGCAGCGGGCAGCCTGGTAAACCTGGTTATCAGGATAACAACCGCCACGGCAATTACGATGTAACCGATGTAGGTAAATGCTTGTATATAAGTAATAGATGACGACTTGAACAGGAAACCAAACAGCATCCCGCCAAGGTTGCCGCCTGCACCTACAATCCCGCTAACCATACCTACATTTTTAGTATTAACAAAAGGCACTATACCGTAAGTTGCCCCGTTTGACATTTTTAAGAATAAAGCAAACGTTAGCATCGATACGATAGCAAAAACCAGTGTACCCGAATGCGCAAATAAGATTAATCCGCCACCCTCAAGCAGCAGCACACCAGCCAGCAGCAGCCCTTTCCCTTTCATTCCGAACTTTCCGCCCACTTTGTCGGACACGATGCCGCCGAGCGCGCGGGCAAATAAATTCATAAACCCAAATGTGCCTGCTAAAAGGCCTGCTGTGCTTTGGCTAAGATGGAAGGTATCAACAAAGTGCAGCGATGCTACGTTATCAAAGGTAATCTCCATACCAAAGCAAACGGCGTAGGCTGCGGTAAGGGCCCAAACACGCCAGTCGGTTAAAATAGACCAGTCGGTTTTGGTATTTTTGGCTGTGTGGCCGATTTCATCATAGTTACCATTTGGTGTGTCTTTAGTATATTTCCAATACAGGATTGCCATTACCAGCATCATTGCGCCCGGCAGGATCATGGCATAGCGCCACGCCTGTGCCGGGGTATATCCAAACCCAACAATGGCAGCAAATATCAATGGCATTACCATGTTAGTTACACCACCGCCAAGGTTTCCCCAGCCGCCGGTAACAGCATTTGCGGTTCCCTTTATTTTAGGAGCAAACATCATTGACGTGTGGAACTGCGTAATAACAAAAGAGGCCCCGATAACACCGATAGCCAGCCTGAACAATAAGAATGTGGTATAGCTATGCGCCAAACCAACGAAAAATACAGGGAGCGAACCAACCAGCAATAACCTGACGGCTGTTTTACGCGGCCCCCATGTATCGCATAGCTTGCCTATAATAAGCCGTGCTATTATAGTAGCAGCCACCGAAGCAATAATAATATTACCAACCTGCCCTTTTGTTAAATGTAACTCGGCGCGTATGGTGGGCATTAGTGGTGCCAGGCCAAACCAGCCGAAGAAACACACAAAAAACATCAGCCACGTGATGTGAAACGTTCGCATCTGCACGCCCTGGAGGGAGAATATCTTTAATTTGGTTAGTTGATTTTTCATTGTATTAGTTTTTATATTTATAATTAATGTTCATCGTCAATCGAAAACTTATCGATTAATAAATTCAATAAGCGGTCATGAATTTCCATATACTTAGGATCATGAACGATATCTTTTTTATTCCGGGGCCTTTTCAGGGGCACATCAACAATCTCTTTTATGGTAGCCGCAGGCCCATTATTCATAACTACCACTCTATCGGATAAAAAGATGGCTTCTTCAATGTCATGCGTTACCATTACAATGGTTTTTTCGCGGTTGTCCAGGTTCCACAGTTTCAGCAACTCAATGTGCATGGAGCTTTTGGTAAGTGCATCCAATGCGCCAAAAGGCTCATCGAGCAATAATATTTTAGGGTTAATGGAAAATGCGCGGGCGATGGCCACCCGTTGCTTCATACCGCCGGATAGCTGACCGGGTAACTTATCCTTGTGTGCCCAAAGGTTTACCATCCGCAAATTAGCCTCTACCAATTCCGCCTTTTCGGCCGCAGATATATCTTTTAATGCGGAATCAACCGCCACATAAATGTTTTTATAAACTGTGAGCCATGGAAGCAGCGAGTAATTCTGAAACACGATACCCCTATCGGGCCCGGGAGAATTTACCGGCTTACCATTGGCAAAAACCTCGCCGCTGGAGGGCTTAACCATACCGCTTATCGTCCCCATCAGGGTTGATTTACCACAACCCGAGTGACCTATCAGCGAAACTATTTCACCTTTTTTAATGTTTAAATCAATTTTCTGTATGGCGGTGAAAACCCCTTTGGATGTTTTAAAATCTACGGTTACATTTTTTACCTCAATTGACAGTCCGGCCGCCACGTCAGCACCTGCTATTGCGTTGGCAACATACATAGGTTCATCTAAAGTTGTATCAATCATGATCTTGTTTTTTTAATTTGATGTATTATTATTGTCATAACCAACAGTGCTATTATTTAAAACTTTGTTTTGCAGCTTTTGATGAAGAATAAAGCGAAACACAAAAGGGTGTAAAATAGGTTAGCCCGATTTTAAAAACGCTTTTTAAAGTAAATGTGCCGTGCATCAATGTTTCATAACTATTAATTGTATTCAATACTGTCCCAACCAAAATGGCTACAATTACCGCCGTCTTTATATTGCTTTTTAATACCATTGATTATTCGTAACTGTATTTCTTTTGTATAGCGCTGAAAAGTTTATCAAGCAACAAGCCTACTAAACCGATAATAACGATAGCCACCAGTATTTTTGCGGTGCTGCCGCCGTTAAAGCCCTCTTCCCAAACAAAATTGCCCAGGCCTATACCGCCGCTTAACATCTCGCCGGCTACAATCACCATCCAGGCTATGCCGATAGATAGCTTTAAACCGGTGAAAATGTGGGGCAAGGCAGACGGGATCATGATGCGGGTAATATAAGTCCATCGGGAAAACCCAAAAGCTTTACTCACATTTTTATGGTCCTGCGGTATGCTTGATACCCCGAATGATGTATTGATAATGGTGGGCCACAGGCAGCAAATAAAAATCATGAAAATGCTTGCCTTTGGTGAGTCCTGGAAAATAGCCAGCCCCAGAGGGAACCAGGCTAAGGGCGAAACCGGCCGTAATATTTGCATAATAGGGTTAAACAAATTCATGATAACCTTACTGCTGCCGATAAGCAACCCTAACGGAACAGCAATTAAACTCCCCAAACCAAAGCCCAAAGCTACACGGCCCAATGAACTTAGGAGCTTGGTGCCTATGCCCTTGGTATCTGCATCGTTTTGAAAGGGTTTGTGCAATACGTCCTTAAAAACAGTAAAGGTTGCCGAGGGGTTGGGGATCTCATTTTTAGTGAGTAAAGATACCAGTGCCCATACGCCTGTTAAGATCAACATCCCTGCAAGGAAATAAACCACAGAAAGTGCTGTTTTAGCCGAAAAGAAATCTTTCATTTTATTAACTTTAATGTCTGTTTAAACAAAGTACCTGCCGGGCCAAAAGGCCCGGCAGTACCTATCACCTATCAACCAAACTATTTTTTTGCCCCAGCTATATACGCTGCCGGATTCTTCGGGTCAAAAACTATCGTTTCAATATTTGTTTTAAAAGGCTTCATATCCTCCTGGACGGGGACATTCATGCTTTTGGCCACCTCTTCAAATAGATCGCTCATGATTAATTTTTTTGCAACCTCATTGTAATTCGGAGCGGTGTTAAGCATTCCGAACCGCATGTATTGCGCCATAAACCATATCCCATAGGATATTTTTGGTGTGTTAACAATGCCATTGTTATAAAACAACATGTAATCGTCCTTATATTTCTGAACACCCAAATCGCAACCAATATCCGTAGAACCCATCAGCCTGGCTTCAATAACTTGCACGGGTGCATTTACATAATTGGGCTTGCTTAATAACAATGCCGCCTTTTTCCGGTTGCCCATTACGTCCAGCCACCTGCACGCTTCTATTAGCGCTTTCATAACATTTTTCAGATCTTCTTTATCTGTTTCAGAAAATGCCTTATTAACAACCAGCGCTTTTTCGGGGTGATTTTTCCAGATGTCCTGACTCGATATCTGGGTAAAGCCTATTCCCTGTGTTGCGGCTACACCATTCCACGGCTCACCAACACAAAAGCCTTCCATATTATCAACCTTCATATTTGCTACCATTTGCGGCGGCGGGATGGTGATGATCCCTACCGATTTAGAATTTACGCCGCAAGCCGCTAACCAATTTCTTAACCATATATCATGCGTTCCTCCGGGGAAAGTCATTGCAAATGTTACTTCCTTATGGGCCCTTACGGATTTTACGGCAGCTGCAACTTTTTTGAGATCCCTGAACCCAACTAAACCACAAAAATCTTTTGAAAGCGTAATAGCTTGCCCATTATTGCTCAGGATCATTGCTATTTTCATTTCGGAGCCTGATTTTCCCCCTATACCTGTATATACAGAAAAAGGCATGGAAAACAAACAATGTGCGCCATCCAGCTCGCCATTTAAAATTTTATCGCGAACAACCGCCCATGATGCTTCTTTGGATAATTGCACATCAACGCCATACTTGGCAAAAAAACCCATTTCCTTGGCAATAACCAGCGGAGCGCAATCTGTTAGGGGTATAAACCCTAACTTTATCACTCTTTTTGGTGGAATAGAATAGCCCCTTGTAATGCTTAGAATAATTAGTGCGGCCCACAACACAATTAAACTGGCGTTTTTATGTATATTTTTCATCTTTACTTATTTAGCGTGTTTAATTATTGTTTAATAGCTACCGGCTTAGTATAAAGAAAGTCGGGGGTAAACTTTAACATGACGTAAGCCCATGTTCCAGTTTTATTGTAAGTTGCAGCTACCGCATCATTAACTGCCTGCGATTTTGCAAACGGCATACTATCGGTAGCCTTCATCAATGAGTAGCCCAATTCTATATTGGTAAACTTGTTCATGTTATAGTTCAACTGCAGGTCGCCTTCTTTACCTAAATTTCTGCCTACAAGCGTTCCATTTGCTTTTTTCATATCCTCATTTAATGAGAATGAGTGGAGATCGAGACCGATAAAGAATTTATTTGCAGTGTATTTGAATTTGATATAAGGGTTATTCAAACCACCTTTCGGGGATCCGGAACCGGCGTAGAAATAATCCATAAATCCCCAAAACTTATGCGGAGTACCGTACAAAGGGTCAAAAGAATTGTCTTTACCCAGGGCAACATCACTTGGCTTAGTTCCCGAAAGCACATCGTAACCTGGTGTAACGCTAAACCAGCTTATCTGGTAGGTAGCTGCAACAGTATAATGATAGGCGCTCATGCTTTTACCGTCCCGGTCGGCACCCGACTGACGATAATATGCGGCCTGTATGGCAATTTTGCCAAAAGTAGAAGCATTGCCAAAAACAGGGTTAACCATAATACCATAGGTATAGCGCTTATTGGTACCGTAATTAAAAGCATCACTGGCATTTGCCGGTATAAAGCGCCGGCCGTAAACATATCCGGTTCCCGCGCTTCCCACTGAATCAAGCCTGTATTTTCCAAAATTATCATTGAAAAAAAGTGCCGAAACTTTAGTTTGATCGAACTTTTTGCTTATGTACAGGCTGGTAAATGATTTGTAGTTTTGAGAGGCCCCGTTGGTACTGGGAGGGTTGCTGTAAATAGGCGTTCCGGTTTTTGAGCTTTTGGCTGCCGCGCTGCCACCTACGGAAAGCGGAACAATGCCAGCCGGAAGCGGAACAAGCACCCCCGCGCTGTTCGTAACGTAAGCAGGTAAATTGCCGGGTAGGTAATTACTATTGGTAACCCCGGCGGCATCAGTATTTTGATTGAAGGCATAACCCAGGTCTACCTGCCATCCATGGTGTACAACTTTCAGCAAACCCATATCAAACTGACGTGCCTGCTGTAACCAATCAAGGTTACCGATAAGCCGTGAATCATCATAGATTAATTCCTGCCGCCCTACTTTAAAAGAAAGCTGATCGAATAGTTTAAACTTAATATTAGTGTCGGCCTTGTTTGCCAGCATCAGTTCGGCCCAGGCTTCATGAAGATATAAACGACTCCCATCTGCCGGGGATATTGTAGAAGCATCGGCTCCCCAAACTCTTATATCCTGAATACTTACACCAAAAGTTAAAAGATCCCATTTATAACCGAAATTTAAACGGGCGCGTTGAGAAATGAAAGTAGCATCCTTTGAATTGGCCGGGGTGAGGTTCCCGTAACCGTTGCGATCCTCTGCGCGGATCCTTAATTGCCCCGTCAAACTATACTGAGCTTGAGCGTCCATTGACTGAAAACAGCCAATAATTAAAAATATGGCAAAAAACAAGTGATAGTTAAGTACATTTTTATACATTTGATATGGTTTTTTATTTGTTAAAGCAATGAAAACTGTTTACTCCGCCTGGGACTGCGACCTCCCGGCGGGGTTTTTTTATTTTTATGGTTAGCTTTTTCTCATAGGCTCCTTATTTATCATCAATTAATCTATTTGTTGCCATAAATATACCGCATTTAATATATTAATTCAAATAATTTCCATTTTTTCGCGAACTTTTATGATTTAACCCATATTAATTGCCATTTTTTATCAAAAACTAAAAAAATTACTTTCAAATTTTGGTATAATATGAAATTTGCAAAAAATTAAAAGCCTCTTTTATAATAAATTTTATACATTTTTTAATATTTATCTAAAACAGATGTAATTTTAATGATATAAATCATGTAAAAAGTTAAATATTTCAGAATTGATGTAAAAATTTGTTAATTTTCGATCATAATTCCATTAAAAAACGACATTAACAGATAAATCTTGTTGTTTCATAGGAAAATTGAGCTAAAATTTGAACTAAATGAAGAAAAGTAAAAACGAGTGTGATGTTAACAGGTGTTTTATGTGCCAAAGCTGCTTAAAAGAGTGGCATCCGGCAATAGCGGCTAACAAAAAAAATTTTAAAGTAAAAAAAGGAGAAGTAATCTTTAAAGAGGGCGACGAGGTTAAAGGCGTATATTTTGTGTACGACGGAAATGTAAAAGTCCATAAAAAGTGGGGTGAAGAAAAAGAACTGATCATAAGATTTGCAACAGACGGTGCAATATTCGGGCACCGGGGATTGGGAAGTAATAATGTGTACCCGATTTCGGCAACGGCTTTGGAGCCGACGAATGTTTGTTTCGTGGACCTTGATTTTTTTAAGGCTACCTTACATGTAAACCACAAATTCACATTCGACCTGCTGATGTTTTTTGCAGATGAACTGCAGGAAGCGGAGCGGAAGATGAGAAACCTCGCGCATATGTCGGTAAAAGGAAGGGTTGCCAGGGCGTTATTGATTTTAACTGAACAATTTGGCATAACCGATGAAGGGTTCATCAATATAGAACTAACCAGGCAGGACCTGGCCGCATTCGCAGGCGCTACTTACGAAACCGTATTTCGTGTGATCAATGAATTGCTGCGTGAGGAGCTCATCAAAGTAAATGGCAAAAAGATAAGCATCAGCAATATTGAAAAACTGGAGCTGCTAACCAGCGATACCAGTTTACAGCTTTAAGCCAGCCCGATAAAAACCTTCCCGTCCATAACTTTAACAGGGTAGGTCTTGATAGAATAATCTTCATCACCAAGACACTCGCCGCTCAATAGCGAAAATGTTTTTTTATGGAACGGGCAGGCAACTTTGGGCTCACAATTTTCGCCGGTACTGCCTATCATACCCCTTGATAAAGCCATTTGCTGTTTATGCGGACATAAGTTTTGCGTGGCATACCATTCGCCGCGCCGCGTAAAGTTATAAATAGCAATTTGCTCATTGCCATGCTTAATACAGGCGCCACCATTTTCAGGCACATCATCGGTGTAGCAAGCTAACACCCATCCAATTTCAAGAGTAGTTTCCATATTGTTGTTGTTGTACTGTTTAGTCCATGGACCATAGTCGATAGTCCATGGTAGATCGATTTATCCTGTCACCTCAAATTGCTATGGTCCATCGACTATCGACCATGGCTTTTATCACCACCCCTTTGCCTTTACCTGTTCGCGCATTGGCTCAAAAGCAGCATTTGGATCTTTTTCTGTAGGCACATTTACAAAGTGGGCGAAACGTTTACGCAGGGAAGGTGTCTCCACCACCTCGCGCCATTCGCAGTGAAATTTATCCACCAGGTCCTGCATTTCTTCTTCCAACTGTGCGGCCAGGCCGAGGCTGTCATTTATAATCACATTCTTCAGGTAACTCATTCCGCCATCAAGCTTATTCAGCCAGGTGGCTGTCCGCGTTAGCGGATCGGCAGTTTTTATGTAAAACATCAGGAACCTATCCAGATATTTTATGCAGGTTTCTTTGTCAATATCGGTTGCCAGCAACTGTGCATGCTGCGGTTTTGAGCCACCGTTTCCGCAGATGAACAAATTCCATCCTTTTTCGGTAGCTATAATTCCAAAATCCTTTGATTGCGCTTCGGCACATTCCCTAACACAGCCACTCACGCCGCCTTTAAGTTTATGAGGGGCGCGGATGCCTTTGTACCTTTCTTCAATTTCTATGGCAAACGATACGCTATCGTGTAAACCAAAACGGCACCAGGTACTCCCAACACAGCTTTTTACTGTCCGCAGCGCTTTTCCATAAGCGTGGCCGCTTTCAAAACCAGCCTCAATCAGCTCTTCCCATATTTCGGGCAAGTCATTCACATGGGCGCCAAACAAATCAATGCGCTGCCCGCCGGTAATTTTGGTGTACAGGCCGTATTTTTTTGCTACCTGCCCCAGCACGATCAGTTTATCAGGCGTGATTTCTCCGCCGGGAATCCGTGGTACAACCGAGTAAGTGCCACCTTTTTGAATGTTGGCCAAATACCGGTCATTACTATCCTGGATGGTTTCCTGCTTTACAATTACATCATTCCACAAGCTCGACAGGATGCTGGCCACAACAGGCTTACAAACCTCGCAGCCATCTCCCTTTCCATAATGATCAAGCACCAGGTCGTAATTTTTTATTTGGCCTATCTTCACAAGGTCGAACAATTCCTGCCTCGAATAATCAAAATGCTCGCATATTACATTTTTAACGTATTGCCCGTTGTCCTTCATGGTACCGGCAATCAAATCCTTCACTAACGGAACGCAGCCCCCGCAGCCGGTTCCGGCTTTGGTGCATTTTTTTATCCCGTCGATGGTTGTCACACCATCTTCATTAACCGCGTTACAAATAGCAGCCTTCGTTACAGCCTCGCACGAGCAGATCAGGGCGTCATCAGGCAGGCTCATTACGCCCGCACCTTCGCTAACAGCGCCTCCCCGGGATCCGAGTATCATATCCTCCGGATCGGCCGGCAGGATAATTTTGCTGTTAACAGTTTGTAATAATATATTATAGGCATCAGCGTCGCCGATCAATATACCCCCCAGGAGGTATTTGCCATCGTTGCTGATGTTTATTCGTTTATATATCCCTTTATGGGTGTCTTCAAATATAATGGTACGGCAATCGGGCTCTGTAATAAAGGCATCGCCAAAACTCGCTACATCAACACCGATAAGCTTAAGCTTGGTGCTCATATCATAGCCGTAGAACGATTTTTCATTACCGATCAAATGCGTAACGGCGATGTCGGCCATCTCATAACCTGGCGCTACGAGGCCATATATCATACCTTCATATAGTGCGCACTCGCCGATGGCATAGATAAACTCATCGCTGGTTTGCATTTTTTCGTTCACAACAATGCCGCCGCGCATACCGGTTTCAAGCCCGGCCAGCTTTGCGAGCTCGTCGCGCGGGCGGATACCTGCGGAAATTACCAGCATATCCACCGCGAGTGAACTATCATCATTAAAACTAAGTGATTCTATTTTATCGGCGCCGTTAATGCTTAGTGTTGATTTATTAAGATGAACATTTAAACCTAATTGCTTTAACTTTAATTGCAGCATTGCACTTCCGGCCGAGTCAACCTGGCGTGGCATAAGGCGCGGCGCAAATTCAATAACGTGAGGTTCAGCAATACCAAGGTCCATCAATGCTTTCGCAGCCTCAAGGCCTAATAAGCCGCCGCCCATTACAGCACCGGTTTTTGCGGTGGTCGCACAGGCTTTTATTAATTCAAGATCTTCAATGGTACGATAAACAAAAACGCCATCCTTTTCAATTCCGGGAATATCCGGCACGAATGCCGACGAACCGGTGGCCAACACCAGGTAATCATAATTTAAGGTGACCCCTTTTAAAGAATGTATAGTTTTATTAGCACGGTCAATTCCTTGGATAGGATCGTCAAGGTGCAACGCAATCCCATTATCGCTATACCAGGAAGACGAGGAAAGAGATAAATCCTCGGCAGTTTTCCCGTTAAAATATTCGCTCAAATGAACCCTGTCATAAGCACGGCGGGGTTCTTCGCCAAAAACTATTATATTGTACAGATTGGATTTAGCTACCAGTTTTTCACAAAACTTATAACCTACCATTCCGTTGCCTATTACTATAATGGTTGGGTGCGACATAAAAAGTTTTTTAAGTGTTAAAGCAAATTTTTCGAAATAAATATGCAACAGTTGCGACCTTTGACATATTTATAAAGCAAGTATAAACAAAAAACGTGAACTTTTAAATTTTGAGGGAACTTTTTTTCAAAAAAAACGCAATTTTTATTAAATTGATTATATATAACATCAAACAGTCAATAAATTTTAATACTTTTATATGTTATTAGTCATTAATTTTGATTTTGTTATTAAATAATTGGTCTATTTTCCATTATTTACCAAAATAAAATTAAAACAGTCGAAATTTTTGATCAAAAACCGAGAGATATGGAGCAAAAGACTACTCAACCTGAATTATTTGTAATAGGAGCCGGCCCCGGAGACCCGGAATTGCTGACTATTAAAGCTTTTAAGGTATTAAAAGAAGCAGATGTTGTACTTTATGATAACCTGGCTAACCAAGCACTATTAGCCCTTACAAAGGACGACTGCCAAAACATATATGTAGGTAAACAACCTTACGGTGCTTATACCCCACAGGAAACCATTCACGAAATGATAAAACACTTCGCTTTTACAAATGGAAAGGTGGTAAGGTTAAAAGGCGGCGACCCCTTTATATTCGGGCGTGGATTTGAAGAAATACTGTACGCCCGCGAACAGGGAATAAAAACACATTACATACCGGGCATTACCAGCATGCAGGCAGCGGGCCTTGAAGACATACCGCTAACCCACCGCGCTGTGAGCGAAAGTGTTTGGGTGGTTACCGGCACAAAAAAAGATGGCAGGCTTTCGGCGGATCTTAAACTGGCCATCCAAAGTAATGCCACAGTAGTTATATATATGGGCATGAAAAAGGTTGAGGAGATAATGCAAAGCTACCTTGAGGCCGGGAAAGAAAATACACCGGCTGCAATTATCCAGCATGCGTCGCTACCTCACCAAAAATCTGCTAAAGGCGTGGTTAAGGAATTAAAGGCAATGGTTGATA
>Ga0163162_10005139_pt1 | contig 12611 bp, 10 predicted proteins | sample S55metaG_FD_115310 | JGI IMG/M metagenome (GOLD analysis project Ga0163162, IMG submission 115310) | Switchgrass rhizosphere microbial communities from Kellogg Biological Station, Michigan, USA - S5-5 metaG | ecosystem: Host-associated > Plants > Roots > Rhizosphere > Soil | place: USA...
CCCTTACGGGGATAGCAATCCGTATGCATTAAATTTGTTTAAACATTTAAAAAGAAAAGATGAAAGTAGAAATATGGTCGGATGTGATGTGCCCGTTCTGTTACATAGGCAAACGCAGGTTTGAGGAAGCATTGACCGGGCTTGAAGGCAAAGAACAAATTGAGATTGAATGGAAAAGCTTCCAGCTAAACCCCGATCTTAAAACCAATCCAGATATCAACATTAACCAATACCTGGCCGATATTAAAGGATGGACACTTGAACATGCCGAACAGTTGAATGACCATGTTACCCAAATGGCCGCACAAGCGGGATTGACCTATAATTTCAGCAAATCGGTTGTGGCCAATAGCTTTAATGCGCACAGGTTGGCTCATTTAGCAAAAAAACATGGACTGGGTGATGCTGCCGAAGAAGCTTTATTCAAAGCATATTTTACCGATGGCCGCAATATAGATGATACTCAAACCCTCATTGAACTGGGTACAGCGATAGGCTTAAATACTGAAGAAATTAAGCAAACACTTGAAAGCGACGCTTATGCCGAAGATGTAAAACACGATATTGCCGAAGCTCAACATTTAGGCGTACGTGGTGTTCCTTTTTTTGTAATGAACCGCAAATACGCCATATCCGGCGCGCAGGAAGTGCCGGTATTTAAAGAGACACTGGCAAAAGCATTTGCCGGCTGGCAACAGGAAAACCCTAAACCTGCATTTGATATTATTGAAGGCGAATCGTGCAGCCCGGACGGGGATTGTAAATAATTGGAGATTTTGTAAACTTTTATTAACATTATTTGTATCAAATAATTTCACATACACGTACAAAGGGCTAAAATACTTATATTTAAATCGTTAAAGCCATAAACTATCACGCCCTTTGTACATGAAAAAAATCTACTATAAAGTATTTATGCTGTTCTTAATAACAGCTTCGGTAAGCAGCTGCAAACTCGACCCACCTCTTGGTCCTGGCAAAGAAACAAAAGCAATTGACATAACCCCTACCACAAGTACCGGAACAGGGACAGGAACAGGTACTGGGACGGGCACTGGAACAGGTACTGGAACAGGAACAGGCACCGGTACGGGAACAGGTACTGGTACGGGAACAGGCACTGGAACGGGGACGGGCACCAGTACAGCGGATGACGGCTCTGATTACCCGGCAGCTGCCCAGGGAACTATTTCATACCAGATTGATGGCGGTGCTAAAATTGTAAAAAGCGGGCCAATGCTTATATCAAACGAGCCGAATATTCTGTCTGATAAAGGCCAAACAATCATTTCTTATTTCACGGGTACCGGTAATGATGTATTTCAATTAGGAGCTAACACGCTCACTGCCGGTACTTATGACATAACAACTATGAACGCAACTGTAGATGGCGCTTTCCTTAGCGGAAAAGTCAAATTTACTACCTTAAATCACTCGAGTAATATGAAAGGAAATGCAGTAGGCACATTTAAGGCACAATTTGAAAATTTCAGTTCAGGGGTAACACATACTATTGTAGGCTCATTTAACATAAAAGGCTAACAGCCAGACCAGATAAAACAATGCAGAAGCGGTCGCTTTTAACCTTTTATGGGTTAGATGACCGCTTTTACATTTTAAGCAACACTTAATTCACCTAAAAGTAAAAAACGATTTAGCTTGTTAAAAATACAATTAATTGCCTTATATTTGTATCACTTAACCATAGTGTCAAATTGACACTATGATAATATTTTAACATGATTGATCTCCCTTCCAAACAAGATGCTACAAACAAATTAATGCTCCGCATTGCTGTGGGCGCTATGTTTTTTATGGCGGGGTTAAGTTTTTCAAGCTGGGCATCACGTATCGCTACTGTTCAGCAAACTTTAGGCTTGTCAGAAGCCGGCTTAGGTGCTGTACTATTTGCTTTACCTGTTGGACTTATGTGTTCCCTGCCCTTCTCTGGCTGGATCATTACCAAAATAGGCAGTAAAAAATTGGTTATCGCGGCCCTGCTGGTTTATGCCGCAGCGCTGGTAAGTTTAGGCCTCGCACAAAATACTTTTCAGCTCATCATATGCCTGCTTTGCTTCGGCTTTGCCAGTAATTCTGTAAACATTGCAGTAAACACACAGGCTGTAGCCACTGAGCAGCTTTATCAAAGGCCTATCATGGCGTTTTTTCACGGCTTATGGAGCCTGGCCGGGTTTACCGGGGCAGGTATAGGCACCTTCATGATAGCTAAAAGCATAACTCCTTTCTACCATTTTTCATTAATGCTGATCGTGATAGCAATTGGTGTAGTGGTAGCCGCCCGTTACCTGAAAGATGATAAAGTAACCGATACCGGCCCTGTATTTGTCATGCCCGATAAATCATTGATCAAATTAGGCATCATTGCTTTTTGTTCCATGATATGCGAAGGCGCTATGTTTGACTGGAGCGTGATCTACTTCAAAAAAGTAGTGCTTGCCCCGGAAGCACTTATCGGTCTGGGCTTTACTACTTTTATGTTCACCATGGCAGGCGGGCGCTTTGTTGCCGACTGGTTTGCGCACAAATTTGGCCTAAAACGTACTTTGCAGGTTAGCGGTTCATTAACCGCCACCGGCCTGGCAATAGCGGTAGCCTTCCCTCACGTATATACAGCCATGATAGGCTTTTTACTGGTAGGTGCCGGTGTATCATCAGTAGTGCCGATGGTTTACAGTGCAGCGGGTAAATCAAAAACTATGTCGCCGGGAGTTGCACTGGCAGCAGTATCAACCATTGGTTTTATGGGCTTTTTAGTAGGCCCTCCGGTTATCGGTTTCATAGCAGGCATTGCTACCCTCAGGGCCTCATTTGTACTGATAGCTTGTATGGGCATTTCGGTAGTAGTAGTATCAACAAAGGCTAAAATTGATTCGGACGATACCAAGGAAGAACTAACCACCGACGCAGCAACTGTTGATTTTAGCCCTCCCGTTCCAAATCCGCAGCAGCAGGATTAAGCAGGTATTCAAACTGCTCATAACCATTGTGAAAAATAAATTTTAAACGTTCCTTCGGCAAATTAATATCCAAAGCCATCAACCCCAGCGTTTCCGGCAGGTTATCTCTGATCAGTTTCAGATCGGTAACGTGAGGCATTTCCACAAAAATATCATCGCCCTGAGGTTTGATCTCCCAACCATGCACGTGGGCGTTTTTCAATGTATTTATCCATTTTTGCTGATAGTTGTTCATAACATCCGGTTTCATTGATAAATGTCTTACGCGCCGGTTTTGTTTTAATAGGATGATAATCGCCTCGTCATCCCCTGCAAATAAAACTTATTCCCTAATTTAGAGAACTATGAAACAAAGCTACCCTATTGATAAGATCACACAACCGGTAAGCAAATTCATAAACCAGGAACACACCGGCGGCATAGTGCTTTTTATCAGCGTCGTCATCGCTATCATATGGGTAAACTCGCCTTTTCAACATAGCTACCATGAGCTTTGGGACTTCAAATTATCCATTGGTTTTGACAAGTATGTTTTAGATCATCCCCTGCACCTTTGGATCAATGACGGCCTGATGGCGCTATTTTTCTTTGTGATCGGCCTTGAGTTAAAACGCGAGTTTATGGCCGGCGAATTATCCTCGGTAAAAAAAGCATCGCTCCCTATGTTTGCCGCTTTAGGCGGAATGTTGGTACCGGCTTTGATCTTTTTTGTCTTCAATGCAGGTAAACCCTCTGCTCATGGCTGGGGAATCCCGATGGCTACAGATATTGCCTTTGCGCTGGCTTTATTATCTATGGCAGGTAAACATATTCCATCATCCGTAAAAGTTTTCCTGTCGGCATTAGCTGTAGCCGATGACCTTGGCGCGGTATTGGTCATCGCCTTGTTTTACAGCAGTCACATAGCATTGATGCCGCTTACTGTTGGTGTTTGGTTACTGGTGTTACTGCTCATCGGCAATAAAATGGGGATCAGGAGCACGGCATTTTACCTGATCATAGGCTTTGCCGTTTGGATAGCCTTTTTACTTTCGGGCGTGCATGCAACTATTGCCGGGGTGCTGGTGGCTTTTACCATCCCGGCCCGTACCCGCATCAGCGAGACTGATTATGCCCGATCAGTAAAGCAATACCTTGCCGATTTTGAAAACGAGCAACCCAACAACAGCCCACTTGTAACGCCGGAACAGCATCACATTATTGATAAAATAAAAAAACTAAGCCTTGATGCCGAAACACCACTGCAAAAAATTGAACATGCCCTGCATCCCTGGGTAGCTTTTATCATTATGCCGCTTTTTGCTTTGGCTAACGCCGGGATCGTGATAGGTCATGACTTTTTCTCATCGCTGGTTAACCCTGTTAGTATGGGCGTAGCCATTGGCTTGCTCGCCGGAAAGTTTACCGGTGTACTGCTCTTTACCTGGCTCATGGTAAAGTTTGGAGTCCAATTGCCTGCCGGTTCAACCTGGAGACAGATGACCGGCGTAGCCTTGCTTGCAGGCGTAGGGTTCACCATGTCATTATTTATATCTGCATTAGCCTTTGACAGTGCAGCTATGATTGACCAGGCCAAGTATGGGATCTTGTTAGCTTCGTTACTGGCGGGAATATCGGGTGTGGTTGTTTTGAGAGCCCCCCAGCCCCCTAAAGGGGGAGCTTTTGATTAGCGGGTTTCCCAATTCGGCTTTCCATAAATACCTAACGGCGTTATACGGTTTTGGAAAATGGTTTGCGGGCTATTATAAAACTTAATAAAATCATCGGCACTGGTTTGGCCGGGATAGGGTACATAATAGTGATGATCGTTTCCGTTGCGCCAGGCCATTACATACGATACCCGGTGTTTAGCGAGCGTTTGAAGTAATACCTTCGTCCACCAATCAGCCATAGGGATACCTTCATAACCGGTTTCGGCAGGCATGATATTTTATGATGTTTTGCTGCGATGGCGTCAACTATAGCAAGGCGCTTATCCAGCTTGGTTTGATAGCGCGCAACACTGCTGTTGCAATAGTTATCAAAGCCGATAAAATCGGCGTAAGCATCACCGGGATATCGTTCCAGGAACTCATCTTCCGATTCAAAATCAGCCGCCGAATATACAATGAGAAGGTTATGCAGCTTCTTTTTATCCCGCAGGTAATCGATAGAAAAACGCCACAGCGCTTTAAACTCATCGGGGGTACTGGTATTTTTGCACCACCAAAACCAGTTGCCGGTAAGTTCATGAAAAGGCCGAAACAATATAGGGATAGCCTCGCCCTCCTGCCCTTTCAAATCAGCCAAATAATTGGCAGCCTTGTCAAGGTAAGCAACGTATGCATCATGGAACGCGCCGCCAGGAATGAGATCCTTTGCGGTGTGCTGTGTGGTATCCCAGGCGGTTTTGCCATTGGCCGGGTTATCCATGTGCCAGCAAAAAGTGTTGATACCGCCGCGGGCATAAACATCCTTAACAAACTGTTTTTGCCGGCTAAAAAGGATGCCGTTAATATCATGAATACTGTCATGCTCAATTTTCGCCAGGTCCCAGCCATACAAAGCCGGATATGATCCGGTAACACTTTCTACATCTGACCGTCCGGGTTCATTACGCCAGCCAACGCCATAAGCCAGGTCATCATGGTGACCAAATATCACACCCACGTTCAGCAGGCGCTGCATACTGTAAAAAAGCTGCCGGGTTTCGGCGGTCGCTTTTTTATCGGCAGGCTCAAACAGTTGCGCCATAACAGTCGAACTATTGATCAGCAGGTATAAAATAGCAAACCCTTTAAAAACCTTCATCATGACAACAGCTCCCTTTATTTTCTATTTACTTAACCTCAGCATCACTACATCATGACTTGCAATAGCTTGCTTAAACTCTCTTTTAGTTGTGCCGATATCTTTCTTTGTCCAAACGTCATGCAGTTTGTAATTCACTTTGCTAAAGTCAAGGTCCAAATTAACGGTTTCATTTTTAAATGGATGATCCTTCCAGCTATAATTAATATTTTGAGGCGTGGCCGACCGGTTCAGAAAGCAAACAGCAAGTCCGCCATCAGCAAGTGTTTTCACCCAAACCTCCAACCCGTTATCACTCGAGATACGTGAGGCCGATAATCCCAGCTTATCCTGATCAATAGCTATAGCTTCTTTATTAGTTAAGATTCCCTGTGTTTGGGCCGACATTTTTCGCAGATCATTTCCGGCAGCCAACGGGGCCGAAAGCATACACCACATAGAAAAATGCGCTCTATCTTCATTAAAAGTCATCCCGTTGCCAACTTCCAGCATATCAGGATCATTCCAGTGATTAGGGCCGTTATATTGGGCTATGGCCGGCTGTTTATCTAAAATGGTCATTACGCTGAGGGCTGTCCAATTATTGATCCGTTTGTCCTTATCAAAATTGGCTGTGATATCGCCGGTAGTACGGTATAGCTCACCCACACCTTTCGCCCAAAGCCAAGGCTGGTGATTACCCCATTCGCATAAGCTAAAAACTATAGGCCTGCCTGTTGCTTTAAGCGCCGAGCTCATGGTGATATACGCTTCGCGGGCATTCAGGCTATCGGTATTGCACCAGTCGTACTTCAGGAAATCAACGCCCCATGAAGCATATAAGCGGGCATCCTGATATTCGTGCCCCCGCGTTCCGGGATAACCTGCACAGGTTTTATTGCCCGCGCAATTGTATATACCAAACTTAAGCCCTTTTGAATGCACATAATCGGCAAAGGCCTTCATCCCGTTCGGAAACTTTTTAGGATCAGCCACCAAATCGCCATTTTTATCCCGCTCCATGGTCATCCAGCCATCATCAAGCACAAAATACTGATAGCCGGCATCGCGCATACCTGATGATACATAAGCCTCAACCATGCCTTTCAGCAGCGGTTCATCAATATTGGTTTGAAAAGTATTCCAGGTGTTCCAGCCCATTGGCGGGGTCGGCGCAAGGTTGCCAGTTGTTGCTTCGGCTTTTGCAACAGCAACCGGGGCAGCACCATCATTAGTTTGAGCATTTGCCGCATAGCCCGCCGATAAAACCATCAGTACCGCGAGCGAAACATTTCGTAATCTATTATTTTTCATAACGTGTTATTTTTTATCGGCCACTAAAAACACCACTCCCCTTGCCGGCACACTTACTTTGATCCCTCCGCTGGTGCCGGTTGAGCTGGCGGCTATGGTTTTATAATTCAGCGGGCCGCCGTAGGCTATTGCCGGGCCATTACCGTTCACCAACACTTTACTTGAAAACTCGCCGTTATCGGTACCGCCCTTTAGGGTGTAGTAATAGTAATTGCTGCCGGTATAATAGTTTTTAAAGTTGATGCTCACTACCTGGTCGGTAGTACTTTTGTTAACCAATACTACACCTGCTTCGCCCGAATTGAACGATGAAGCATAACTCACAATATCCGAACTCCCGCTAACAGACGAACTGATCATCCTGTCGCCAAAATACTTCTGAAAATAATACAAGTAATAAAATGCGGGCCTTGGTGTAAAATCGGGGGCATCCGGTTGACCGATGCTGAATAAGCCATGATCGTCACCCGGATGCTTAGTATCCCAGCTATTTGCCAGATCCCACCTGCTGGCCTGTCCGTATTGATCTTTAATAATTTCGCCCAAAACCATCACAGCATGCACCCCGGCAATGTTTGAGATCTGCTGTTTTGAACCCGATGAAAAAATATTCCATTCGGTAAGTGCGATGGGCTTTGGCGACACACCAGCCGTTTGTATGGCTCCCTTAACGTAATCCATCATTGTTTTTGACGATGCCGGAGCAGTTTCGAGGACAGTCAGCGCGGTTGAATTTTCATTGTAATTAGTATAGTAGTTATGCACTATAAAAAAGTCGGCCTTGTCACCTATCTGTGCTAATGCACCGGGGTTCCAGTTGGCTACAATGGTGGGATTTGAATTATCGGCACTTTCATGCAGCACAGCGCCAATTTTTATGGTTGCCCCGATATCAGCAGCAGCTTTACGCATCGAATCGGCGAAAACCTTAAAATGCTTGCCATACAGATCACCGGTGATAATAGCGGGCTGACTGTCTTTATTCTTGCTTACGTCAATGCGGTAGCAAGCTTCCCAGTTGCCATAACATTCGTTGCCAACTTCCCAATACTTGGTTTTGCCTTTATCGTAACGTACCCATTGCGCGGCCAGGTGTGCGGCAGTAGCCACCGGATCATTGCTGGTACCGTACCGGGCATAGGCGTAATTTACGGTGATGATACCGGTAGTATTTGTTTTTTGCAGCAGGCTATAATAATTGCTTAAACTTAAGGACCAACTATCGTTTACATTGCCGCTCCAATAACCGGTATCGTTATCAACTGTGCCATCAGCTTTCAGGAGATGATCAGGTACATCTGCCGGTTTACCGTACGCAGCTAAATCCCAGAAATACACATCAGACAAACTCCCTCCCGGCGCACGGATGATATTTGGCGACAGGTTAGTAATATTGGTCACTGTACCAGCATCGGTGTATTGCCCGGTAAAAGGGTTAATGTTATTACCAAACATGTATTTGGATACTTTTGATACTACCTGGCTAAAATCGGCCGTTACGGTAATGGATGTGCTGGCCGTTGGTTTAGCAGCATCAACAGTAGCAGGTTTGCTGAAAGTTTTGCCCTGCCAATCGTCAAGGAAAAAGCCCTGAGTTGCTGCCACTGAAGGATCAGTTGGTGCCGTGATTGGGCCTGTTGCGCCACCATTACCAGGGTCAACAACAACAGGCGTTGGATCGGGCGCGGGTTTGCTGCCCTTTTTACATGCCCCCGTGATCAGGAGGGCGAGCGGAAGAACCGCTATGAATGTTTTTAATAATGTCATTTCAATATTTTTATCCGATTAATAATTTCAATACATGCACGGCTGTTGTGGTAGGGGCATTTCCATAGCCCTGCTTTATCTTCGCCAGGCATTATGCTGCCATCGTCCCTGACACCCCAAAACCATTCACCATTTTGTTTGTCCAGTATTTTATCTTTTACAAAAGCCCAGTTATCAAGAGTCAGTTGAAGATATTTATCATTGCCGTTTACCTGCCAGGCGTTGTAAAAACCAACTATTGCCTCGGCCTGCACCCACCAGTGTTTTTCTTTAATGAGATGATTGCCAGCTGGTTCATATTCATACCACAGACCGCCATCTGTATCTAAACCTTGTATAGTTGCTTCTGCTATCGCGATGCAAATGGCATTGATCTTTACGATCATTTCATGATTGCCAATAGTTTCGGCAGCTTCCTGCAAAAGCCAGGTAGCCTCGATATCATGTCCGTATGATACCGTGTCCGACCTGCGGTTCCAGTCCTCATCAAAAAACAATACGAGGTGACCTGCTTCAGCATCAATAAAATGATCAAAGAAGTTATTGATCAGGATCTCTATCTGTTGTTTAAGCCCGCCATCAGGCCAGATACGGTACAGGTTGGTATAAGCTTCCAGTACATGCAGGTGGGTATTCATGGTCTTTTTTTCGTTGGCATCCTTGGCGCTCAGCCGCAGATCGCCGAGCGGCTGCCAGTCGCGCGTGAAAGCTTCGAGATAACCTGTTTTATCCCGATCGTAACTTTTATCAAGCAAAAGGCGATACAGGCCGATGGCTTCCTCTTTTACTGTTTCCAGTTTTGAGGCCATATAATATTCACTCAGCGCGTAAATGGTAAAAGCATTGGCGTATACCTGCTTTTTGGTATCGAGCTTATCGCCTTTATAACTAACCGACCAATACACACCATCAAACTCATCGTCAACAAAACAAACCTTGATATAATCGTATGCCCGGGTTGCTGCCTGCAAATAAGCTTCATCAGGGTTTTGATTATAAGCAGCCGAAAAACTCCACAGGATCCGGGCATTTAACACCGAACCTTTTGCCGCATCAGGAGTAACCTGGTTCCCGTTATCTATCTTACCCCAAAAACCGCCGTTCACTTCATCAACCGTGTGGTTGAGCCAATAGTTGAGAATGTTTTTCAACTCGTCTGTTAGCTCGTTGCTGAGTGTAGCGAGTTGATCTTTTGAAATAGCGTTTAATGAGTGAAGCGTGTTATTTGTCATAGTTTACAGGCACACCACCTCCACATTTCCTTTAGGATAAGTGGCACGCAGGTTTTATCCCGCTGCTATTGGTGTATGGTTTTAGATTGTTTAGTAAATAGTTAGATATTGAGCCTGTGTCTCGTCGCATGAAAAGAACACATCCCTCCACCCATCTCAAGAGGGGAATCGCACCGCCCCTGCTTTGAAAAGCTTATTTTATAGCCACCTTTTAAACGCCCCTCTTGAGAGGGGCGTTTAAAAGGTGGCGTGGTGGCAGGGGTGTGTTCCGTCGCGCGACAAGTAACCCACCTCCGCCCCTTTTCAAGAGGGGAATCGCACCTACCCCTGCTTTGAAAGATAAAGGATATATATAATTAGAGTCTAAGTGTTCAGGCGCTGGCTTCCTGTAACTGACCTAAACCTTTATTTTTATCAATAATATTATAAACTACCTGTACCGATGATGCCGAACGTAAACCATCTTCGGGTGTATTCATGGCATAATCAATCAGTTTATCAACTGTAGTAGTGGCCACATGCATACGGGTATCTGAGGATGCATAATAAACATAAACGGTACCATCCTCGTCGGCTATCCAGCCGTTGCAGAATACTACGTTTGATACATCGCCTATGCGCTCTTCGCCTACCGGGGCCAAAAAGTAGCCTGCCGGCTGATACAGCACTTTGGTAAGGTCATTTGTATCCGTCATGAACATGTACAACACATAGCGTAAACCTGCAGCTGTATTCCGTACTCCGTGCGCAAGGTGCAGCCAGCCTTTCTCCGTTTTAATTGGGGCCGGGCCCTGCCCGTTTTTGGCTTCGTAAACGGTATGGTAGTTTTTATTATGGATGATGGTTTCCTGATCAACCACAGCATTCTCCATGGTATCACACAAGCCAAAACCTATGCCGCCGCCGGTACCTGCACTGATAAAACCATCCTGCGGTCGGGTATACAAGGCATACTTACCATCAACAAACTCGGGGTGCAACACAACGTTACGCTGCTGGGGCGAATTGGTTTTCAGATCGGGCAGGCGCTCCCATTTTACCAGATCTTTGGTACGGGCAATACCACAGGCTGCTATTGCCATTGATTGATCATGCGACGGCGCTTCCGGATCGCGACGCTCGGTGCAGAACAAACCGTAGATCCAGCCATCTTCATGTTGGGTTAGGCGCATATCATACACATTGGTATCGGGCTCATTGGTTTGAGGCAACTCGATTGGATAATCCCAGAATCTAAAACCATTGACACCATCGGCACTCTCTGCCACCGCAAAAAATGATTTACGATCAGCCCCTTCAACGCGTGCTACCATGAGGTATTTGCTGTTAAATTTTATGGCACCGGCATTAAAAACCGCGTTAATACCAAAGCGCTCCATTAAGTGAGGATTGGTATTGGCGTCAAGATCATATCGCCATTCAAGCGGTGTATGAGCTGCTGTGAGCACAGGGTATTTAAACCGGCTAAAAATACCGTTGCCTGTTTCCTCAACCTCGTTTTCCCGGTTAATTAATTGCGCTTGTTCGGCCTGTAATTGAATGAGCCTTTGGTTAAATTCCTGCGTCATATATATCTTTTATCAATAGTCTTTTAGTTTGTCCCACCAGGTTTTCTTCAGTATAGTAATTGTGACCACCAGTATGGCTATGGTAACTATCAGGGATGTTTTTTGCGCCAGTATCAGGTACATAGGCAGTATGGTAAGGCTGCATTGCGTAATGGTGCCAATAACCACATTGAACATATTGAGTTTAAAGTTTTTGTTGGGCACAAATGACGGATCATTCTCCATTACAACCGCTTTAACAGGCCCCCAAAAACCCCATGGCCTCACCGTTGTATAAAACGACTTCAACACTGCCAAATCTGTTGGAGCTGTAGCGTACGAGCCGATAACCGAGCCCGCCAGCGAAATAGCAAACAACACCGGGAACCAGTACAACAGCTCAACCGAAGGAATGATAAGCGAGAAGATCATCGCTGATAAGATCCCCGAAAGCATTCCGTAAAAAAAGCCGTTGGCATTAAAGCGCCACCAATGCCATTTAAGTACGTTACTGGCTATATAGCCACCATAAAGCGCCGATACTATCCATTGTAGCACACTGTTCACGTCTTTCACAAAAAAGCCGAGTATCACGCCTACCGCTACCACAAAAATGCCTACCAGGTAATTTGCAGTAATGATTTTTTTTGTGGATGCCTTTGGGTTAATGTATTTAAGGTAGATATCATTCACAATATAAGCCTGCGCCGCATTCATGGTACCGCTGAAGGTGCTCATGAAAGCCCCAAGCAAACCGGCTAACAGCAAACCCACTAAGCCTACGGGCAAAAAGTTATTGATAACAGCCGGCAAAATGCGTTCAAAATCGATAACACCTTTGGCATCTTTCAAATCCATTTGATGATAAAAAAGAACGCCCAATATGGTTAAGCTTATAATAAGGGCATAGCGGATAGGCAGCAAGATGATATTTACAAAGCCACTCATTTTGCTGGCCTCCTCGGGCGAGCGGGTAGAGAGGATTTTTTGCATATCATAATTAG
>Ga0163162_10005141_pt1 | contig 12609 bp, 9 predicted proteins | sample S55metaG_FD_115310 | JGI IMG/M metagenome (GOLD analysis project Ga0163162, IMG submission 115310) | Switchgrass rhizosphere microbial communities from Kellogg Biological Station, Michigan, USA - S5-5 metaG | ecosystem: Host-associated > Plants > Roots > Rhizosphere > Soil | place: USA: Michigan...
ATTTCTCAGGTATCTTAATCCAAACGTCATCGCAAAAATTCCTAAGCAGGATACTATTAACCACAAAAAGACTAATTGATCGGGTCCCATTTTATTTGAGTTTTAATTGTTTTAATTGTTGTTATCGATTTCTATATCAGACTACCGGTTTTGTTCTGAGGTTACACCCCTTTAATTTTTTTGCCGGCGCCATTGCAATTCATTCGACGAGGGATGTTGTTATTGGGTTACATATCGGGGTTATGAGTATTAATAGTGTCCGCCGGCTTCATCCCTGGTTCCCTAAAACCAAAAGTCTCCGGGCATAAAAACCAACACTATACCGCGCCCCCGTCATGGATGAGCCTGGGACCCGCCTTGGATGCGTCCTAGATGCGCCAGAGTAAAAGCGTTCACGCGTCGTGGTGGCGTCAGGATCGACCCGTAGGCGTGCCTGGCACGCGTCACCGGCTTCATGCCAGGTCCGGTTATGCCATTATTATATATGTACTGATCCAGTCCTATTCATAACGAGTTCCCAGAACTATAGTTAATCTATTTCAATTAATGGCGAATTTGCCCGATTTTTGACCCAATTCATTTGCCGCTTTGGAATATCCGCGAAAATCCCGCCCCCATTTCGGCCAATTCCGCGATTCTGTAACCTCTTTCCGAAATCGTTGTCATATAGATTGTCATGCATGGAGAATTGACCGATACAGAGATCATAAGCAGGGTTCTCCGCGGCGAGCAACAGCTCTTTGCGGCATTGGTGGAGCGGTACCAGAATTATGTTTTTACGCTGGTATTGCGCTTTACTGATAACCGTGAAGACGCGGAGGAGCTTTCACAGGATATATTCGTTAAAGCCTATCGTTCTCTGGCTGATTTCAGGGGCGAATCTAAATTTAGTACATGGCTATATACGATCGTACGCACCAGTTGCATCACATTTCTTCGCAAAAAGAAGTTGGAAACAACATCGATCGACAACGAAAAAACGTTTGTTCAATTGGAGAACAGGGAATCAGGTTTTAAAGCGAATCAGGTTGAGATAAAATCCAGACAGGCCATGGTCAACCAGGCAATCGCCTTATTGAGCCCAGACGATGCACAAATCATCACCCTGTTTTATAAAGGAGAGCAAACGCTGGAAGAAATCGGAGCAATTATTGGAGCAGAACCCAATACGGTTAAAGTCAAACTTCACCGGGCACGACAAAGATTAAAAGATAAAATGGAAAAATATTTCAGCCATGAGGTACGTGAAATTCAGGGTGACTAAAAAAATGCCGGAAGAAATGGATAAATGGCCGGAACTTTATACTAACACTTCAACGCAAAATGTTATGAGTGAGCAGCAAAATATAGAAAGCCGTCTTTGGGATTATATCGACGGCGTGTCGAATGCGGAGGAAAAATCTGCCATAGAGAAATTGATCGAATCAAATCTTGAGTGGCAACGTACATATCGTGAACTACTCGAAACGCATCAGTTGATGACCAGTTCAGAATTGGACGCTCCTTCTATGCGATTCACAAAAAATGTGATGGAAGAAATTGCGAAATACCATGTTGCACCAGCAACAAGTTCTTACATCAACAAAAAAATAATCTGGGGAGTTGCTGCATTCTTCATCATCATGATCGTCGGATTTCTAGTCTACAGTTTCGGTCAACTCAATTGGGCAAATAGCAATTCCTCAAACATAGTGTCACCAAATCTTGACAAATTAAATTGGGGAAAATTTCTCAACAATTCTTACACAAATATTTTTATCATGATCAACGTGGTGTTGGGGTTGATGTTGCTCGATATGTATCTGACAAGAAAAAAGAAATTGTTAAAAAAAGATTTTTAAAAAAAGATTTCGGCCTAAAAACAAATCGTCAGAACTACCTGAAGTCAGGGTTCTGGCGATTTTTTGTTGAAGGCGTTCCCATTTTTTAAAACATCTTCAAGAAGCTTAGCCAGTATTTGGTTAATTTCTTTTGAACGATTCATCACCATAAAATGTCCACCCCGCAAAACAATGTGAGTCGGCCTGGTGTAACGTATCGGTAATAGTCTGTCCCAACTACCATGAATATGATAATAACCACATGAAATTTCGTTTGTGTTCCAGGTAGAAATTGCCATCATACCCCATCGGATAAAAGACTCATCGCATGATTTCACCATATCCTTCAATAATTCACGGTCTTCAACAGATTCAACCCGGAACAATCTATTTATTATGGTAAGTGATTTCAGAAAATTAACTGGCACCCACTTAAACAGCCTCAACTTCCCTGAAGTTCTAAAATATGGCGGAAGATGTAATGCGGAAGGAATGCTTGATATAAGTATTATTGTTACTGGTTTGAAATGGCGCGCTATTTCCGATGCGATCATACCTCCCATCGACAACCCGATAATAATAAACGGAGTCATCATGTCGATTTTTTCGGCCATTCTTAGTGAATATCCTGTAAGCGATTCTTTATTGAATGGGACGATCCAATCGAGGTAAATCACCTCATATCCTTCCGGAAGCGAAATATATTTAAACACTCGCTTATCCGCTCCAAGACCACTGATGAAGTACGCATTCATAATGATTCCGTTGAAAAATGTGGAAATATGGAAATGTGAAAATTCTTTCGATTGATGCCGCTCCGGGATTCTACATTTTCACGTTTCCATATTTCCTCATTTTCGTATTTGCATTTTCAACTCGTGTGCCGACAAAAATGTAAATTTGTTTTTAATCAATTTATCATGAATATTAAAAGTAATATTCTGGAAACAATCGGCCATACGCCATTGATCCGTCTAAATAAAATTACAAGAGATTTTCCGTGCACGGTATTAGCGAAAGTGGAATATTTTAATCCTGGCAATTCTGTAAAGGATCGTATGGCGGTGAAGATGATCGAAGTTGCAGAAAAGGAAGGAAAACTAAAACCAGGTGGTACCATCATTGAAGGAACCAGCGGGAATACTGGTATGGGACTCGCACTTGCAGCGTGTGTCAAAGGATACAGATGCATTTTTACTACGACAGATAAGCAATCCAAGGAAAAAGTCGACATACTAAAATCTGTCGGAGCAGAGGTAATCGTTTGTCCAACGAATGTTGAGCCCGAAGACCCGCGCAGTTACTATTCGGTAGCTGCAAGACTTGCGAAAGAAATTCCGAATTCGTTTCACTGCAATCAATATGACAATCTCGCCAATCGATTAGCGCACTACGAAACGACCGGTCCCGAAATCTGGGAACAAACCGACGGAAAAATTACGCATCTTGTTTGTACCGCGGGAACTGGAGGAACTGTAACCGGTACGGCGATGTTCCTCAAAGAAAAAAATCCTGATATAAAAATTTGGGCAATCGATGTATACGGTTCATTGCTCACTAAATTTTTCCGCACGGGTGAAGTCGACATGAATCAGGTTCATCCTTACGTGTCTGAGGGATTCGGCGAAGATTTTGTTCCGGGGAACTACGATATGAAATATATCGACTATTTCGAACAGGTCACCGATAAAGACGGCGCAATCATGGCACGCCGGCTCGCAAAAGAAGAAGGTTTGTTTTGCGGATATAGCGCAGGCAGTTGCCTGCAGGGATTGATGCAGCTAAAGAAGAATCTAAAAAAAGAGGATGTTGTTGTTTGTATTTTACATGATCACGGCAGTCGATATGTCGCAAAAATCTATAATGACCAGTGGATGATGGAACGCGGATTCCTCGACGTAAAAACTTTCCGTGATATCGTTAGCGGGCGTGGTGCAAAGAAATTAGTTACCATAGAACCCGGAAATACAGTCGGTGAAGCGGTTGAACTCATGAAGCAATTTAATATCGAAAATATTCCTGTGTTGAAAGAAGGAAATATTATAGGGGCAATTAGCGAAAGTGGTCTATTTAACAAGATGCTCGGAAACGGACAGGATATCAAGCAGAAAAAAATCGACGAAGTGTTAGAGCCCGCCTACCCGGTCGTTGCATTCGACACGCCGGTTGAAAGAATAAGCTCACTCATTAATAAAGAAAATGGGGCTGTATTGGCAAAGGATGACAGCGGAAATTTTCATATCGTCACGAAGTATGACGTGATTCAGTCGCTTAGGAATTAGTGAGCAAATGTGATGAATGTGATAAATGTGATGAATGTGATGAATTAGTGTGGAAATGTGAAAATGAATCGCGGATTTCGCGGATTTGAGCGGATTCGCGGATCTTCAAGTTCAATATCACTATTGAATATTGTTTCTTCGATAATAAAGCTAGAGTTGTTAATCAATTATCAACTGGAAGATCCGCGAAATCCGCTAAATCCGCGAAATCCGCGATTCATTTTCACATTTTCACATTTCCACATTTCCACACTAATTCATCACATTTATCACATTCATCACATTTGCTTCGCATTCCCACATCTCCTTTCTCCCTAATAGATTCTTCTTAGAGACATCTTCGAATCTTTTATCGTAAATCTCCCAATTTTTCAAACCCGTTGAAGTTTAGCCTTTTATTTGGAGATATAGATCCCAAAATCGGGTGAGCCTGGTAGTTATACGAGCATTCAATGGAAATAATACGAAGCAGGCAGTATTTCGCGCATGCATAAATTCAGGCAAATTATCTATTGTTATTCACAATGTGGAAATCTATTTTTGATATAGAAGTTGATTGAGTCAATCAATCACCCAATATCCAAAGAAACCACTTATCCTAATCCAATATCTAAGAAATTCCGGTGTAAAAATCCGATATCAGTCAACTTCTTTTTTTAAAGCATCATAAGCGATCCATTATCCTTAGAAATCCAATCGTCCTTGTCCTTGATTAACCGAGTCAGTATCCTTAAAAACCTATTATTAAAATCCAAATTCCGTCAGAAAAACCAGTTGAGCAGTATCCAATTCCTGTAAAAACAACCAACTGCTTTAACTCCGGCCCTCCTGTTAAATTCGCTCTGATTAATACGATTTAGCAGGAGGTTCCCGATCGAGGGAACCACACTCCACACGCCATTATCTCTCTTTTACGGTTTAAATTGCAGAAAACACTTTCATGCCACTGTTCACGGATCAACTCGGCAGAAGGCTTTATTTGAATCAAACGCCTACGAGGATTGTTTCCCTTGTCCCCTCTCAGACAGAATTACTCTATGACCTTGGACTCAACACTGAAGTTGGGGGCATTACCAAGTTTTGTGTTCACCCTGAAACCTGGTTTAGAAATAAAATAAAGGTCGGGGGAACCAAAAAAATCGAAATGCAAATCATAAAAAATATTCAGCCGGATCTGATTATTGCAAACAAAGAAGAAAATGATAAAACCCAGATAGAAGCTCTGACAGAAAATTACCCGGTATGGATCAGTGATATTAAGACAATCGACGATGCGCTGCGTATGATCATATCCGTTGGAGATATAACCGGCAAACGAGAGGAAGCAGTACACGTCGTTACAAGCATCAAAATCAAATTTGACGCATTGCGTCGCGAAGTAGCGTTTATTAGTAGAATAAATGAAGCTGCTACTGCATACCTGATTTGGAGAAAACCATATATGACCGTCGGCGGCGACACTTTTATCAATGACATGATGAAGTGCTGCGGATTTAAAAATATGTTTGAAAATAAAATGCGGTATCCCGAGGTCGATATCGATGAACTAAAAAATTCGGGATGTAAAATCCTGCTACTGTCCTCCGAACCCTACCCTTTTACACAAAAACACATTGAAGAGTTGAAACCTCAATTGCCAGGAACCAAAATTGCTTTGGTTGACGGTGAAATGTTCAGCTGGTATGGAAGCAGGCTTCTCCGGGCGCCCGACTATTTCCGTCTTCTATTGCAGGAAATACAATGATAATCTGCTACATTTAATCTTGTAATTAATTTTTCTTCCCAATGAGTTTTGTGTTTGATAGAAATAATGCAGCGATCAATGAGCCCAATAAACCGTCCAGGAAAAAACCAATTTTTCCCGTGAATGATTTGTTGAGGAATTATCTCAAATCACATGGGCGGGAAGTAAAGCAACCTGTATCATACAACGATCTCCTGCATATCACCTACTCCGTGCCGTTAAAAGATAAAAACGGCAACAATACTTTGTGGGAAACCGTTTCGTATGATATGAATCACTGGAATTTTATTCGGCGCGGTCTTGTCGAAATATATGCCATATTGAAGACTGAAGGCGATCTTAGTTTTACAAAACATCTCGATGTGGCGAGAATCGACTATTGCTTTTTTGCAAACTCAAATCCATTTCGCATACGAATCGTCAACAAATTCAATGATAATTACGATCACTACTACATCAAGCAGGCGGACGCTTCTCGGATTTATGGATTGGAGCTCGAACATCTGCTTTCTCCAAACCGCATTACTTATCTCACGCACAATAACACTTTGGTTGAAGAACATATTCCCGGTATCCCCGGAGATGTCTTTATCGAGAATTATTTGAGTGATCCGCAAACAAACAAGATTCGGTTTGCAAAGGAATTTGTAAAATTCAATGAAAGATGTTTTGTCAGGCTGTTGGGAGATATGCGCTCTTACAACTTTGTTGTCGACATAACTCCCGATATCGAAGATTTTCAATATCGGATTCGTGCGATTGATTTTGACCAGCAGTCGTATGAAGGAAGAAAAAATCTGTACTTACCGCAATTTTTCAAAGAAAATAAATCATTTGTCGAACTCAGTATAAAACACCTCAACCGCGATTCAATTCAACAATATCAAACGGAAGAAAGAACAATGATGGCTTTTCGTGTAGCCTCGTCACGCCTTCGCCTTATGGAATTGTTAAACATCATGTCGAAGGATCATATTTCTACAAAAGAAAAATTATCTGAATTAAAAACCGGGCTCGCAGAACATTTCAATAACCCGATTTTCCACAAATGCAAATCAATGGGCCAACTGGTGAAACGCCAGCTCAAGCAAACTTTGCAAAAGAATCTGAAGTTGATTCAAAAGAATCTGGGAAGGTTTGAGGATTAGGGAGACCAGCTGATTTGGTTGATAAGTTGAAATAATAAAAAGCAATAGTCAATGATAAATATTCAATATTCAGTCGAATATCGGCGAACCTGACTACTGATTATTGACCCATTGACTATCTCATTTTATCCTCTCAGCCTATTAACTCAATCGACTGATCAACTTCCAAATTTCGCTCCAAATCACGTATCTTCGCGGCTCTTAAACACAAACCAAAATATTCAAAAAATGGGTAAATACAAGCCAGGAGTGCTGTTTGGCGAGGAACTGGAAGCATTATATAAGGATGCAAAAGAAAATGAGTTCGCCATGCCAGCAGTCAATGTTTCAGGTAACAATACAATCAATGCAACGCTTGAAACCGCGGCTAAAGTCAATTCTCCTGTAATTATTCAATTTTCAAATGGCGGGGCGCAATTTAACGCAGGAAAAGGCATGCCAAACGATCACCTGCAAGCGAATATCTCGGGCGGAATAACTGGAGCGTTGCATGTGCATGAGGTAGCTAAATTGTATGGTGTTCCGGTTATTTTGCATACAGATCACGCGGCAAAAAAATGGCTGCCATGGATCAGTGGTTTAATTGACGCGGGTGAGAAATATTTTAAAGAAAAGAAACAGCCACTGTATAGTTCGCATATGCTCGATTTATCGGAAGAGCCTATCGAAGAAAATGTGCATACATCAGTAGAATTTTTCAAACGCATGCAACCTCTCGGCATGGCCATCGAAATCGAATTAGGAGTAACTGGTGGCGAAGAAGATGGCGTTGATAACAGCGGAGTTGAAAACGAAAAATTATACACGCAACCGCAACACGTCGCATATGCATATAAGGAACTGAGTAAGGTCGGTCGCCTTTTCAGTGTTGCCGCCGCATTCGGAAACGTGCACGGAGTCTATAGTCCGGGTAATGTCGAATTGCGCCCGGTCATATTGAAGAATAGCCAGGATTACATCGAAAGGGAATTGAAAACAGCAACGAAACCGGTTTATTTCGTGTTCCATGGTGGAAGCGGGTCACCTCAACACCAAATTCGCGAAGCAATCGGGTATGGAGCCATCAAAATGAATATTGATACCGATTTGCAGTGGGCATTTTGGGAAGGCGTGTTAAAATATTATAAAAAGAACGAAGCATACCTTCAAGGTCAATTAGGCAATCCGGAAGGAAGCGACAGACCGAATAAGAAATTTTATGATCCACGTGCATGGTTGCGCAAAGCCGAAGAAAGTTTCGTAAAACGTCTTGAAGTTGCATTTGAAGATCTTAACTGTCTAAATCGAAACGCGTAATCAGTGATGCGAATTACCAATTCGCTGAACATATGGATTTTTTGACCTATCAAAAATCCATAGATTCATGGATTGGTATTCGCATCTTTATTTATTACCATTCATATAATAAGCTCTCTTCGTTTCCCCTTCTTTTTTAATTTCATCGATTATTTTATAACTATTCAAAACAGCATGAAACAATTTCTTGTATTCGTACTCCTGGCTGCAGGAGTAATTCCTGCTTTTTCACAGCAACAAAAAAACCAACCACCAGCTGCTACTACACCCCCGGCCAGTACAACTCCTAAAACAGGGCCTAAACCTTATAAAGAAGTTATCACTGACAAAGCCATCACAAAAAAAGGATTATTTACGGTTCATAAAGTTGATGACCATTGGTTTTTTGAAATTCCGGATTCATTACTCAACAGAGAGATTCTCACTGTAACCCGGTTCACCAAAACAGCCGCAGGAGGAAACGCATACGGTGGAGAAGAAGTAAATGAACAAACGATCAGGTGGGAAAAAGGTCCGTCGCATAATGTATTTCTTCGTGTAGTCACAGTCGTTAATATTGCAAAGGATTCCACACAACCCATCGCGGAAGCAGTTCGTAACTCGAATCTTGATCCGATCGGTGCCGCGTTTGATATTAAAGCATTCGGAAAAGATTCGACAAGTGTGATTATTGATGTGACAGATTTTTTCAAGGGAGACAATCAGCCCGTCACTTTAAGCCCGTCGGTAAAAAGAAGATTTAATCTCAGCGGAATTGCCTCTGACAGATCGTATATCCAAAATATCAATACATTTCCAATTAACACGGAGGTACGAACAGTTAAGACGTACACTTCCTCTCCTGCTATGCCGGGCGGATTTATACTTTCTCCATCTCCTTCTGTTACATTGCCCGCTGCCGAAGCAACCGGCGCAGTAACACTTGAATTGAATAATTCATTTATTCTCCTTCCGAAAACGCCAATGCGTAAACGACTTTTCGATCCGCGTGTTGGATACTTCGCAAGTAACTACACTGTATATTCAGACGATCAGCAAAAAATTTCAACACAGACATTTATTCACCACTGGCGTCTCGAGCCAAAAGATGAAGACGTCGAAAAATGGAAGCGCGGTGAGTTGGTTGAACCAAAAAAACCAATCGTTTATTATATCGACCCTGCAACGCCTAAGAAATGGCGACCCTATTTGATCGCCGGGATCAATGACTGGCAAAAAGCTTTTGAAAAAGCCGGTTTCAAAAATGCTATCATCGGAAAAGAATGGCCCGAGAACGACAGTTCAATGAGTTTGGAAGATGCACGTTTCTCAGTGATCCGATATTTTGCTTCTGACATAGAAAATGCATACGGCCCAAATACGGCAGACCCTCGTAGCGGAGAAATTATCGAAAGCCATGTCGGATGGTATCACAACGTGATGAAGCTTCTGCATGACTGGTACATGATTCAGACGGCCGCAGTTGATCCACGGGCAAGAAAGATGAAATTTGATGACAGCCTGATGGGCACACTCGTTCGTTTTGTATCGTCTCACGAGATTGGACATACGCTGGGACTTCGCCACAACATGGGAAGCAGTTCGAAAACTCCTGTAGAAAAATTGCGCGACAAGGCCTGGGTTGAGGCAAATGGACATACAGCCTCCATCATGGATTATGCACGCTTTAACTACGTTGCTCAGCCGGAAGACAAAATTGGGCCAGCCGGATTATATCCACGTATTGGGGAATACGACAAATGGGCCATTCAATGGGGATACAAACCGATCCTGAATACAAAGGACGAAGATGAAGACAATAAAATTTTGAATAAGTGGGTAATCGATAACGTCGATGCAAATCCGCGCCTCTGGTTTGGTGGTGAAGCCCAAAATTTTGATCCACGTGCGCAAACTGAGGATCTGAGTGATAATAGTATGAAGGCAAGCGAATATGGAATTAAGAACTTAAAACGAATTCTTCTCGAATTGCCTCAGTGGACAAAAGAAGAAGCCGACAAATATGACAACCTCGAAGACATGTACATCAAATTAGTTGGACAATTTGGTCGCTACATGAATCACGTTTCAAAAAATGTTGGTGGCATTTATGAAACTTTTAAAAGTGTTGAGGAACCGGGTGATGTGTATCAACCCACTCCAAAGGCAACTCAAAAAGAAGCGGTGGCGTTTTTGAATGTTCAATTGTTTCAAACACCTACATGGTTATTAAATAAGGATATACTGAACAAATTTGCGAATCCTGCGGGAACAGAATCCGTTGCGAACACGCAGGCAAATGTGCTGAACAGTTTACTCTCGCCCGGAAGGTTGTTTAGAATGGCAACGACCTACGCGCGTTACGGTACGACCAACTCATATGGCGCCGATGAATTAATGGATGATGTAAAGAAAGAAATTTGGAGTGAATTGAAAACAAAAAAGCCGATTGATATTTTTCGTCGAAACCTTCAAAAAACGCATGTAGAAGCGCTGATCAACCTGATCAATCCGCAGCAGGTTTTTCTTCCACCCAGTTTACCAAGGAGCTTTGCATTGTTGTTTGGCGGTGATATTAAGAACACAGATATCCCTTCCATAGCGCGTGCAAATCTTGTTGCATTAAGAGCTGAAATAATAGCTGCTATCCCTGCAACAACGGATAAGCTGAGCAAATATCATCTGCAGGATGTTGTTGCAAGAATAAAGGAAGCGTTGGAGCCGGTAGCGAGATGACCGTTGCCTGAGTTTGAACATGATGAAATATAACGGACATTATTTCACACAATGGCACAAAGAATTCTTCTTTGTGCCATTGTATTTTTGTGTGGAACCGGATCAGCTATATTAGCAAATTGCCAGGGTATTCTTAACTCCTTACTGCCCGTTTTACTCCGCGAACTCTTGCCCATAGCTTCGACGCCCACTGTGGATCCATACAAGGCTTTTCGACTGCGAGGAACAGGATTGTACATACAACAAACAGAAAAGGGAGGAAGACAATCAGCCCAATGACATAGTTCAACAAAAAATAAGGTGTTATTGCAAACAAATTGTAAAACTTTCCAACAAAAAATTCCGCGAGGCCCAGGTGAAAAAGATAAATCGTATAGCACATACCTCCAATGGCCGTGACCCATTTGTTGCGGAAAAAAGTATTGACCGAAAGACTTTTGAAAGTTCCGAAAACTGCAAAGAACAGCGATGCGATAAACACAAGTTTCAGTGGCAGATTCTTGCCCCATGTCCAACTTGAAAACATCACTACAATACTGACAATAGCTACCAAATCGTAAACGCGGTGTTTTGAAATCCCATTTTTCCATTCAGTGAGGTAGATATCGGCAAGTAATATTCCAAGAATAAAAAACTCAACTACCGATGGAAGCGTAAGAAAAAATTTATCAAGAAACTTGGTAGTACAGAACAAAACTATTTTAAGAACTATAAATCCGATTAGCACTAATCTTCTCTTCACTTTTTCACAAGAAAAATAAAAAAGTGCCAGAAATGGCGCGATCAAATAAAATTGCACTTCAATTTCCAATGTCCATGCAAGTGGATTAATCGGCGACCAAACTCCATAAACTAACCTGTGAAGATAAAGGCAACTGGCTATAAAGTGCGGGAACAGTTCACTGAATGATTCATGATATACTTTTACGAGAAGCAGGAAAAACAATGTCATACATAGCAAGTATGGCGGCTCCAACCTGGTCAGTCTGCGCAAATAATATTTTGAAATGGAAACAGGTTTTCCGTTCAATAATTTTTGTTTGCCAAATGGCAGTGCAAGGATAAATCCACTGATGAAAAAGAAAATATACACGCCGATGTGTCCATTCGCGAGTACTCTGACAATCTGCAGGTCAAAACCCTCTGGATGTGGTCCTTTGCGGCTGATTCGTTCGCTGAAATGTTGTAAAATAACCGGGAATATTGCGAGAAAGCGCAACCCGTCAATTTCAGGAATAAAGGCGGCGCCGCTGGTTACCCTTCGAAGACTATCCGGAAGATTAAAAAAGGGATTCTTTTTAAGGTTCAACATAAAGATTTCACAAGATAAAGCATAAATCTCTGCATAGCTTCTCCAAAGTTCCGAACAACGAAAAAACCATGCAGAGAAAACGGGATAAAGGTGGTGTTTAGTATGCCATTATTTCTCTGGCTTCAACACCGCCTTGATATAATTCTGCATATCGAAATATTTTACTGCCGCATCCTGCAGATCTTTTGTTGTTAATGCATCTACTTTTTTTACAAATTCAAGTAATCCGGCCGGATCTTCCCGATCAATCCATGAAGTACTGAGTGATTGCAACCAGTACTCATTTTGTTTC